>OIZV01000440.1_pt1 | contig 20735 bp, 16 predicted proteins | sample 1588681 | NCBI WGS metagenome assembly OIZV01 (sample SAMN03283281) | human gut metagenome | biome: human-associated habitat; material: feces | host: Homo sapiens | place: Peru | collected 2012 | reverse complement strand
GGAATCGGCGAGCCGTACATGCGGAAAGCGAGAAGCGGTCGAAAGCGCAGGTAGGGATTGACGGGCAGTACGTGCGGAAAATGGGAGGAAACCGAAAGCGCAGGTAGGGATCAGCGAGCCGTACATGCGGAAAATGGGAGGAAACCGAAAGCACAGGTAGAAATCGGCGGGGGGTACGTGCGGAAAGCGGTAGGAAGCCGAAAGCGCAGGTAGGGATCAGCAAGTTGTACGTGCGGAAAGAGTGGAAAGTCCGAAAGCGCAGGTAGGAATTGACGGGCAGTACGTGCGGAAGACGGGGTGAGGTCGAAAACGCAGGTAGGGATTGACGGGGTGTACGTGCGGAAGACAGGGTGAGGTCGAAAGCGCAGGTAGGAACCGGCGAGTTGTACGTGCGGAAAGCGGTAGGAAACCGAAAGTGCAGGTAGGAATCGGCGAGCCGTACATGCGGAAAGCGAGAAGCGGTCGAAAGCGCAGGTAGGAATTGACGGGCAGTACATGCGGAAATGGGAGGAAACCGAAAGCGCAGGTAGGGATTGACGGACAGTACGTGCGGAAGGCGGGAAGAAATCGAAAGCGCAGGTAGGAACCGGCGAGCCGTACGTGCGGAAAGCGAGAAGCGGTCGAAACCGCAGGTAGAAACCGGCGGGCCGTATATGCGGCAAACGGAGACAGGAGGCAAACGGTGGCAGGCGGTAAATGAGGAAAGCTACGGCGAATAGAAATTCCTTGCACTTATCGGACAATGCGTCTAAAATAGGAAATACAAAAGTAATTCATTTAGGAGGATGGCGTTATGATCGAAAGAATTTCAACAGACAAGGCACCGGCGGCGATCGGGCCGTATTCACAGGGAATTATTACAGGAAATCTCTTCTTTGCATCCGGGCAGATTCCCATTAATCCGGCGACAGGAAATGTGGAGGGTGCAGATATTACACAGCAGACAGAACTTGTGATGAAGAATATCGGCGAACTGTTAAAGGCAGCAGGCGCCAGCTATGATCATGTTGTCAAGACGACCTGCTTCCTGGCTGACATGAATGATTTTGCAGCCTTTAACGAAGTATATGCGAAGTATTTTACCCAGAAACCGGCAAGAAGCTGTGTGGCGGTTAAGACACTTCCGAAGAATGTGCTCTGTGAAGTGGAGGTCATTGCTGACCTTGCGCATGCAGCTTTTGATCTGTAAAATGCCGAGGATAGACACTTAGTGAAGGAATCAGGGAGATGGCAGCAAAATACCATCTCCTTTTTGACGGATGCTGCTGAATGAAGACGGATAGGCAGCTGAGGATAGGCACAGAGGTGTATGCATGGAGGACGAGATGGAAATCAGGCGGGTGACAGATGATGGCGAGCGACAGCGCGCGGCGAGATGTATTCTGGAGGCACTTCCGGATTGGTTCGGAATACCGGAGGCAAGGGAGGAGTACATCAGCGAGAGCAGGGGGAAGGTGTTCTTCTGTGCTTATCAGCAGGAACGACCGATCGGCTTTCTGTACCTGAAGGAGACCGGCAAAGCTACGGTGGAGCTGGCAGTCATGGGTGTCCTGAAGGAATATCACAGGCAGGGCATCGGGAAGGAACTGTTCAGACAGGCAAAGGCGGCAGCGCTTGCGTTGGGCTATTCCTTTATACAGGTGAAGACCGTGCAGATGGGAAGATATGAGGATTATGACAGAACAAATCTCTTTTATCTCTCGCTTGGATTTCAGGAATTTGAGGTTTTTCCGACGCTGTGGGATGAATGGAATCCCTGTCAGGTGTATGTGATGGCGCTGTGATATATCATGCACTGCATGATAAAGAATTAAGATAAAATGAAAAAAGTGGTTGACAGAAACCGCTAAACCGCGTATAGTCATTTTTGTAACCGTCAAATTATTCAGAGAAAGGAGGCAAATGCAATGATGAAGTTAAGAAACAACAAGAAATTGAACAAACGAATCAGCGAATGTATTGTCTCCCGGAGTATGGATGCGTAGAACTTATACCAGAAGTGGTGTTATGGATTGCGCAAAGGTAACCAGATAGTAAACGGCATGACATACAATTTGTGTGTTATGCCGTTTTTTTGCGCGCATAGCGAACCGCGTACATACAAACGGGAGTGAAGCTTTAAACATGCGACAGGCATGTGGATTAGGGGAAGAGATGAAATTACCGAACAGTTTTACAAAAGCATTGGAAAAACATGGGATTGACAAGAAGGATGTCGTTTATGCGGCAGTGGCGGATCTGGACGAGGAGTTTCGTTTTGCAGATTCGATCATCGCCATAACGGACAGCAGGCTTGTCATCGCAAAATATCCCTACAAGGAGAAAAAGGAGTTCCGGCTCGGCGGCTACGACAGCTGGGCGATGCAGGAGGAGCGGCAGGAGGAGCCTGCGGTGATCTTCTACGAACTGGCGGATGTCGAGAAGCTGGAGGTTATCCGGCAGGTGAGCACGGGCGTCCTCATGGGGAAAATCAAGGGAACGGAACAGTATCTGTGCCAGTTCTCAAACACAAAGATGGAAGCATTTATGCGCATGAGCCGTATTCTGGAGAAGAAACAGAAGGGCGAGGAGATCACAGCCGAAGATCTTGATGTCAAGCGGGGAAAGGAATGCTGTCCGAAGTGTGGCATGTTGTATCCCGATCAGGAGAGGAAGGTCTGTCCGAAATGTATGGACAAGAAATCCATTCTCTGGAGGGTTGTGGGCTATTTTAAGCCGTACAAGGTGAGTCTTGTGGTTATGTCGCTCTGTTATCTGGCGACGGCGGGATTAAATCTTGTCTGGCCGTATCTCAGCGGTACGGTTCTGTATGATAAGGTGCTTGCAAAGGATGAGGCATTTCTGGCAAAGCTGAATTTCCCGGCGGGAAGATTCCTGCTGGCGCTCGGCGTACTTGTCATTGTGATGATCCTGACAAAGATTTTGATACAGGGGGTAGGCATCCTGCAGGGAGCGCTGACGGCAAGGATTGCGCCGGAGGTGGTCGGCAGGATGAAGAGTCAGGTGTTTGATTCCATGGGAAAGCTTTCTATCAGCTTTTTCACGAAGCGGCAGACCGGCGGACTGATGACGCGCGTATCGGATGATGCGGATGAGGTGTCCAGCTTCTTTATCGACGGCATACCGTATTTCTTTATCAATATCGGCACGATCATTGCGACCTGCGCGATCATGTTCATTCTGAATCCGGTGCTTGCGCTTGCATCGATCGTACTGATGCCGGTGCTGTTCACGATCAGCTACCGGATGATGCCGAGGCTCTGGCACTATTACGGCAAGAGACACCGCGCGAACAGGAGACTGAACAGTCAGATGAATGAGAATCTGACCGGCGCGAGAGTCGTGAAGGCGTTCGGACAGGAGGAGCAGGAGATGAACCGCTTCTCGAAGAGCAACACGCGCGTGCGTGACGCAGAGGTCGATGTGGCAAATTACGACTGCCGGTTCAGCGCACTTTATTACCTGATCGAGGATTTCCTTACCTTCCTTGTATGGGCGCTCGGCTCGGCGATGATTATCAGCGGCTCTGACATGGAACTGGGTCTGCTGATTACCTTTTCGGGTTATGTCGGGCAGTTGAAGTGGCCGTTGGAGTTTATGTCGAGAATTTTCCGCTGGTACACCAGTGCAATGAACTCTGCACAGCGTATGTTTGAGATCATGGACGCTGTGCCGGAGGTAAAGGAATCGCCCGATCCGGTCAGACCGGAAAGCCTTCGCGGAGAGATTGAACTGAAAAATGTAACCTTTGGATATGAGCCGAACAAGCCGGTGCTCAAGGATGTGAGCTTCAAGGTGGGAGCGGGCGAGGTGCTTGGCATTGTCGGACGTTCCGGCGCCGGAAAATCAACGCTCGTCAATCTGATCTCAAGACTGTACGACACCGGCGAGGGGGAAGTGCTTGTCGATGGAATCAATGTGAAGAGATACGGCTTTAAAGAGCTTCGGAAAAATGTAGCGATGGTGTCGCAGGAGACCTATATCTTTGCGGGAACCGTGGCGGAGAATATCGCTTACGCAAGACCGGATGCCACGAGGGAGGAAATCATCAATGCGGCCGTGAGGGCGAGCGCCCACGACTTTATCTGCAAGATGCCGCAGGGCTATGATACGCTGATCGGCGCGTCCAGACGTTCCCTCTCCGGTGGTGAGAAACAGAGAATTTCCATTGCGAGAGCCATTCTCGCCGATCCGAAGATCCTGATACTGGACGAGGCAACCTCAGCGGTTGATACGGAGACGGAGCTTGCGATCCAGCAGTCTTTGGAGCAGCTGGAAAAGGGAAGGACAGTGCTGTCAATCGCGCACCGGCTTTCGACGCTGCGCAACGCGACCCACCTGATCGTGATTGACGACGGGCGCGTGACGGAGTCCGGTACCCATGCTGAGCTGATGGCGAAAAAGGGAACCTATTATAAATTGAGCGAATTACAGACGAAAGCACTTGCAATGCGCGGTGTGGAGTAACTTAGTGCCTGTTGACCAGAGAGCTGCAGGCTACGGAAAGGCATGGACATTATTATGGAAGAAAACAGAGAAGAAATGGGGACGACAGATCTTCTGGATTTGCAGGAATTTGACGAGGAGGCACTGAAAAAGGAGTCGGAAGAGGTTTTACATATGCGTTTCCTCACCTCCGAAAACGCGGTTTTCACGCGCACGGAGGGAGGCTTCCTCGCTCTGAAGACAGAGGACAAGGAATATGACCGCGTCGGCGTTTACCTGACCTTCCCACTGACGAACCCCGAGGAGTTTATCTCCATCAGGGAGACGGATGAGAAGGCGAAGGAAATCGGCGTTATCCAGAACTTGAAGGATATGAAGAAAGAGGAGCAGGAGATGATCCGGGAGCAGGTGCGCCTGCGCTACTTCATGCCTGTCATCCGCAAGGTGATGGATGTGAAGGACGAGTACGGCTATGCCTACTGGCATGTCCTGACGGATTTCGGTGTCTGCCGCTTTACGACGCACATGGGCGGAGACGCTGTTATCAATATCAGCGGGGCAAGGTACCAGATCACGGATATTGATGGCAACCGGTATGAGCTTCCCGACCTCTACGCCTTAACAGTCATGGAGAGGAAGAAGCTGGATCTGTTCATCTAATTAGCGATTGTGAAATGGATAAATATGAAACGCATAATTTTCAAATAACAGTTGTGCAGAATGCGCCTGACCACAAGCAGCGCACTCTGGAGCCGCCGGTGTTTACATGGCGTACTTTGGCATGTTATGCACCGCTGCGTGCGGAAGGTAGCGAGAGCGTGCCTGCGGTGGTCTGCGCATTTTGTGCAACGTCACTTTGGAAAACACAGGTTTCACAAATATCCGATTGTAGAGAGTAGTAAGGAGACACTATGAAATTATTATATACGTTGGAGGAGCCTCAGCAGAGGGCGCTCGCGCTGCGGGACGGAGAGACTGTCTGGTACTGCGTGCCCGTTGATCTGGGGTTCGATAACGGCAGGAAAAGCGCAGAGACAGCCTATGCCGAGACGACATGGATCGTCGTGACGGAGGAGAGGCTGATCGTGCTGGAGGGCAGCAGCAAAGCGGCTGAGTACGAGCTTGCTGACTGCGAAAAGATAAAATGCGAGCATCAGGTCTACAGCGGCATCCTGACAGTGTTCGGCAAGGACGGCAGCACCTCGTGTGCGGCAAGGTTCTCGATGAAGCACATCACCCGCGTTGCCTATGTCGCAAGAGGAGCACAGACCATCATCTCAGCTGGGGCGGAGGGCAGAAAGCTTTCCGAAAAAGATCGCGTCACCAGCAGGGAATACGAGAAGTACTGTGAAAAATGCGGACGCGCGCTGCCGGGAACAAGCCATTGCCCGTATTGTGACGGCAAGGCGGATACCCTGAAAAAATTTATGGCGCTCTGCGGAGAGTTCGTCGGAAGACTGCTGCTGATCTCCGTGATGCTGCTGTTGATCGCGGCGGTCGAGCTTGTGACCCCGATGGTACAGAAGCAGTTCATCGATGACGCGCTGACAGATGGAAACGGAACGATGAAGCAGCTCTGGACCTTCATCATCATTACCTTTGTGCTGCTGGTGGCAAGGCTTTCGCTCTATGTTTTACGTTACTGGAACTGCGCGAAACTGGGGGCTTACATCAGCATGAGCCTGAGAAAGAAGCTGTACTATAAGATTCAGGTGCTGTCCCTGTCGTTTATCAACAACAGGCGTCCGGGAGAGCTTATGAACCGTGTTGCCCACGACACGAAGCAGATCAGGCAGTTTATGGAAGAGGTGTTCGGCGACATGCTTTCGACGCTTGTGACAATGATCGTCTCGCTGGTCATGATGTTTGTCATCAGCTGGAAGATGACGCTTTTGTCTCTCGTGTTTGTCGCGGCGGTAATCGTTGTCACGAGGATGTTCTGGCACCATATCCGGACGATCTTCCACAGACAGTGGCTGAAATTCGATGATCTGAGCAGCAATCTGCAGGACATCATTGCAGGCATGCGTATCGTCAAGTCCTTCGGACAGGAGGAGCGCGAGAGCGCCAGATTTACGGAGAAGACGAAGGAGTTTGCCACGATCCAGAAGAAAAATGAGACCTTCTGGGCGGTATTCTTCCCTATTTTAACCTTCCTGCTCGGTGTCGGAACCTATATTGCCGTCTATTTTGGTGGCGTACAGGTGCTCGACGGTGACATGACGGTAGGTCAGCTTGTGCAGTTTGTGACGTACAGCGGCTATCTGTTCGGGCCTTTGAGCTGGATGACACATCTGCCGCGTCAGGTGATGCAGATGATGACGAGCCTGAACCGTATCTATGATGTGCTGGACGAGGAGCCACAGCTTGCGGACAAGGAAAATTCCAAGGCATTTCCCATCAAGGGTGCCTTCGAGTTTGAAAATGTATCCTTCGGCTATCAGACCTACGAGCCGGTGCTGGAAAACATCAGCTTTTCGGTGAAGCCCGGCGAGATGATCGGTCTGGTGGGGGCATCCGGTACAGGAAAATCAACGCTGATTAATCTTATCATGAGACTGTATGATGTGGATCAGGGAAAGATTCTGCTCGACGGCTGTGACCTGAGAGACATTCAGATGGAGAGCCTGCATTCACAGATCGGTGTTGTGCTGCAGGAAACCTTCCTGTTCTCAGGCAGCATTCTGGCGAATATCCGCTTTGCAAAGCAGGATGCGACGCTAGAGGAGGTCATCCGGGCGGCGAGGGCGGCAAACGCACATGACTTTATCTGTAAGACGCCTGACGGCTACAATACCTATGTCGGAGAGCACGGTTATAATCTTTCAGGCGGCGAGAGACAGAGAATCGCCATTGCCAGAGCCATTCTGAACAACCCGAGAATCTTGATCTTAGACGAGGCGACATCGGCACTGGATACGGAGAGCGAATTCCTGATCCAGCAGGCTCTGGATCGTCTGGTGAAGGGCAGGACGACGTTCGCAATCGCGCACCGTCTGTCCACGCTCCGCAATGCCGACAGACTGGTTGTCATTGACCGGCACGGCGTGGCGGAGATCGGAACGCACAATGAGCTGTTGGAGAAAAAGGGCATTTATTACGGTCTTGTAAACGCACAGCTCAAGATGAGCCAGACTGCCGCAGAGGTGTGACGGAAAATATAAATATCCTATAAAATAATATACCGACTGGTTGACTTTTCCAGTTTGAATTGTTATCCTAAACTTAGATTTTATGCGGATGATTGAGACAAGAAGGAGAGACTAAGTGAAATTTATCAGAGATGCACTGGGAGAAGCAACCAAGTCGGTATTGCCCATCGCGGCGATTGTGTTAATATTGAGTGTCAGCCTTGCACCGATGAACTCGGGAATTCTGGTTCTTTTCGTTTTCGGAACCGTTCTGCTGATTCTCGGAATGAGCCTGTTTACCATCGGCTCAGGTATGTCGATGCAGCCGTTGGGCGAAGGCATAGGCGTACAGATCAATAAATCAAAAAAGTTTCTGGTATCGATTGCAGTATGTTTTGTTCTCGGAATGCTGATCACGATCGCAGAGCCCGATCTTCAGGTTCTGGCGGAGCAGGTTCCGTCCATCCCTAATCTTGCACTTATTCTGTCAGTCGCGGTTGGCGTCGGCATTTTTCTTGTGGTTTCCATGGTGAGAACGCGCAAAGGGGTTTCCCTTTCAAAACTGCTCGTGGTTTTCTACGGCGTTATCATGATCCTTGCATTCTTTGCACCGAAGGACTTTATTCCCACGGCATTTGACTCCGGCGGAGTGACTACCGGACCGATCACCGTGCCCTTCGTCATGGCGCTTGGAGCCGGAATGGCATCGATCAGGAGCGACAAGCATTCCGGGGAGGACAGCTTCGGTCTGGTTGCCCTGTGCAGTATCGGCCCGATCCTTTCCGTGTTGATTCTCAGTATCTGCTATTCGCCCAGTCCCGAGACGACGGCGACGGTGGTGGGAGAGTATCTGACGACCAAGGAAGCCTTCCGGTATATTATGGGCGAGATGCCGGTATACGGGAAAGAAGTACTGATTGCGTTCCTGCCGATTGTGGCGGTGTTTATCATATTCCAGCTTATCTACAGAAGATTTCACAAGCATCAGATGCTGAGGATCAGTGTCGGTCTTGTCTATACCTACATAGGTCTTGTGCTGTTCCTGACAGGCGCAAACGCCGGCTTTATGCCCGCCGGAAAGCTGATCGGTGCGGAGATCGCCGGAGGAGAACACAAATACTGGCTCATTGCAGCAGGTATTGTCATGGGATATTTCGTGGTATCAGCGGAGCCTGCGGTACATACCTTGAAGAAGCAGGTTGAAGAAGTGACGAACGGCGCAATTTCACAGAAGTCGATCGGCTATGCGCTTTCCATCGGTGTCGGCGTCTCTGTCGGCATATCGATGCTCCGTGTGCTGACCGGCATACCGATTTATCCGTTCCTGATCGTCGGTTATGCCATATCCCTTGTGATTACCTTCCTTGTGCCGCCGATCTACACCGGTATCGCGTTCGACTCCGGTGGTGTTGCCAGCGGACCGATGACGACGACCTTCATGCTGCCCTTTGCAGTGGGAGCGTGTGAGGCGCACGGCGGTAATGTCATGACGGATGCGTTCGGGCTTGTCGCCATGGTGGCAATGACACCGCTCATCACTATCCAGATCATGGGTCTGTGGAGCGATGTGAAGAGAAAGAGAATGGTAGCTAAGGCTCATTACGAGATGGATCAGCTGGAAGACAGCATTCTTTATTATGATGAAGAGGACGAGGAGGTGGGAGCGTGAGTACAGCAAGGTCGGAGCGGATCATGATGATCGCTTCCATTATAGAGCGTGGAAAGGCGAAGGCGTACATAGAGATGCTGAGAAAGAAGGGCATCGGCTTCCACATGCAGTGTGTGGGGCAGGGAACGGCTTCCTCTGAAATGATGGATATTCTCGGACTGGTCAGCAACAACAAGGATATCGTCATCAGCTATGCGCCCCACAGGACGGTCGAGGCACTGGCGACAGACATCTCAAAGGATCTGAGTTCGGGACTCGGCTTTAACGGACTGATGATGCTGCTGACGACCTCGGCGATCAACCGGCTTGTGTCGGAGTTGATTCTGCTCCAGTCGGAGAACGGGGAGGCAAAAGGAGAGGAGAGAGCCATGAAGAGTGAATACCAGCACAGCCTGATCCTGATCACGGTAAATCAGGGATATACGGACGGCGTTATGCAGACGGCGAGAAAGGCGGGAGCGACCGGCGGAACGGTAATCCGTGCGAGAATGGCGGGAGCGGAGCAGCTGCTTGATCCCCAGCTGTCGGAGGAGAAGGAGATTATTGCGATCCTTGCACCGGACAGTGTGCGCAATCAGATCATGGAAGAGGTAAACAAGGAATACGGAATGCGCTCGGAGGCTAAGGGCGTGGTATGTTCCGTGCCTGTAGATAAAGCATTAAAGATTTAACTTGATTTTTTGTTTCAGCGTGTTAGAATAAAGGTAGAAGGAAGCATAGCTCAGCCGGGATGAGCGTTCGCCTCACACGCGAAAGGTCAGGAGTTCGAGCCTCCTTGCTTCCATTTACCGATTGATGTTGCTCGAATGGCAGGGATGCCTTGTGAAAGCACAGACACGGAGGTGGAAATATGAGTATCAATATTCATCAGAAAAACGATGTTTCTTATCTGTTCTCCAGTCTTGGGAGCGGTGCGGCAGGCGTAGCGGGAAGCAGCTGGCTCAGCGATTATGCGAGCATCAAGAACGGCAGCTACGGCAAGCTGATGAAGGCTTATTTTAAGGCGAATTCTTCCGATAAGACGAAAGATACCCAGACGACCGCAAAGACCAATGTAAAATCGACGGAGGCTCAGAAGTATACGAGCGTCCAGAAGGCAGCGGATTCCCTGAAGTCCTCGACAGAAGCGCTGATGGATAAGAAACTGTTTGAGGAGAAGGATATTAAATCCAAGGACGAAAACGGCGTTGAGACAGTGACCAAGGGTTACAACACCGACGCTATCTATACAGCTGTCAACAACTTTGTCAAGGACTATAATTCTGTTGTCAAGGCGACAGGAGACCTGACAGATAAGACGTTGGGACACCGCATGACGTACCTGAACCAGCTGACAATGAATAAGTCTAAGGCACTTTCAGAGATGGGAGTGAGCATTCAGACTGACGGCACCTTAAAGCTCGACAAGGATACCTTTATGAAGGCAGATATGTCTAAGGTAAAGTCCCTGTTCAGCAATGACGGTGCTTACGGCTACCGTATCTCTGCGCAGTCTTCGCTGATTAAGAATGCGGCGGGCAGCGCAGCAAACAGAAGTGGTGGGTACACTTCCAGAGGCTCTTATAACAGCAATTTCAGCAATGGGAATTTGTTTAACAGCTATTTTTAAAACTTTTTGAAAAATTTGAAAAATTCCTATTGACTTTTGGGAACGAATCGTATAGAATATGATTTGTTCGAAGGACGCAGGAATGGCGGAATTGGCAGACGCGCACGGTTCAGGTCCGTGTGGTAGCAATACCATGAGAGTTCAAGTCTCTTTTCCTGCATTTAGGAAGAGTGTTAAGTAGAAAGCTTAGCACTCTTTTTTTCTCTAAGTAAAATTGGAAAGGTTGGAAAGCCAATGGAGAAAGAGGAAGCAAAAGAAAGGGGCGGGCGTAAGGACTGGTATAAGCTCGATCTGTCCGCTATTGTGTATCCTACGTTACAGAGACGGGATTTTTCTTCCGTGTACCGGCTGTCGGTGGTATTGAAGGAGGAAATTCAACCGGAAGTGCTTCAGAAGGCTCTTGACATGACATTGCCGAGATTTCCGACATACAAGGCAGCGATCCGTAAAGGATTGTTCTGGAGATACCTTGAGCCGAACGACCGTCCGGGACCGTTTGTGCAGCCGGATGTCAAGAATCCATGCCAGCCGATGAATTTTAAGGGGAACAACCGATACCTTGTCAGAGTCTATTATTTCCGCAATCGCATTGCACTGGAGGCGCATCACAGTCTGGGTGACGGAACAGGCGGGATGTGCGTGCTGCAGACACTGACGGCAACTTACCTGCGGTTACTCGGGCATACGGACATTGAAAATACGGGTTTTGTCCTTGACATCAATGCGACGCCTGACCCGGAGGAGCTGGAAGACGCTTACATGAGATATGCCAACGCCAAGGTGTGCCCGCCGAGATTACAGGAGAAGGCATACCGTGTCAGAGGAACGGCGGAGCCCTTTTATACGCTGAACATTATCGACGGCATTATGTCCGTATCGGAGGTTATGGCGGTTGCGAAGCGCTATCATGCCACGATCACGGAGTATCTGAACGCGGTGCTTCTGCATGCACTGCTGAAAAAACAGCTTGAGGAGCCGCATATCCGGCTTCATCCCGTAAAGATTGCCATGCCGGTGAACCTGCGCAGATTCTTTCCGTCGATCACACTGCGGAATTTCATTACCATGATCTATCCGGGAGTCGATCCGAGGCTGGGAGAGTACACCTTTGAGGAGATTGTGACGCAGGTGCAGAATTATATGCACTATTACATCAACGAGAAGCTTCTGAGGGGCGACATCACGACAAACGCGGCGACCCAGCGGAATCCGGTGATCCGTGTCGTGCCGCTTTTCATCAAGGATCTGGTCGTCAGAACGTTTTACACGAAGATACAGGACAGAAATTCCTCGGCGGGACTGACGAATATGGGGGCGCTTAAGGTGCCGGAGGGCATGAAGCCTTACATTGAACGGTTCGACATCTATATGGGGCAGCCGTTTTCGAGGAGAACGAACTGTGCGATCATCAGCTTCGGTGATGTCCTGACGATCAATTTTGCGAGCAGCATCATAGAGGCGGATGTGGAGCGGTATTTTTTCCGCAAACTGGTAAAGGATGGAATCCATGTCAAAATAGAGAGCAACAGGGAAGGGGCGGATGATTGATATGTCATATTGTGTAAACTGTGGTGTGGAGTTGGATGCCTCCGCGAAGGAATGTCCTCTGTGCAACACACCGGTGCTGAATCCAAGGGAACTGGAGAAGATTGCGAAAGCACAGCATCCGTTCCCGACGGAGAAGGGACAGGTGGAGACAGTGAAAAGAAAGGACCTCGGTCTGCTGATTTCCATGGTAGTGCTTGCAACTGCTGTCACCTGCGGAATCCTGAACGCTTTTGTGTTCAGGGATAATCTGTGGTCGCTGGCGGTGATCGGGGCATGCGTGATTCTTTGGGTGATGATTATACCGGCGGTGATCTATACCAAGCAGCCGGTCTATGTCTCGCTGCTGTATGACGGGGGCGCGGTCGGACTTTACCTCTTTATGTTGACCTTCCTGTCCGGGAGCAGGGAGTGGCTCTGGGGACTCGGACTCCCTATCGTTGCGCTGCTGACGGTTCTTGCGGAGATTTTTGCCTTCTGTGTCAGAAGGCTTCCGAAGTCATTTCTGACAGTTGCGCTCTATCTGTTTACTGTGATAGGTGTGTTTTGTGTCGGACTGGAGATACTGATCGACAGGTTTGTCTCGGGACACATTTCCCTGAGCTGGTCGGCGGTTGTTATGACGGTATGTGTCATTCTCGACATTGCGATCGTGACACTTTTGTCCCGCAGACGACTCCGCAATGCGGTCAGAAGAAGGCTGCATTTCTAACGGGAGCGGAATCTTTACATTTTCCGAAGGGAGAAGAATATAATGAACAGAAGAAACCAGAATCTGATGCATCTGATCAGACGGGTGCATGGGCTTGTGGAAAATCCTGATCTGGAAAAACACAGGCAGTCACAGGATGCGATCGGAGCGATGATGAGCAACACCAAGGCTGTCAGCTACAGAGAATTTAAAATTGACGACATTGATGCGGAATGGGTCAGCGTGAACAGGGCGCACATGAAGAAATATATTCTTCTTCACTGCCATGGCGGCGGATATTCGACCGGAAGCAGGATCTATGCGAGGACGCTGACGTCAAAGCTGGCGGAATCCACCTCTATGGATGTGCTGTGCTTTGACTACAGGCTGGCACCGGAGCATCCGTATCCGGCGGCGACTGAGGATGCGATGAAGGTCTGGGACTATCTGATGCTGCTCGGCTACGGTTCGAGGGATGTTATTCTGACGGGAGATTCCGCCGGTGGAAATCTGGCGCTGTCCCTCACATTGAAGCTGAAGCAGGAGGGAAGGCTCCTGCCGCGTGGACTTATACTGATGTCCCCGTGGACGGATCTGACTTCCTCCGGACAGTCCTTTGAGAGCAAGGCGGAGCTTGATCCGGTTCTGAACAAGGCGTATATCGACCGGATGGTGGAGGCGTATGCCGGGGGACAGGAGCTTAAGAATCCGCTTATATCGCCGCTGTTCGGAAATTTTGATGGCTTTCCACCGACCTATATCCAGGTGGGGGAAAATGAGATCCTGTTGAGCGATTCCGAGCGGCTGCATCAGGCATTTGTCGACGCGAATGTTTCCGTGCGGATGGATACGTACCCCGGGATGTGGCATGTCTTCCAGATGTCGCCGGTGAAGGCAGCGAGGGATGCCATGGATAAAAATGCGGAATTTATTTACGATATCTGCCGTTAGAAAAAAGGAAAACTGGGTTTGGCGCAGAATATATAGATTGGAGATTGTTTTTACCTGTATACGTTTAGTGTGCCGTTTCACGGCAGAAGGTGAGGAAACATGACAATCAGAGAGAGCTTGGAACTGAGGGAAAAGGAATATTTAAGCCCTTACGCTTCGTTGAGCATGAATTCCAAGGGGAGACTGAAGGAGGAAGAGGAGTGTGATATCCGTCCCGCATTTCAGCGCGACAGGGATAAGATATTGCACTGCAAGGCGTTTCGCAGACTGAAGGATAAGACGCAGGTCTTCCTGTCCCCGGAGGGAGACCATTACCGTACCAGACTGACGCATACCCTCGAGGTGTCGCAGAATGCACGGACGATAGCGAAGGCATTGAAGCTGAACGAGGATCTTGTCGAGGCGATTGCGCTGGGACATGATCTGGGGCATACGCCGTTCGGCCACGCGGGAGAGAGGGCGCTGAACAGAGTCTGCCCGCTGGGCTTTGAACACAGCCAGCAGAGCGTCCGCACGGTTGACAGGCTGGAGAGGGGCGGACAGGGACTGAATCTGACGTATGAGGTCAGGGATGGAATATTGAACCATCAGACGATCGGAAAGCCGCATACGCTGGAGGGGAAGGTGGTACGGCTATCCGACAAAATATCCTACATCCATCACGATATGGATGACGCGGTGCGCGCGGGCATACTCAAGGAGAGTGATGTCCCCAAGGAGATCAGGGATGTGATCGGCAGCACGCCGAGCGAGAGGCTTGACCACTTTGTGCATGACATCGTGACGAACAGTATGGGAAAGAATGACATCTGCATGTCGGAGAGCATTGACAAGGCGATGCGGGACATGCGACAGTTTATGTTTGAAAATGTCTACCAGAACCCGGTTGCGAAGGGTGAGGAGGGCAAGGCGGAGATGCTGATGGAAACGCTTTACCAGCATTTCATGAAGCATATTGACGATATGCCGGAGGAGTTTTTAAATCTGCTCTCGGAGGGGGAACCGAGGGAGCAGGTAGTCTGTGACTATGTGGGCGCCATGACGGATCGCTTTGCCATTGCGCTGTACGAGGAGATCTACATACCGAAGTCATGGATTTTATTGTAAACGACCGGAAAGGCATCCGGTCTTGTGGAGGTATGGATGTACTATCCAGAGGAACTAGTTGAGGAGATCAGGTCGAAAAACGATATAGTGGATGTGGTGTCCGGATATGTCAGGCTGCAGAAAAAGGGTGGCAATTACTGGGCATGCTGTCCCTTTCACGGGGAGAAGACACCTTCCTTCTCTGTGTCGGGCAGCAAGCAGATGTATCATTGCTTCGGCTGCGGTGTCAGCGGAAATGTCTATACCTTTGTGATGAAATATGAGAACTATTCCTTTCCGGAGGCGGTGAAGCTTCTCGCGGAGCGCGCGGGAGTAAAGCTGCCGGAGATGGAATACACCGAGGAGCAGAAGCGGAAGGCGGGAAAGCGTGCAAGGCTGCTCGAGGTCAACAAGGAAGCGGCGAAGTTCTTCTATTACCAGCTGCGCTCGCCGCACGGAGCCGTCGGCTATCAATATCTGAAGAAGAGGGAGCTGACGGACGAGACGATGCATCATTTCGGACTCGGCTATGCCGGAAAGAACGGTGCCGAACTGGTGCAGTATCTCAGAAGCAAGGGCTTTGAGGATGAACTGATCAAGGAGGCGGGGCTTGCAAATTACTCGGAGAGGCACGGACTGCTGAGCCAGTTCTGGAACCGGGTAATGTACCCCATTCAGGATGTTAACAACAGAGTGATCGGCTTTGGCGGCAGAGTTATGGGGGACGGGGAGCCGAAGTATCTGAATTCCCCAGAGACACCGGTATTTGACAAGCGTCGGAACCTGTACGGACTGAATTTCGCGCGGACGGCGAGAAGCGGGAATATTATCATCTGTGAGGGCTATATGGATGTCATTTCCATGCATCAGGCGGGCTTCACACAGGCGGTTGCGTCGCTGGGAACGGCGTTCACGCCGGAGCAGGCAAACCTGCTCCGCAGATATACGGAGAATGTCCTGCTCGCCTATGACAGCGATGGCGCAGGAATCAAGGCGGCGCTGCGCGGCATAGGGATTCTGCGGGATGCCGGGCTGACCGGCCGCGTCATCAATATGAAGCCGTATAAGGACCCGGATGAGTTCATGAAGGCGCTCGGCAAGGAAGCCTTTCAGGAGCGGATCGATCACGCGGAGAACAGCTTTTTCTTTGAAATCAGGATTCTTGAGGGGCAGTTTGACATGAATGACCCGGAGTCCAAGACGAAGTTCCACAGAGAGATTGCAAAGAAGCTCTGTGAGTTCTCGGAGGATGTGGAACGGGATAATTATTTGCAGGCAATCGCGGAGAAGTACTTCATAGGCATTGAAAACCTGCGAAAGCTTGTCGCGGGCTATGCGGCGCAGACAGGGCTTGCAAAGCCGGTGGAGCGTCCGAAATCCGGCGTGCAGCAGAAGAATCACCCGGAGGAAAACGCGAGAAAGGTGCAGAGGCTTCTGCTGACATGGATCACGGACGAGCCTTCGGTCTACGCAAAGGTCAGAAAATATATCACAGCCGACGACTTTACGGAGGAGCTGTACCGCAAGGTGGCTGAGAAGCTATTTTCGGACATGGATGCCGGTCAGTTTAATCCCGCCGGAATCATCAGCACCTTTGAGGATGAGGAGGAGCAGCGGCAGGCGGCGGAGTTGTTTAACACGAATCTGCCGGAGCTTGGAACGAAGCAGGAGAGGGAAAAGGCGTTCCACGACATATTACTTTCCGTAAAAAAGAACAGCTATGAATATTTTTGTGGAAAAATGGGCAGTGATGTAAATGCATTGAGTCAGGTAATCGCCGGCAAGAAGGCGTTGGAGGAGCTGGCAAAGGCGCATATTTCGCTGGATTAAGGCAATGATTATATCAGGGAGCGGAGTTTCCCGAAGGAAGGATGGAATTACTACAATGGATGAAAACACACAGGCAAGGTTTGACGAGAAGGTCAAAGAGCTTTTAGCTGTCGCGAAGAAGAAGAAAAATGTGCTGGAGTATCAGGAAATCAATGACTTTTTTGCGGACATGCCTTTGGAGGAGGAGCAGTTCGAGAGAATCCTGGAGGTACTGGAGCAGAATAATGTGGATGTGCTGCGTATCACGGATGACGATGACGTGGATGATGAAGAAATCATTCTGACAGAAGAGGACGAGGTGGATGTGGAGAACATCGACCTTTCCGTGCCAGACGGAATCAGCATTGAAGACCCTGTCCGTATGTACCTGAAGGAGATCGGAAAGGTTCCGCTGCTTTCCGCAGAGGAGGAGATCGAGCTTGCAAAGCGCATGGAGCTTGGAGATCAGGAGGCGAAGAAGCGCCTGGCAGAGGCGAACCTGCGTCTGGTTGTCAGCATTGCAAAGCGTTATGTCGGCAGAGGCATGCTGTTCCTTGACTTGATTCAGGAAGGTAATCTGGGTCTGATTAAGGCTGTTGAGAAGTTTGATTACCGCAAGGGCTACAAATTTTCCACCTATGCAACATGGTGGATTCGTCAGGCAATCACAAGAGCGATTGCAGATCAGGCGAGAACGATCCGTATTCCTGTGCATATGGTTGAGACGATCAATAAGCTGATCCGTGTCAGCAGACAGCTGCTGCAGGAGCTGGGACGCGAGCCGTCGCCGGAGGAGATCGCGGAGGAGATGAACATGCCGGTAGAGCGTGTCCGCGAGATCTTAAAGATCAGTCAGGAGCCGGTATCGCTTGAGACACCCATCGGTGAGGAGGAGGACAGCCATCTTGGAGATTTCATTCAGGATGACAATGTTCCTGTGCCCGCAGATGCAGCGGCATTTACACTGTTGAAGGAACAGCTGGTCGAGGTGCTCAGCACGCTGACCGACAGGGAGCAGAAGGTGCTCAGACTGAGATTTGGTCTGGACGATGGCCGTGCGCGCACGCTGGAGGAGGTCGGCAAGGAATTCAACGTCACGCGTGAAAGAATCCGCCAGATTGAGGCGAAGGCACTCAGAAAGCTGCGCCACCCCAGCCGCAGCAGAAAGCTGAAGGATTATCTGGATTGATGAGGGACGGACGGGTCGTCCTGTCAAGGCGGCTCGGGATGCTTGCGGATATGGTGACGCGGGGAAGCCGGGTCGTGGATGTCGGGTGCGATCATGGGTTTCTGTCAATTTATCTCGTGCAGCAGGGAATCAGCCCGAGAGTGCTGGCGATGGATGTCAGGAAAGGCCCGCTGGCGGCAGCGGCGCAGCATATTGCGGAATGCGGGCTGGGAGAGTACATAGAGACCAGACTGTCAGACGGGTTGTACGAATACAGACTGGGCGAGGCAGATACGCTCGTGTGTGCGGGCATGGGCGGCAGGCTGATGGCGCGGATTGTGTCTGAGAGCATGGAGAAGGCGGAGGCGCTCGGAGAACTGATTCTCCAGCCACAGTCAGAGCTTCGGGTATTCCGTGAGTTTCTGCGGACGAACGGTTTCCGCGTTGTGGCTGAGGATGCAGTCTATGAGGAAGGAAAATATTATTTCTCGATGAGGGCTGTCCCTGACAGGAAAGTCGCTGCCACGGGGCAGTACACGACTGAGGAACAGCGGCTTTTTGACGAATATGGGGAACTGTTGTTAAGAGAGAAACACCCGGTGTTGCAGCAGTATCTTTTATTCCGGAAGAAGGTCATGTCGGAGCTTGCAGAAAAGCTTGCGCAGGAGGAGACCGGGCGCACGGAGAAGCGGCTGGCGGAAATCAAAGCGGAGTTATCCGGGATCGGGAATGCGCTTCAATGGTTTCAGGACTGAATGAGCCGCAGGTCGGGAGACGACAGCATCGAGAATCAGAATTTGGGAGGGTAGCACATGGTTACAGTGACGATACACGGGGAAAAGAGAGAGTTTGCGCAGGGGACATCCTATGAGACTATTGCAGCGGATTACCAGAAGGAATACGACGGAATGATCGCGCTGGTTGCTGTAAACGGCAAGATCAGGGAGCTTTTCAAGAAGGTGACAAGGGACTGCACGGTGGACTTCTTTACGCTGAAGGATGATGTCGGCTATAAGACTTATGTCCGGACGGCGACGATGCTGTTACTGAAGGGAATTTACGATGTGTTCGGCGAGGAGGCAGCCCAGCAGAGCTGCGTGGAGTTTGCAATCGGGCACGGATATTATGTCAATGTCTGCGGTAAGGTGCCGGTGACGCAGGAGAGTGCGGATAAGATCAAGAGCCGGATGAAGGAGCTTGTGGAGAAAAAGATACCTTTTATGAAGCGGTCGTATCCGCTGGACGAGGCGATGGAGCTGTTCCGGGCGCGCGGAATGCAGGATAAGGAGAGACTTTTCCGTTACAGAAGAAGCTCTGCGGTCAATATCTACGACATTGACGGTTATTACGACTATTATTACGGATATATGCTTCCGAATGCGGGATATGTGAAGTGGTTTGAGATCCTGCCGTATGAGGACGGCTTTATGCTTTTGCTTCCGACGAAGAAGAATCCGACGGAGGTTGAGCCGTTTGATGAGCGCCGAAAGCTCTTCGAGACGATGGAGGCTTCTCAGGATTGGGGCAGGAAGGCAGGAATTGAGACAGTCGGAGATCTGAACGACCAGATCTGCAGCGGTTCCATGAGCGATTTGATTCTGATTCAGGAGGCGGAGCAGGAGAGAAAGATCGGCGAGATCGCCAAGGAGATCGTGAATCGAGGCAATGTGAAATTTGTCATGATTGCAGGGCCGTCATCGTCCGGCAAGACGAGCTTTTCACACAGGCTCTCCATCCAGCTCCGCACCCTCGGCAAGGTGCCGCACCCGATCGGATTGGACGATTATTTCGTAGACCGCGAGCTGACACCCAGAGATGAAAACGGGGATTACAATTTTGAATGCCTTGAGGCGCTGGACGTGAAGCAGTTCAACGAGGATATGATGAAGCTGCTGGCGGGCGAGCGCGTGGAGCTCCCATCCTTTAACTTTAAGCTTGGCAAGCGGGAATACAGGGGAAATTACAAGCAGCTCGGGAAGGATGATATTCTTGTCATCGAAGGCATTCACGGGCTGAATGAGAGAATGTCCTATGCCCTGCCGGACGAAAGTAAGTTCAAAATTTATATCAGTGCTCTGACGACGCTGAACATCGATGGGCATAACCGGATACCGACAACAGACGGAAGACTGCTGCGGAGAATGGTCAGAGATGCCAGAACCAGAGGGGCGAGCGCCCAGAGGACGATCCAGATGTGGCCGTCGGTAAGGCGTGGGGAAGAGGAGAATATTTTCCCTTATCAGGAGGGTGCAGACGCGATGTTTAACTCGGCGCAGATCTTTGAACTTGCGGTTTTAAAGACCTTTGCGGAGCCGCTGCTGTTCCAGATCCCGAAGGAGGCGCCGGAATACTACGAGGCAAAGAGGCTTCTGAAATTCCTTGACTACTTCCTCGGCGTTTCGAGCGAGACCCTGCCCAACAATTCTATCTGCCGCGAATTTGTCGGCGGCAGCTGCTTCAACGTATAAGGCGCACCAGTTCTGCCGTGCAGAAACAGTCCTGCCCTACGCGCGTGCGAGCTTGCTCGCAAAGCGCACAGGGCAGGACTGTTTCTATAAGGCGGGACGCCTTATATGAGCAATGCCTGCTATGCAGGCATGCGAATAGGCAGAACTGGAAGGAAACAGCGG
>OIZV01000439.1_pt1 | contig 20738 bp, 28 predicted proteins | sample 1588681 | NCBI WGS metagenome assembly OIZV01 (sample SAMN03283281) | human gut metagenome | biome: human-associated habitat; material: feces | host: Homo sapiens | place: Peru | collected 2012 | reverse complement strand
CCTCACTTTCTGCACAGGGATAGTATAGCACATTATCGGCAAAATATCAAGATTTAATTATGAAAAAAATATTCTGATCTCGCCGATATCGGCAATTGTACGCAACCGTCAAATCAGTCATAACGTTTTTGTGCCTATCGAAAGTTTATATCATTGACAAACCAGCAGTCTGAAAGAACTGTTCCCGGAGAGATACGGCGTGTGTGATGATTCTTTTAAAGAAGAAACGGAGCAGGCGTACCTGCTCCGTGCAAATCAGTTATTTTCAAATTTATCTAATCCGATAGATACTCCAAGCAAATAGTATGCAGAAAGAAGTTTCGAATTGTATGTTTCGATGTTTGGGCCTTTCCTGTAGTTTTTAATCAATCTATCCCAAAATGGGACAATATAATGACGAAAACTATACTACATACAGCCGTGCCGTGTCCTACGTCATCTCCGCCATCAGTCAAATTCTCAATTGTAAGACCATCTGTTTCTGTTCTCATAGTGATTTTCATACATTCAATGTTACAACTTGCCAGTCGAAAATGTGCTTTTTCAGCCCCGGTATCTATCACCACTACATCATATTTTTTATTCATAAATATCCCCATTCTTTCTCAAGCGACCGACTTTTCCCCGCAGCCGCAGTCTCACAGATAATACTGTGCCTGTCGGTTGTACATTGTCGCATACAGCCCGTTTAAATTCATAAGCTCGCTGTGCGTGCCTTGCTCGACAAGTTTTCCGTGTTCCATCACGAATATCCTGTTTGCAAACTTCGAGCAGGACATTCTGTGCGATACCATTATACTCGTTTTTTCTCCAAGAATTCCGAGAATATCCTCAAACAGCCTACGTCCCGAAAGCGGGTCGATCGCAGAGGTCGGCTCATCAAGTATAAGCACCTCGGAATTTTTGCAGTATGCGCGGGAGATAACCAAGCGCTGCTGTTCCCCTCCCGACAATTCAACGCCGTCATCGAAAAACTTTTTGCTGTACGGTCTGTCCAGACCGATATCCGTGCTCTTTTCATACATCCCCGTTTTTTCAAGCGAGGGCTTTATCAGGTCATTTCGCTCGTCATAATCGAAGATCAGATTCTCATGGATAGAAAAGGCGTTCAGAACATAATCCTGAAATACGGGAGCAAATTCTGCCTGATAGGAATCAAAATCGTATTCCCTTATGTTCTTTCCCTTGTAATAGATCTCGCCTTCCGTAGGATCATAAAGCCGCAGCAGCAGTTTTACAAAGGTCGATTTCCCCGCTCCGTTATCGCCGACTATGGAAATAGGGTCGCCGTGTTCTATCTTACATGAGAAATTTTCCAACGAAAAGGCATCCTGATTCGGATATTTGAATGAGACATTTCTGAACTCTATGAACGGCACACAGCTCCCAGATGGCGGGGTGCTGCTTCCTTCTTTTCGTATCGTCTCTTCAAGCTTCATATACTTATTGAAGTCTTCATAGTAGATAGACGCGGTATACAAAACGCTGACTGTCCAAACGATTTCGGAAATAGATGAGGCGATCTGATAGGATGCGTTTATATACAGGATAAAGTTCACAAGCATAAGCCCGCCGGCAGCATATTTGTTTATTGCCAGAAGATATATCAGGAACAGTTCCGCAAGCTTGCAAACACCGATAACAAGATTTATAAGAAAATCCTTGCGCTGTTTTTTAATTTCGATTTTTCTTGCGTAAAGGATCTCATCCATGTATCTGCCGCTTATCATACCATTTCCGTTATAGATTCTGAGATCGCGTCCGGCTTCAAAATCATAGAACAGTTCCGAGAGGTACTTGATCTTTTTTGTGTTTTTGGAAATTTCCTCCTCAAATGCGTGTATAATTATAAGTGATAGAAATTCGTCAGGAATAACAATTTCAAATAAACTTTCTATATAGGGAATAATATAACAGGCCGCTTTGATGGTTGATTTCCGTCCCGCGGCCTGTTTGTAATGAATGATTATCTACTGTCTTTCGGAAACTGTGGTTTCAGAACAGAATCCTTTAGTGCTATGCTCTTATCTCTGCCCGGATACATGATGTAATAAGGCGGAATCTCGTTTGCCTTTTTCAAGAGCTCTTTTATCAGCTTTGCCTTCCCAAGCCACAGTTTGAGAGGATTGATCTTCGGAAGGTCTTCCTCCGTAATCTTACCCTTCATACCGCCGAATTTCATGACTCTTTCTTTGATATAGCGAAGGTCATATCTGGCAGGATTCACCTCGATGATTTCCTTATCCAGACCCGTAAGCATGTAAACTGCCTCCAGCGGTGTGCGGACAGAGGTTTCAATGGTGAACACCACATCACGGGGAACCTCGACATATTGTCCAATGAGAGCGAGATTTGTGCAGTCCTTCGGAATGATCGTCGGGCGGTCGCTTTCCTTGCGAGGCATGAACTGCGAGGTGATATAGGGCATCATACAGGTAGAGATATGGGAATGTGCCAGCACCTCATCCTTCATATCCAACATTCCAAAATGGTACAGCATCTCTTCAATGATCTCATTTCCTGTGCACTCCGCCATAGGCTTTTTGATATAGCTGCCAATACGCTCTCCAAACAGGCCATCTCCCCACAGAACGTCACGGTTCTTCTCCCGCTGATCCGGGAAATAGTCCCTATCATAAATGACCAGCGACATTTCCCAACCGGAATCCATGAAGGTGATTCCGCCGCCCGTACCGCTCTTGCTTCCGGTCATCTTCTCCAATCGTTCAAAAAATTCGGGATAGTCTTCTACGGTGAGGAAAAAACTCATCCATTTGGTCTTGTCGATATGGCTTAAGAACTTATCTGGATTGCCGAACTTTTTATTCCGTGCGGCAAGGTTTTTCCATACCGTGAACAAGCCCATATCTTCCGTGTCCCGGTTAATTTCAGCGATATGTATATTATCACCGTATGAGGCGTTTGTCATCATGGAGCCGCTGGTAAGAAGGACGTAATCCTGAGCTCTTACAGGAATGGTTTCCTGATTCTTGATCTTAATACCGTAAACCATATTGCAGGCCTCATCCATTTCCAGATCATAGACTGCAGTGTCCATACGGAAGGTGACACCCTGATCCTCCAACCATTTATGAATCGGCTTGATCACAGAATCCTTGTCATTGCGTTTTGTATGCAGAATGCCCTCCAGATAGTCGAGCCTGTTCAGAAGGCCGAATCGGTTGAAATACCGCTGCGCCTCCAATGCACTGTGATAGGGCTTAAAAGCCAGCATAGAGTGATAGCACCACCACAGAGAGCTATGGAAGAACTCGCTGTCCTTTCCGAAATAGTCCTCAATCGTCATATCCTCCAGATCCTTTTCCGGGATGCTGGTGAAGTGCTCCATTTTCAGGAGCAGCTCCGGACTCATGCGGTAGTCATGCACCTTTTCGTAAATATGTCCCTGTTTGCACAGGAGTCTGCTTTCGGAATGGATCGGCATATCCTTATTGGCTCTTACTGATTCATCAAGCACCGAGATCGATGGATCTTCCAAGGACGGGATCTTGCTGCACAGATACCAAAGGCACTCCATAAATGGCTCCAGTTCACGCTCACCGGGGCAGATATAGCCCGCTTCCCCGGAATAAGCGTCACAGCAGCCGCCAAGGGAATTTCGTTTTTCATACAGCGTGATGTTCTTTCCCGGCATTCCGGCATCATCAATCAGAAAGACCGCTGCCGCAAGGCCGGCCATTCCTCCGCCAATGATGTGGGCGTTCCTTTCTTCTATGCCTTCAGGTGCGGGAGCCTTGTAAAACAGATTGTAAATGTTCATGGCATACATTCCTTTCTGAAAAGTTTTCAAAACAGTGTTGAAATCACAACACCGTCTATATTATAATAAGGAATGTACTATGGAGCAACCATTGATGTTATGCGAAGTGTTGATATATCCACACTCAACGCATATTTGTCGATATATTCAGGAGGAAATTTATGAAGGCAAAGAACCTGAACGCTTCATCTGTAAAAACAAGAAACCTCATAAGAGATACTTTTGCAGAGCTGCTTTACGAAAAGAAAAATATTAACAAGATCACAGTGACAGAGCTGGTGCAGCGAGCGGACATTAACCGGAGCACTTTCTATTCTCACTATGATGATGTGAGGCACGTTGCGGAGGATATTAAAGCCGAAACACTGAAAGCCTTCTTTGAGAACAAAACCATATCCAATGTACATGACATTGAACCTTTCTTTGATGAGATTTATGCCTATATCAAGAAGAACGATTCCTTCTTCCGGTTGATCTTCATCTCAGATGAAGTGACGAATTTTGTGCGTCATCTGGGCAACATCTGTAAAGGACGAATTTACGAGGCAGTAAACAAAGACGACTCTATTCGTGATAAACACCTGCTTGAACTGGAAGTTTCTGCATTTTCGGACGGCATCGCCATGCAGTTTATCCGTTATTATCACAATGACTATAACGTGACGCTGGAGGAGATCATCGAGTGCGGTAAACTCTGGTGTAGAACGATGATCGAACGCCGATCAGAGAAGACCATCATGTTAAAGGAATGAGGCTGCAGAAACAAAAACTCTTCCAAGCGGTATATGGGTTCAGTCTCATCCTCGGCTTCTGTCATCACCTTGTGCCGCAGATAGGTGTTCTCCACCTTCGTGACATTGGCGTCACGATCCAGAATGCCCTGGGCTTCATCCATGAAGGACTGGAGCTTGTTTTGGTAACGGAACGCTTCTTTCAAGTTCATATTCATTCACCTCGTCATTAAGATTGATTGTCTGTGAATATTGTATCGGGTCGAAGCTGAAAAGTCATTGAACTCATGGTTCACTGCTGCTTTCTGTTTCAAATCCGAACGCCTTATACAGATCCTCTTTGAGTTTTTCTGTGCTGATATCGATCATATAATGGCGTTATCATGATACTAAAAAAGAGGTAAAACATATGAGAGTAGCTGACTTTTTCTGCGGTGGCGGTGGTTTTTCCGAAGGCTTCCGTCAGGCAGGATTTAATATAGTTTTTGCAGTGGATAAATGGGAGCCGGCAATCACCACTTATAAGGGAAACAAACCGGGAGTAAACGCTATATTAGACGATGTAATTCGAATTTCCAACTTACCAGATGATGAATTTGAAGCATTAGTTCCAGATTCTGAGGTTATTATTGGCTCTCCTCCGTGCCAATCCTTTTCACATTCCAACAAATCTGGAAACGCAGATAAATCAATAGGTATTCAGCTTATTGAAGCTTATCGCTCGTAAAAAATACAAGAAGAATTTCATCTTGAAATATTGGGTTCTTGAGAATGTGCCAAGCGTAAAAGAATATATAAAGAGCGAATATACTGCTGCAGATTTGGGATTAGAAGGTTCTTTTGTCCTTAAACCTCATGAAGGCAATTCTGGCAAATATAATGCCAAATATTATGGCGCACCTACTAACCGAGAGCGTTACCTATGCGGTGAGTTTCCTCCTCTTCAGCAAACTAATACCGATGATAATATCATAGAAACATCAATAATCTTGTTCCAGAAATATAATAATACTTTTGCCACACAATCAAATCCTTGCTAATACGCTTTAGCAAGGAAAACATATATACATAGTGCATAATAATGATTCCCTTATGTTTGCGAGGAGAGGAACATGATTCAAAAAAAGCGACGAAATCATTCTGACGGAGCGGGTTATTACACAAATTGGGAAAAAAGCAGGCCAAGCGGATGCATATATTGTGGAAAGCCTGCCGAAACACGCGAGCATGTTCCATCAAAGTCCTTGCTGATTGAGCCGTTCCCTGAGAACCTTCCGACAATTCCGGCTTGCTTTGAATGTAATAATGGCTTTTCAGCCGATGAGGAATATTTCGTTTGCTTCTTAGAAATCCTAAAAAGCATTGTTTATGAAAACTATTCGATTAGCAAGCACGTGAACGACATATTGTCAAAAAAAGAATCGCTACACCGGTTAATTGAATCTCAAATTTCCAGCAAGGGCAGCTATATATATCCGTCTTTTGATATCAATCGATTCAAAAGAATCATCACAAAGTTAGCTATTGGACATGCCGGTTACGAATATGACGATTTGAATTTTGATGGAGCGACAAATTTGTGGTTTGAATTTGCTCCCAATATAAGTGAGGAACATAAGGCTGAATTTGAGCGCCCTAAATTATTGGGTGTCATTCCGGAAATATCCTCCCGTTTTTCGGGTAGTGCATGTATAATACAAAATGTTGATAATGGTGAGGTGTTTGCTTTATCAGACTGGATTACTGTTCAAGAACAAAGATATTCATACAATGTGTCTTTGAATGATTCTGGCGGTGTTTCGGTTAAAATGATTATTCTTGATTTTCTATACTGTCAAGTTGATTTTGACTAATTGAATTGCCAATAGGGTCTCAGGGAATCCCCTGACAAGTGAATCTGTACGGACAGATTCGTTGCTTGTTAAGACAATGCCGCATCATAGACGACAGCCATTTCCGATCAATTTCGGGGATGGCTGTTTCTGTTGCCTTACCGTCAAATCTGCTCTGCAAATCTGTTTTTCGCACATTGGGCTTTTCCTTCGGGTTGCGCTATTATGTGGATGATGATAGAAACCCGCACGGCGAGCGTGAAGGAGGAAGAGTATGTACAACAGATTCGCAGAAATGCGCAGGCGGTATCTGCGCGAGCACAGGGACGGCATTTACACGGGGATGTTGCTGACCGGCAAGCTGGACGAGCATCTCAAGGAAATCGGCGACACAGCACAAGAAATGTTTGATCGGCTGGTCGCGCAGATGAAGGACGCTGAGGGTGTCACTGAGCGGCTGAAGGCTGAGAATCAAATGGAATGGGTGGGACGGATGAACAGCATCCGCAGCCGAGCGGAGAAAGTTGTCCTTTTTGAGCTGGTTTATTGCTGAGGTGTGGTGATGTTCAAGTATAGAAGAAATCGAGTGTTAGCACTCTGCGCCGGCGAGCGACGGCTGCTGGTAAAGGCCCTGCTGTCCTTTCGGAACAAGCTGGTAGCAAGCGGCAAGCCCACCGAGGATATCAATGAGCTGCTGATCCGGCTGCTGCGGTAAAAAAATACGAAAAACGAGCGTCTGCTTCTGAAAAGAGGCAGGCGCTTATTTTTATGGCATCAATTTTGCTGCCACACCGATGAACTCCAGAATGGACATGGCATCACTTTTGATGCCATAGACGAAAAATGGCTCCATTTCGGAGCCACGAGCCGTCCTGCATAGGAAAATGGCTCCGATTTGGAGCCAAAACAAAAGAATTTTTCAAGGGGGTTAATTTTTCGCCTTTTTCGCTGCCTACCAAGTGAGGGGATAAATATTTTTTCGAGCGACTTGATTTTCGGCCTTTCTCGTGATCTACCACTTGAGGGGAGAAAAGTCAGCAAGGGACATTGAGAAAAATTTTTTCAGCAGGACCCTAAAAATGCCCCTCTCTCATTCCTCACATTATGAGGATATGTACCTGGGCAACTGAATAGCCGTTACCGAGACAGATATGACTGTGCGACGACCGCAAAAGAGCGAGCATAGCGACGCCACGGAGACCCCGGGGCAGGTATATAAAAACGATATCGGAAGTACGGTGCAGCATCCCCTATAAGTAATTAAATAAATATTTACTTTCTGTACCGACTCAAAGGAAGAACTTACTTCCTATAGAAGAAGCGGCTGAAGACCGCGCGATATTTCCTTTTGAGCCAGTATATAGGATGGCCTTTCGCCTGCCTGAAAAATTAAAAATGAAGGAGGAAATCAAAATGAAAGACAGAATCACAAGCACGATCACAAGACACATCGGAGTAATCTCCGAATCGTCGCGAGGATGGAGACTGGAACTGAATATGGTCAGCTGGAACGGTGCAGAGCCGAAGCTCGACATTCACGACTGGTCCCCTGATCACAGTAGGTGCACAAGTCGCGGCACCTTCACCCATGAGGAAGCACGGGTGCTAATCAAGCTGCTGAAAAAGGAGATGTAAACATGGAGAACAAGGTATACACCCAAAACGAGCTTAAAGCCCAGAACATCATCACGATGGATTATGCACTGAACCTTGAACCGGGTGAATTCGTCGCCGTTCTCGATCTGAAGGCACAGGCGAGCAACTGTCTGCGCGTCTTCTTCACCTTTGAGGACGGCCGGAAGATCATGGCGGCAGCCCAGTGGTGGCAGAGGTACTTAGGGTTCTATGAAATCCCAGTCGGTACCCGTTTGCTGCTCCACTACAGAGAAAATTCAAGAAAGGAAGTGTATCTCGATGAAGTGGAACGAATATAACGCGGCTGTCTCAGCAAGCAACGAATCTGCCCGGGCAGATTCACATCACAGGGCTGGCCCTGAACCCCCCGAGACAGAAAACAAGAAACCGAACAGAACAAGGAACAACAAGATTACCGTTTATTTAAGTGATGCCGAGCTTTCACGGCTGAATGCGATGGTGGACAAGACCATTATGAACAGAGAGCAGTTTATCCGCAAAATGATTGAAGGAAAGACAATTACGGAAGCGCCGCCGGCACCTCTTCTCCAAACGGTACGGATGATGAAGGATGCGCAGTTCAATATTCGGAAGATCTCCGAATATGCATTGCTTTCGAGACCAGCTGATGAAGAGCTGCTGCGCAAAACACTTGAGGATATAAATACCTGCGTGCAGGAAGTTATGGCAAGATGCCTGCCATCGGAAGAAAGGAGAGCCGATACGCATGAAACCAGACCGCATAGACCTGGGCCTGACCGGATACGATGAGCTCTTTATGAGCACAGAGGAGCGGCTTGACGTAAAAAAGCCGAAGGTGGACGAGCTTCCCCTCGACAATCTGAAACCGTTTAAAAATCACCCGTTCAAGGTCATGGAGGATGAAGAAATGGAACGCCTGAAAGAAAGCATCCGGGTATCGGGTGTGCTGCTCCCGGCACTGGCAAGACCCGCGGAGGACGGCTACGAGCTAATCTCCGGGCACCGCCGACTGGCCGCTTGCCGCGCGCTCGGTATGGGCACCATGCCGGTGATTGTCCGAAATCTCACAGATGAGGAAGCTATCATCACGATGGTGGACAGCAACCTGCAAAGAGAACATATCTTGCCAAGCGAAAAGGCATTCGCGTATAAGATGAAAATGGAGGCACTAAAAAGCCAAGGCAAGCGGACAGATTTAACTTCGTACCAAGTTGGTACGAAGTTTGATGCAGCCAGTGAAATCGGGAAAAGTGGAAACGACAGTAGAATCCAAGTGTTTCGTTACATCCGCCTTACCAACCTCATTCCCGAAATTCTGAAACTGGTGGATGAGGGACGGATCGCGCTGACTCCCGCGGTGGAGCTTTCCTATCTCAACAATCACGAGCAGGAAGTTCTGAGCAAAATCATGTCCTCCGATGAGCTTACACCGTCCCTTTCGCAGGCACAGCGTCTCCGCCGGCTCAGCGAGGATTATACGCTGACCGACAGTGGTATCTCGCAAATCATGTCCGAGATCAAAGGCAACCAAAAGGAATATCTGAAAATCGAGGCCGAGCCGCTCAGGCGGTATTTCCCGCCCGGTACGACCGACGAACAGATGCGGACAACCATGCTCCGCGCCATGGAATTTTACCGCAGGCACACCCAAAACCGCGCAGACAAACCGAAAGAAAGAGAGGAGCGATAACCATGAAAAAGAAACCCGAACAGAAGCAGCCCAGCAGCCGCTTTATCATCGGGCTCGGCGGCGGACACCGCGAATACGACATTATCAACACCCGCTATGTTGTGGAGGGGCGATTTGCCGAGACGACGCTGACGAACAAGGACAAGACCCTTTCCGATGCCATGGAGGACATTATCAGTGGCGAATTTACAGATTTGACCTCGTCGAATGAAGAACCTAAAATAAAAGCGAAACCCGTGTGTTCGGCTGCCGGAAAGGAGAGATAATTTATCATGCAGTCGAATAAAAAACAAAAGCAAGTAACCGGAATTACTGCCCTGTATTGCCGTCTCAGCCGAGATGACAATACGGACAGGGAAAGTAACTCCATCGCCAACCAAAAGAAAATGCTCCAGGCATACGCCAGGGAAAACCACATGGGCAACACCAAGTTCTATGTGGACGACGGCTACACCGGCACAAGCTTCAATCGACCGGGCTTTCAGGAGCTGCTCGATGATATTGAAATGGGATATGTCGGCACGATCATCGTTAAGGATATGTCCCGTTTCGGGCGTGAATATCTGCAGGTAGGGTATTACACCGAAAACTATTTTCCCGACCACAACGTCCGCTTTATCGCCATCAACGATAATGTGGACTGCGTTGACGGGGCAACGGATATGGACGATTTTATCCCCATCAAGAATATCATGAACGAGCTATATGCCAAAGATATCAGCCGCAAGGTACGGTCTGCGCACAATACACGAGTGAGGGCCGGCGAGCCGCTCTCCCAACCCCCATACGGCTATGTGAAAGACCCGCAGGACAAGAAGCGCTGGATTATCGACCCGGAGGCCGCATCGGTCGTCAGGGAGATTTTTAAGCTGTATTTGGACGGCAACGGCGAGGACACCATTGCAAGGATCATGCAGGAGGAGCAGCACCTGAACTGTACGGCGTACTGGGCGTCCAAAGGCATTAATCGCGGCGGCAAGAAAAGCCAGCCGAATCCGTACAAATGGAAATCGAGCACCATCCACGGTATCCTGACGCGGCAGGAATACTGCGGCGATGTGCTGAATTTCAAAACGCGCTCCAAGTCATTCAAAAATCACCGCCGTATTGACAATCCGAAAGAGGACTGGATGGTGTTTGAGGACAGGCACGAGGCAATCATTGAGCGCGACACCTACCAAAAGGTGCAGAAAAGGCTGAAAAGCACGCACCAGCGTGCGCCGAAGGAGATAAACGGTCCGAAGAGCATATTCTGCGACATCCTCCGCTGTGCGGATTGCGGCAGCAAGCTCTGGTACCACACTAACACGCAGAACAGGGACATTCATTACTTTTCATGCTCCAACTATGTGAAGGACTACCGCGGTACCTGCCTCACCCGCCACTATATCCGTGCGGATGCGGTGGAAGCGGTGGTGGAAATGGAGCTAAGGAGGCTTGTGGAATACCTCGTAGCCGATGAAAACCGCTTTGCCGAAATTCTTGCCCGCAGAAGCATTAAGCAGGTAGAGAGTGAAAAGAAAACAGTTCAGTCCGAGCTGCGAAAGTCAGAAATGCGTATTGAGATCATTCCCAAGCTACTGAAAACGCTTTATGAGGACAAGCTCAGCGGCAAGACCTCGGAGGATAACTACTGTGTTCTTTCGCAGGAATATTCCGATGAGCGTGAGCAGCTGCAAAAGAGGATTCTGAAGCTGCGCAGGAAGCTGACCGAAATGGGCGAAAAGGAAAACGAGCGGGAAGAGTTCATCCATGCGATACGCAAGTTCATGGAAATGCGGACGCTGACCAAACAGGTGTTGAACGAGCTGATTGACCACATCGATGTGTACGAAACGCAGGGGACGGGCAAAAACAAAACCCAACGCCTTGTCATCTACTACAAGTTCGTCGGGTATCTGGACATTGATCCCACGCAGTGCCATCCGAACTACACTGCCGACATCCGTGAAGGTGTCGCCATTGAGTATGTTTCCTGCGAGCCGCCGGAGAATCTGAAGGAGCTGTTCCCGGAGGGATACAGCGTGGTGGATGATGATTCTTTTGAGGAAGCAAAAACGGAGTAGGCGTAAACCTGCTCCGGACACAAGAAGCTATTCATCACAATTCTCATTATAACAAGCATTGACCGCTTCGGCGAATAATGAGCGGGAATGCTTATTTGGATTATCATTGTTATTTTTCTTGCGGATATATAGTGCGTACAGCTTGTCTTTCAATCCGTTATCTTTTATCCATTGAAAGCGTTCCGGAAGCATATAGAATCCTTGAGACTGTTCTGACCATGAATAAGCATTTTGCTTCTTGTTATAGTGAATGTACTCCTGACAATCGTATCCATCGTCGTCTTCATAGTCATTTACAAAAGCAAAATCAACGCTGTGAAGTATACGGGAATTTTTTCGGTCCTTAACTTTGATGGTTAAGACGCGAGTTGAGTCTTCGGCAAAGTCGTAGCCATACCGATGCGCAAATTTATCCAATGATTGCTTGAACAGTAATTTAATCTGTTTTGCAGTGAAGCGATTTTCTTCATCGTTGGGATAAATATTGATGTCAAAATCGAAACCGATATTTGATTTTGCATCATAGGTTATCATATTTCGAGAGTAACTGCCAACAGGCTCATGCTGAAAAGTGTATTGCTTCCGCAAGTCATCATGAACAAGACTGAGAATTTCCATAAGGTCAGAATAGGCAGACTTAACCTGTGGGGAATGTTTGGATATGAACTTGAAATCGCGTTTCATATTATGAATCCTTTCTCTTCCCATGCCACCCATTCAGCGTTTCTCGCTAAATCATTATAGTATACTCACGAATGATGCCCGTGTCAATACTTTCAGGTAAAAAAGAAGCGGATGTAACTGAAATCAGTTACATCCACTCGCCATGGTTGCGGGAGCCGGATTTGAACCGACGACCTTCGGGTTATGAGTGTGAGATATATAGTTTATAGTTTCCATATTTCCCTCTTTATTTTCCATTGCTTTAAATCTATAATATATTAGTATAATAAATGAAAGAGTGGTAAACAATGGAAAAATCAATTACATTTAAAGAGCTATCACAACGATGGCTATCTGTGTCGTCTTTGGGTAAAACTTATACCTATCAGCAGAATTTACAGTCTTACATCAATCACCTTAATAATGGAATAGGTGAATGTAAAGTGACTGATGTAAAGCCTGCTCATATTGACGAAATAATAAGACGGCTGTATATAGAAAACCCGAACACCAAAAAACCGACTTCCAAAAAAGTCTTGAAAAATATAGTTGACTGTGCTACTCGAATTTTTGATTACGCTATCGAAAACGAGCTAATCTACAAAAATCCAGCAAGAAACAAAAAGAAAGTCATTCCAAAAAATGCACCGACAAAAATAGTTGGTGCAATCACTCCCGAACAGCAGCAACTCGTAATTGATACAGAACACCGAGCCAAAATTGCAGCTGTAATAATGATGTTTATGGGATTGCGAACCGGTGAAGTGCTTGCTCTTGAATGGGGAGATATTGATTTAGTCAACTATAAGCTCTCTGTCAATAAAAGAACGCAAAGAATTTCGAGCAATAAGTATATTGTAACAGAAGGTACAAAAAATGGCAAGTGCCGTTATGTTTCAATTCCTATTAATTTAGGAGCTTGGTTAAAAAAACAAAAGGATATATCAAATTCATACCTTGTGATGCCAAATAGAGCTGGAGAACTCCAATCTCCAACTCAATGGAGAAGCTTATGGAAATCCTATCAGAACGAAATAAACTACACAGCCTATTGCAAAAAATGTGCCGATGCAGGAATAAAACCTGAAAACAAGCATACTCCAACAGGTATTCCAAGAATTATAAATACATTTAATGCTCATCAGCTTAGGCATACATATGCAACGCTTCTTTATATATCAGGTGTTGATGTGCTTACAGCGTCGGAGCTGTTGGGGCATAGCAACATAGAAATAACTCTTAAAATATATACACATCTTGACCAACAATTTAGAGAACTAAATATAAGCAAATTTGATAATTATATTCAGTCAGATTTAGACATAGAAAATATTTAATTAGTAAACAAAAGTCGATTACATTGTAGTCGGCTTTTTTATTTTATAAAAAGTGGACAATTTGTCCAGAAAAGGAGTAAGACTTATGAAAAAGACAATCGCAATCGTAAACAAAAAAGGTGGAGTAGGCAAGACAACAACTGCACTTAACTTAGCAGCAGGACTTTCAAAAGAGGGCAAAAGGGTATTGCTCATCGACCTCGACCAGCAAGCCAATCTATCGTTTTGGCTCAACTATGAGTTTGACGGCAAACCTACTATCGCAGAGATGATAATGTTTTCAGTCAGCGGAATGTATATTGATTACAACGCTTGTATCAGACATTTTTCTTCTGAGGGTTTTGATTATATACCTGCATTGAGTGCAAGCCTTGACGGTATTCCTTCCTACCTCGCCGGCAAAAACGATTGCACAAATATTTTAAAAAAGCTGTTATCTGCAGATAGCTTTAGTGAATATGATTACATACTCATTGATTGTTCTCCTGCAACTGACCTACTTGTAACTAACGCTATTGCAGCAGCAGACAAGCTGCTTATCCCGGTGCAGTGCGACATAATGTCATACAACAAGGTCAATGACATTCTTCAGCAACTCGTCAACACAAAAAATGATACTGATGTATCGAAGTATATACTTGGTATCTTAGGTACAATGTATCATAAAGGCACAACCCACAGCAAAGAAGTATATGATGCACTCAAAGCGTCTTATGAAGATTTAGTGTTTAATACAACTATTTCTTATAAGACAGCTGCCAAAAACGCTGTTGGCTATCATCAGAGTAGCGTTAAATCGAATGCTAAAACGAATACATTAGGTCAAGAATATATGTCAGTTGTCAATGAAATCATTGAGAGAATGGAGGGCTAAGCAATGAAAAAAATGTCAATCCAAACAAGCAGTTTGAATTTCAATGTTACGGGTTCAGGCAACCCGACAGCTATTCTCAACGATAATACTGTTGTAGAAATTGAAACTGACAAGCTCTCTATAGACAATGAACAACAGTTTAAAATACATAATGATACTATAAGTTTTCTTGCAAAGTGCATTAAGACTGATGGTCAAATTTCACCTTGCATTGTTATTCCTCTCACTGATAATAAGTATCAAATAGTTGACGGCAGACACAGGTTTTTAGCTGTCAAAGAAGCAGGCTTGCCGTTTGTAAAATGTATCATTCGCAACGATTTAGCAACCGATAAGGTTGCATATAAAAAGGTTCAGCTCACTACTAACCTTGCAAGAAATAATGACTATCTTCCTTCTGAGCTTGCTTACGGCTACAAGGAATTGCAGAAACTTGGTTATACCCGTCAGCAGATGTCAATGGAAACCGATACTGACGAAAAGAAAATTTACAGGTATATAAGACTTAATAACTTAATCAAGCCGTTGCTTGATATGACGGATAACGAGAAAATCCCGGTGCTTGCCGCAGTCGAGCTTTCGTATTTAAGCGAGAATGAACAAACAAGGCTTTTTGAATTTCTGCTGAACAATACAAGCTGTAAGGTGAGTTTAAAAATAGCAAAAGCTCTCAAAAAAGATTTTGCAAATTATGAATATTACTTTTGGCACTTTGATTATGACAATTATATTGTAAATAATCCGACAAATGATTTTTCTGATACTGAAACAGATAATTTATCTGCCGTTTCAGATACAAAAGAAGAAAAGGCTGAGGAACGAGTTAAGAAAGAGAATACAGAAAGTTCTCTGACATCAGAACAGTTATCAGTATCACCAGCAGTAGAAAAAACAAGACAAACTGATGCTGACACCATTCAAGTAATTGCTCCTGAAAATATTTCTTTATCTGACAGAAGCATAATTGCAAAGACAGTAATTACTGCTACAAGAATTGACTATTACATTATCAGAGAATTTTTTGATGCAAATGATTGTTATAACTACCTTAAGAAGAATTATATTGAAAGCTATTACACTGCTGTCGGGGTAAAAATTGACGACTGCAAGGTGTCGTATAATTTCCGGGCAGCTCACAATATGTTTTCAATCAAGGTTAATAAAACAACATATATTATGCAGCATAAAATTCTTGAACGCATAGTAAGACAGTATATTCGGGAACATTATACCACAGATGATATTGTCAAAATCATAAAGATTGGAGTAGAAAATGAAGATTAGTAATATACAGCTCCGCATTAAACGATACCGCAAAGGTTCTAACATCAAAGCTATTGTATCTGTTGTCATTGATGATTCTTTTATCATCAATGACATACAGCTTATTAAGATTGCCGACAAATATCACTTGAAATTTCCGGCAACTAAAGTTGCTGAAAAAATCGGGCAAGAAAGTATAGTGCCGATTAACAATAAAATCCGTCAGACAATTACTAAAGCAGTGATTGATAGTTACACTGATATAATGAAAGAGGATCACTAATGGATATTTATATACCAAAATCATTAATGACAGCTGAATACAAAAATTACTCAGCAGAAGCAAAATTGTTATTTTCAATCTTGCTTACCAATTCTGCAACAGCCACAAGCATTATGCAAGTAGCAAGTCTTATCGAAAACATTGGAGCTGCAAAAATCAATACTTATCATAAGGAGTTTAAAAAAATCGAAAGAGAGTGTGCAGTATGAAATTCGATTTTTTCAGAGGGAACGAATGTGAACAATACTTGTTCTACAGAGTACCACAAGTTCTTTTTACTGATGATGAATTTAGATATATTTCGTCTGAAGCTAAACTGCTGTATGGTTTCTTGCTTGACAGAACGGCTCTATCAGCTAAAAATAAGTGGACTGATAAGGACGGCAAAGTCTATGTGTATTTCACGCAAGACGAAGCCAAAGAAAAGCTCAACATTGGAACAGGCAAGGCTACTAAGATATTCAGCGAGCTTGATGAAATAGGACTGATAATTCGTATCCGACAAGGGCAAGGCAATCCTTGTAAGATTTATGTTATGAATTTTGCAAAACCATTATCTCAGGCTCAGACCTCCGAAAATCAGAAGTCTGAAAAAAGCAAAATGGAAGTCTTGAATGCCAAAAAAGACAACTTAAGACTTACGAAAAGTGAAAGTCTGAAACAGATAAAAAGGAAGTCAAGACTTCCAAAAAATGAAAGTCAAGACCTTCAAAAGTCAGAAGTCTTAAACTCCGAAAAAGACAGTTCAAGACCCCCGAAAATTGAAAGTCAAGACTTCCAAAAATCGGAATGTAATAATACTGAGAATAGTCATACTGAGAATAGTCAGAACAATCTATCTTCTATCTCTGAGGGATTGAGTGACGGAATAGTGGAATATTCTCAATGTATTGAAAATATTAAAGAACAAATATCATACGATAGTTTGTATTCACAAGGTACAGAAGAAAATTATCTTAATTTCATCATAAGTCTGATTGCCGATGTATATATCAATCAAAATTCAGGCGATATGTTTAATATCAACAACATAAGCGTTTCTTCTGCAAGAGTTGCCAAACGCTTTAGCTTGCTTGATGATACACACATAACATATGTGATTAGCAAGCTAAAGCAGGCTTTTAAATCACAACAAATCAAAAACATTCGAAAATACACTATAAGCTGTCTATACAATGCACCTGTGATAATTGATATTGATATTGATTCACAGTTAGCTTATAAAGGTGATTGATAGAAAGGAGCGTATATATGAGCATTTGGGACGATTATAAAACAAGAGTAAGGACAAGGATAAATGTTAAGCAAGATAGACTTTTGCTGACCGAAAGGCAGTGGAAGCTCAAGCATTATGTTAAGCTTAACGATAAATGCGGTAAGTATCTATGGGTTAATGCTTATTGTCCTAATCAAGAGCTATATCTATGGGACGAGGAAGTACGCAAAATGACTGATGAAGAGCTTGCTACTTACCGTGCAGAAGAAAAAGAAAAGCGTGTCGCTCGTCAAAAAGCCTTTTTACAGCAACAAAAGGTAAAGAAGGAAGAAGAGTTACTGCAACTGCGTCGAGAAATCACACAGGACATTGTTAAAAGCATTATTAAAAACACTTTTACAGCTCAAAATTTTGACTCAGGCATAGAATATGACGAAATAGTCATAGATACAGAAACAACAGGACTTAATGCCGATACCGATGAGCTGTTACAGGTGTCAATTATAGACAGTCAGGGCAACACTCTTTTTAACAGCTATATTAAGCCGCTTTATACAGATAATTGGAATAAAGCTATGGCGGTTAATCACATAACCCCCGAAATGGTAGCAAACGCACCCAATATTCTTGAAGTTAAGCAGGAAATAAACAGGATACTTAACTCAGCAAACATAATTGTGGGTTACAGCACAAATTTTGATTTAAGTTTTCTTTCTGCTGTCGGCATTGAAAACAGCAAGGCAACTGTCATAGATGTTATGCAAGATTTTGCAGACATATACGGCGAATGGAGTGATAAGTATGGCTGCAATAAAGGGCAGAAACTAACTAAGTGTGCAGAGTATTACGGTTATGACTGGGAAAACGATACAGCACACGACAGTTTAGCTGATTGTCGTGCAACATTATATTGCTACCAAAAAATGTTGAAGGAGTAGAAAAAAGGATATGTCGTTTGCTTATAACCTTAAGCTTGCAAGAAAACGCTGCGGATACACTCAAACAGATATGAGCAAAAATTGCATATTGACCGAACAACATATACGAAGTGGGAAACAGCAAAATCCGAACCGAGCATTGATAATATAAAAAGGCTTGTGAGAATATTAGATGTAAGCTATGATTATCTGTTTTCTACTTTTGACAGAAAAGAAGGAGAAAAATATATATGATTTGGTTGGGTTTAGTTGCATTTGTAGTTGTGATTGTTAAGATGATTATCAACTTAAAAAATAATTATTATGATAAAGATGAAAAGATTCTGGTTATGTCTTTATATGGATTTATTTGTGTTTTAATATGTATTTTTACATATTTACTTTGTATCGTCATTCCACCAATTTCTACAGAATCATCGACATCAACTCAAAGTATCGAAATAACAGAATTCAAAATTATAAAAGATAATACACTAAAAGATGATTGCTTTTTTGATACTAATGAATATACATACACTACAGCTGACAATATAGTATATAACAATGTTAAAGTCGATACTTGGGGAGGCATCACAGATGGTTCAATTACCTCAATTGAAGTGCAAAATAATACTCCGAAAAAATTGATAATTACAGAAAATAAAAACTTTGATTTAAGAAGTTTTTTTATAATTACAACTTATGAATACACTTTTGTATAACAGAATAAGGAGGATAAGCGTGTTTAAAAAAATAGTTTCTTTTGTTCTTGTGGTTATAGCAGTAGCAACTTGTTCGACAGTTGGACAAGCTGCTACATACCAAAAAGGCGATGTAAATAAAGACGGTAATATTAACATTTTCGATGTAACACTTACACAAATATATATAGCTGGTGATACCCTCGCTAATTTCACTTTGTATTACGCTGATTTCAATGGTGATGGCAGTATAACCGTCAATGATATATCAGCTATACAATTGTATATGGCTAAGCAATTGTTCATATATAATGATTTCTTTTATACCGTTGCAAACAACACTGCAACAATAACTAACTACAGAGGTACAGCTAAAAAGCTCAGCGTTCCCAATTATATGTATACAGATAAGCAGGAAGCAATCAAAGTCACAGCAATAGGTGACAAAGCTTTGTATGGTAAATATCAGCTTACAGAAGTAACTATTGCAGATAATATAAGCAAAATCGGAGATTATGCTTTTGCAAATTGCAAAAACTTAACTACAGTTACAATAAAAAATGATAAGTGCCATATTGACAGTTCATCATTTGAAAACTGTCCGATAAGTAGTTTTAAATTTGGATAAGCGGACAAATTGTCCGATAGAGGAGAAAAGATTATGGTTGAATACGTTAAAGAAGCTGAATTAAGGATAATGAACCTTTTTTGGAAATACAAAGAATGCACACGCAATGAAATAGCAGAGCATTGTGCAAAATTAAAATATCCATATACTGATACATACATATTTAATGTTGTAAGACAATTAGAAAAACGCAATTTCATTAAATCTTGTGGCTTGCGTGCCGGTGTTACACGATGCTCAATAGTGTATAAGCCAACGTTTACCAAAGCAGAATTTTGCTTTTACTTGCTCAATCCCAATGAGCAAGATGCTAAAGAACTTATATCATTATGCAATGATTTACTTACAAACCGCACTTGATGATTTAACCCTATTCTCCTTTTTAACAAATGGCAAAAGCACAACAGCTTGTGCGGAGCTGTTGTACCTTTGCATTATGCATTAATAAGTGAGGTAATTTATGAATATAATCTATCTTATTATGATAACTGTTTCACCGATTTTTATAACAATTTCACTTTACAACATCATTGAAATATACAGAAAAATAAAATATGTAGATAAATATGGAATATTAATGGCAGCTACTTGGTTTGCAGTTGAAGTCGTAGGTTTAGTATGTTTGTTCCCAATTTTACTAAATTGAGATTATCCAATTATCAAAGGAAGAAAATAAAAATGGAAAAAGTAAATTTTTATTATCATTATGTAAAAGTCAAATTGAAAGGTGGTAAAAGCAATGAGCAAAAAAAAGATGCTCGTAAACAATTACTTGTAAGACTGCTACTAAACAATAAGATTTGTTTGTCTGAAATTAATCAAAAATTACGCATTGACAATCCCATTTTATACATAGCTGCTCTTCGTGTTGCACGAGAAAAAAACTTTATTGACGACTATATATATATACTATATGGTCTAAATGCGGATATTGGTGCGTGTGAATCAAGCGTTCAGAAAGAATATCTGCAAACAATTTTAGAGAATTATATCAATCTAAATCCGTTTGATTTAACATTTTATAACAAAGATATTAATATTGACAAACAAAAATGTGAATTGTAAAATTAAGATATAAAGACATATACGAAAGGGGTCAGAAGTATGACTACACAGGAAATGAACACAAACATTACAAA
>OIZV01000438.1_pt1 | contig 20893 bp, 26 predicted proteins | sample 1588681 | NCBI WGS metagenome assembly OIZV01 (sample SAMN03283281) | human gut metagenome | biome: human-associated habitat; material: feces | host: Homo sapiens | place: Peru | collected 2012 | reverse complement strand
AATTCTGCTTTTCTGATGTTTTCTTCATTAGCAAGCACCTTTTCAATTTCGTTTTTGAGTGAATCGATTAAGATTTCTATTCCATCTACTCTTTTTAAGTTATCCATCGCTTGAATTTTTTCATTTATTTCTTTAGCCATAGATGCAATCTTATCGAATTCTTCTTTAGATTCTATGCTATCTTTTGCATTTCTAATTAAAGAATCCAATTTTTCGTTCAAAAGAGCTTTTGCGTTTTGAATTTGCTCTAATCTTTCTCTTTCTTCTTTTTCCATCTGTAGTTTTTGTTCTTCGAGTTTTCTTCTGTGTTCATTTTCGAGTTTTTCTTGTTCAAACTTTTCTTGTTCAGCTTTTTTTCTGAGTTCCACATCTTGAATATCAAGTGCAACCTTAACATTTTTTAATGCCTTTTTAGCATTTGCTTTAAGGAGTACAGCTTCATTGTAACTTATAGAACTTGAATTTAATTTTTCTTTAAGGTCTAATAGTAAACTGGATACTTCTTTTGCTGTTTGAGAATCGTTCAAATTTTTAGCTAAGTTTTGACACTCTTCAACGATAGCTTTAGTTTCATCACAAACGGTTACAGTTTCTTCTTGACTGTGAGAAAAAGGCCACAGCCTAAATGCACTGGTGCTTAAAGATGTACTGAATACTCCTGAGGCCATTGTTGCGGCTAAAGTTGTTGCGATTACTTTGTTAACTTTTTGATTTCTTTGCTTCAAAATTTTCTTACCTCCTAAATTTATTACTTTTTATTTTATCACAAGTTCATTTTATTGGTCAATATGTTTTTGTAGAGAAAATAAACTGTTTTACTGAATTTATTTATTAAAAAAGTCATATTATCTATGACTATATAATTAAAAAAATAAAATGGAACTATTTTTATACACTTTTTCTCTTGACTATATTGTTTTAAATGTTATAATAAAGTGTTTATATGTTAGGAGAGAGATGTTTTATGACAAAATTTTTTATAGATGAAATTGTTGATAAAAATTACGTTTTAAAAGGAGGAGATGCGTTACATGCTATAAAATCGCTTAGAATGAAAGTAGGAGAAAAGATCACTCTTTGCGATAAAAATCAAATGGATCACATTTGTACAATAGATAAAATTGAAAAAGAAAAAGTCCACCTAATCGAAAGCTTTACTGTACCATGTTTGGCTGAACCATCAATAAATATTACCCTGTACCAGGCTATGCCTAAGGGCGATAAGATGGACAGCATCGTGCAGAAAGCTGTGGAGATAGGAGTGCACGATATAGTTCCAGTTATAACTAACCGCTGCATTGTTAGGCCGGATGAAAAATCTATTGACAAAAAAATCATGCGTTGGAATAAGATAGCAAAACAAGCCGCGCAACAATCGCAGCGTGGCTTGATCCCTAAAATTTATCGTCCTGAAAGGTTGGAACATACTTTAAAGTTCCTCAAAAACTTTGATAAAACTTTTGTTTTCTACGAAAATGACGGAAGCCCACTTAAATACAACTCTATAATCAACTGTAAAAATATAGGAATTTTTATCGGTCCAGAGGGTGGTTTTACAGAGCAAGAAATTGACTTGCTTAAAGAAAATAATGTGATTGTTTCCACCCTTGGCAATAGAATATTGCGGACAGAAACCGCTCCACTTGTCGCTTTATCGACACTTATTTTCATAAGTGAAAATAATTAGTCGTTTTGCATTTCTATTTTTATTTTATCATGGGTATTTTTGTCGTTAATTTGATTTTTATAAAACTTTTGGTAAAATTTATTTTTATCTCTCTTTGTAGAAATAAATGTTTTTAACATTTTCAACAAAGTTTTTAACAATGACAATTTCCAATATTTTTAAATGTGTTACTTACTTAGAAAAATCAGCGATTACAAAATTACAAATATTGTAAAACATTTTGGGATTTACTAATTTCTACAATATATTTTTTACAAGGAAATTTACTAACTGATAAATTTCCTTTTTATGTTTTTCAAGATTATTTTTTCTCTTCGAGAGACTTGAACCTGGCTCATACCTAAGATTTTAGCTGTTTTAACCTGTGTTTGATTCTTAAAAAAGCGTAAAATTATAATAGCTTTGTCTTTGGAATCGAGATCTTTTATTATTTGCTTTAATGCTATAATTTCGGAGAGTTTTTCGTCATGCGATTCGACAGGTATTTCTATTTCTGTGCGTCCTTCGTCATCACAAGCCGTTAAAGATACAGGCACGGCCCCCGCGCTCAAGGCTAAAGCGACCTGTTCAGGGTCCGTTTCTAAGACTTTTGCTAGCTCATTTATCGTGAGGTCTTTTCCAGTTTTTACAATATGTTCAGAGTTTATTTTATTTGCTTTCAACGCCAATTCTTTCAGACTTCTTCCAACTTTTACGCTGCCACCGTCTCTAAACAAGCGCTTTATTTCCCCTAAAATTGCAGGCACTGCATATGTAGAAAATTTCAATCCTCTTTCTTCATCGAACCTGTCCACCGCTTTTATCAGACCTATACATCCCGCTTGAATCATGTCCTCATATTCTATACCCTTATTCCTAAAGCGTTTTGCACAGGCGTGCACTAGACCCATATTTTGATTTATAAAATCTTCCCTGTTAGCCATTCCTCATAACCCTTGGAATTATATTTTTTTCAAGAGTTATGCTTGTACCTTTTCCAGTTTTGGAGGTAACTTTTATTTTATCCATAAAGCTTTGCATGACCGCAAAACCTAAGCCGGCTCTTTCATCTCCGCCGGTTGTGAACATAGGTTCCATTGCTTGGTTTACATTTTCTATTCCACAACCTTTGTCTCTTATTTTTATGACTATTTTTCCGTTTTCAAATATCTGTACCGCTATGTAAATGATTCCCATGTTTTGCTTATATGCGTGCACTATGCAGTTTGTCACAGCTTCCGAGACAGCTGTTTTAATATCTGCAAGTTCTGAAATTGTTGGGTCCAGCTGAGCTACAAATGCTGAGACTGTAGCTCTTGCGAAACTCTCGTTCGATGATTTACTTATAAATTCAAATTTCATTTCATTTACTGGTTTCATATTTCCACTTCCTCAATCTCTTATAATATTCAAGCTTGTCAAGCCTGACAATTTTATAAGTTTTTTTATATTTTCAGGGACATTTATAACTTCAAGCTTTCCTTTTAGAAGCTGCATGAGTCTATATCTTCCCATAATAAGACCTATTCCTGAGCTATCCATAAACTGAACTTTTGAGAAATCTATTTTCAACAAATTAGGGTTTGATGATTCCACATTGTTATCGATATATTCTCTTATATTTTTGGCGGTATGGTGGTCTATATCTCCTTCGATGAAAGCGATCAAAGTTTTTCCTTCATTTTTTATTTTTACATTCACTTTTTTGTCTCCTTTTTTCAAATTTTCAGCATAAACTAAACCTCCTACCAATTATGATAGGAGGTTTTTGTCTATTAATCACTCAGATTTTAGGAGTAGATTTTAGGTTTTTTAATGATGTTTTTTATATTTTTAAAAGTAATGGTCGAATTTCACTTGCTAAATATAGCGATCCAAATGCGACCAGAGCATCGCTGTTGTGCAAAATTGCGAGTGAATTTTTTACAGCTAAATCGACAGTACTAGTAGGTATAATTTTACTTGAAAGGTTATTTGACAATTTTTCTATGTCTTTTAATTGTAAAGACCTGTCGTTGTTTATCGGCACCATAAATATTTTCTCGAAAGAGTTTAAAATCAAAGAAATCGACTTTTCGTACTCTTTATCTTTTAGCATACCCATTATTCCTATTAGCTTTTTGCCTTTTAAGTACATGTTGATGTTCTCTTTTAATTTTAGTATTCCGTCAAAGTTATGTGCACCATCGAGTATAACAGTGGGGGTAGTATTTAAGACTTCAAATCTTGCGGGAAATTTCATTTTTTTCAAAACTGTTTTCACAGCAGAATTTTCTGCAAAAAAACCATATTTTTTCAAGGCATTGATGACCAATAAAGCCGTATGTGCATTGCTTACTTGATGTAATCCGGGCAAAGACAGAAAATATTCTTCTGAATTAACTGAAAACGTGCTTCCTTTTATCGAGCTGTCTAAAATATTTACATCTTTAAGGTCGGCATAAATAAATTTGTTTTTCATTTCTTTAGCCGCATCTTCAACAACTTTTATAGCTTCTTTGAAGCTTTGGTGGCTTAGAATGGTTATTCCCTCGGGTTTTATTATTCCGGCTTTTTCTTTTGCTATTTTTTCTATCGTATTGCCTAGAACATTTACATGATCATATGATAATGAAGTTATAACTGACGCAAGTGGTTTTTTTATTACATTTGTAGCATCAAGCCTTCCTCCAAGACCGGTTTCTAAAATGACAATATCACATTTGAATTTAGAAAAATATACGAATGCTAGTGCAGTTACAAGCTCAAACTCTGTTAAGTATTCGGCTTTGGAGTCTAATTTATTTAAATAAGGCTCTATCTTATCGAATATGTCTACCAGCTCTTTTTCAGATATTATTTTGTTATTAAGCTGTATTCTTTCTCTAAAATTAACCACTTCAGGTGAAATAAAAAGTCCTGTTTTATATCCTGAACGAGCTAAAATCTTCGATATCATGCTGCACACAGAACCTTTTCCGTTCGTTCCTGCTACATGTATAAATTTCAAATTTTTTTGTGGGTTAGAAATTAAGTTTAAAAACTTATTTATTCTTTCAAGTCCAGGTTTTATGCCAAACTTCTGTCTGCTTCTTATTTTTTTTACAACTTTATCATAAGTCATCTTTTATCAATCCCGACTCTGTTCTTTGAATCAAATTGTAAAGAGAAGAGGCCAATTTCGGATAATCTTGTGAGATTATTTCTGGAGACAGACTCATTGAAAAAGGTTTTTCAGATTTTTTATCTTTGCCGTTTCCATTCACTGAACATTCTATTTCGTTTTCAGATAAAAATTGAGTAGCATCGGACAAGGCTTTTTGTTTTGCTTTAGGGACGCTGAAAAAGTCTTGAGGATTTTTTTTATTTCCAGAATATAAAATCCTAAAAACTTTGTAAATTGATAGCATAAAAAACTTAGATACAGCGTTGATTAAATTTTTGTTATTGCTCTTTTGTAAGATATCAAATATAATACTTAAAGAATTTAGTATAAGTTTCTTATTTAAAACCGACACGATATTTCCCTTGAAAGTGCTATCTTTGCTTGATGAGTCATCAACTTCTATTTCATCTACCGATATTTTATATCCATCTCTGTCAGGGCTTTTACCCAAAAGATAATCACACGAAACGTCATAATAATCGGCTACTTTTAAAATAAAATCAAGTCCGCATTCTCTTATTCCTTTCTCGTAATGAGACAGTAGCGCGGGGGATATTTCCAGGTCTGTAGCTGCTTGTTTTTGACTAATTCCTCTTTCTTTTCTAAGTAATGCTATAATCCGCGGGAAATCTTTGTTCATACTTTAATTTGACCTCCAAAGAGTAAACTTTAAGACATTATGCAGATATTATAATAAATCAAAATAATTAAAATGTCTACATTTATTGATATTTTTTAAGGAGATTTTCTATGAAAACATATAAAATACACTTGATACGCCATGGATTAACTCAAGCTAATATAAAGGGTTTGTACGTAGGGTCGACAGATACTCCACTTGCCCCGCAGGGTATTAAGGAATTGAACGAGCTGAAAAATAAGTTTAACTATCCAAATGCTGGATTACTGTACGTGAGTCCCATGAAAAGGTGTGTACAAACGGCAGATATTTTGTACCCAGATATGAAAAAGCAGGTTGTAGAAAACCTAAAAGAATGTGATTTTGGAGATTGGGAAAATAAAAACGCTAAAGATTTAGAAAAAGATAAAGAATTTTTAGCTTGGCTTTCTTCTGGGCAAGTTTCCTCAGCTTGTACGGCTGAAAACCTGACAGATTTTACACGCAGAGTGTGCTCTTGCTTTGAAGATATCATTGACAAAATAATAAAAAATGAAATGAAAGACGCTATAGTAGTCACACACGGTGGAGTTATAATGACTTTGTTAGCTTCTTTCGGCATTCCTAAGGCTAAAGCCTTTCAATGGGGCAGCAATAACGGCTGTGGCTACTCTATTAGAATCACTCCCAGTTTGTGGGTTAGAGGCCATGTTTTTGAAGTTTACGATAAGGTCCCGGAATCTATTTATGAAGCGGATAGAAACGAAGCAAATGAGCTTAGTGATGTCATGAAGGATGTTACGAGCACAATTAAAAACTTAGACAAATACAAGTAAAATACATAAACAATGGCTGCCAAAGGTAACTTTTTGGTGGCCTTATTTGATATAAATCTTTATAAATGGTATAATACTTAAAAATACGGCCTGCTAAGGCGTGCGAAAGAGAGTGAGTAATTTGTTCGACAGATTGGAAATTTTCAAAAAAAGATATGATGAATTAAATGAAATGCTGTTTGATCCTAACATTGTGTCCGACCAGGAAAAATATACTTCAATAATGAAAGAGCAAAAAAACTTGACCCCCATTGTGGAAAAATACGAAGAGTATAAAAAATATAAAAGTGATTTTGAAGAAGCTAAACAGCTTTTGAATGAAGGCGGAAATGATAAAGAATTTCGAGAAATGCTTGAGTCTGAGCTAGATACTTCTCGTGAAAATATAGAGAAAATTTCTTCCGAACTTAAAATATTGCTTTTGCCAAAAGATCCTAACGATGATAGGAATGTTATTATAGAAATAAGAGGCGGCGCAGGCGGAGACGAAGCTGCTTTATTTTCCGGTGTGCTCTACAGAATGTACTGTATGTACGCTGAAATGAAAGGTTTTAAAACTGAAATAATAAACGCAAATGAAACTGAACTTGGCGGATACAAAGAAATAAGTTTTATGGTCAAGGGTGAAGGAGCGTATTCTAGGTTTAAATACGAAAGCGGAGTGCACAGGGTGCAAAGAGTTCCTGAAACGGAAGCGCAGGGTCGTATCCATACTTCCACTGTTACCGTAGCGGTTTTGCCTGAGGCTGAAGATGTGGAAATAGATATAAATCCGGCTGATCTTCAGATTGATACTTTCAGAGCTAGCGGGGCTGGAGGGCAACACATTAACAAAACTGAATCTGCCATAAGAATAACTCACATTCCTACGGGCGTGGTTGTAGAATGCCAGGACGAAAGGAGCCAATACAAAAACAAAGACAAAGCCATGAAAGTTTTAAAATCCAGGCTGCTTGAAGCAAAAATGCGTGAGCAAACCGATGCATTGGCGCAAGAAAGGAAAACTCAAGTTGGGTCTGGAGATAGATCTGAGAGAATCAGGACTTATAATTATCCTCAAGGCAGAATGACGGACCACAGAATAGGATTGACGCTTTACCGTTTAGAAGACATTTTAAATGGTAATTTAGACGAAATAATCGATGCTTTAATTACTGCTGACAGAGCGGCTAAATTAGAGAAATCAATCGGAAGCGATAATGATGCAAACTAAAATATTGAAATGCGGTGACGAGAAAATAGCCGCTGAAATTTTAAAAAATGATGGACTAGTGGCTTTGCCTACGGAAACTGTATATGGTCTTGGCGCAAATGCCCTCAGTGAAAATGCCGTAAAAAAAATATTTGTAGCTAAAGGCAGACCAAGCGACAATCCACTTATCCTGCATATATCTGAGGTAAATGAAATTTACGATTTAATTACAAGTTTTCCCGAAAAGGCTAAAATTTTAACTAAAAAGTTTTGGCCTGGTCCATTGACCGTAATTTTGCCTAAAAGTAAATACGTCCCCAAAACTACTTCTGGTGGCTTGGAGACTGTAGCAATTCGGTTACCTTCTCATTCTACCATGAGAAAAGTCATAAAGTATTTAGGATTTCCTATCGCAGCCCCTTCTGCAAATATTTCCGGCAAGCCCAGCCCTACTAAGTTTTCACATGTTCTTAAAGACATGAACGGCAAGATAGACGCTATCTTCGATGGCGGTGACTGTCAAATTGGATTAGAATCCACAGTCATTTCCTTCGTTGATAAGTCCCCTCGTTTGTTAAGACCAGGGAAAGTTACGGTAGAACAAATTGAAGGCGAAATTGGCAAAATAGTAGTTGACCCCGCCATTATGAGTGACTTAAAGCCTATGCAGAAAGTTATTTCTCCGGGGATGAAGTATAAACACTATGCGCCAGACGCCAAGGTCTTGATTATCGATGCACCTAAAGAAAAGTATATAGAATATGTAAACTCGCACCGAAGCCCTCGCACTTTAAGCTTGTGTTTTGACGAAGATATAGAAAATATATGCGGGAAATGTTTATCTTTTGGAAAAGAAAATGATTTTGATAATCAAGCGAACTTATTTTTTGATGCTTTACGAAAAATAGATGACATGCATGAAATTGAACTGGTACTGGCTAGATGCCCTAAAAAATCTGGAGTTTCCCTAGCTGTTTATAACAGACTCATCAGAGCGGCCGGCTTTGAGGTGATCAGTCTTGAATAGCATTACCGTAGGAATTACAGGGCCTAGCGGAGCCGGAAAAACTACTGTAACTGATTTTTTCAAAAATCACGGTTTTAAAGTCATTGACGCTGACCTGATAGCTAAGAAAAATTTAAAAAATAAAGCCTGTATTAAAGAATTGAGCAAAGCTTTTGGGAATAATATTTTATCATCTGAATGTGAAATTGTGCCCAATAAACTAGCATCTATCGCTTTTTCTTCGCACGACACTGTACTTACATTAAATAAAATCACGCATCCTTTTATAATAAATGAAATAAAAAAGGAATTAGAAAGTTATAAAAAAGATGGGAAAAAAGTAATTTTAGATGTCCCGCTTCTGTTTGAGACGAAACTAAATCTTCTTTGCGATGTTACTTTATGCGTAATTGCTGATAAAAAACTTCGGCTGAAACGTATATTATCGCGGGACAATATAAATGTAGAATCTGCTTTGCGCCGGTTTTCCATTCAGCCTGAAGATAACTTTTACAAAAAACAAGCCGACATAATTTTAGAAAATAATAGGGATGAAAAATATTTAAATGCGACTTTGTGCGAAATAATCTCTAAACTAACGGAGCCCTATAATGGTAAAAAAAATTTTAAAAATAACATTTAAGTATGGACTCATTTTTCTTAGTATTTTTACTTTGCTGCTCTACGGATACGAGTTCTATCTAAAAAGGGCTTACCCGTTGCATTATCACGACTTTGTACAAGAAGCCTGCCAAAAATATAACGTAGAAAAAGAACTTGTATTTGCTGTTATAAGAGAGGAAAGTAAATTTAAAAAGGAAGCGTGCTCACATGCTGGAGCTATTGGCCTCATGCAGATAATGCCAGAAACTTTCTTTTGGTTACAGAAAAATAATTCCGCATATGAAATGGACGAAAACCATTTAAAAGACCCTAAAGTTAATATTGAATATGGCACTTATCTATTATCTCTTCTGCAAAAAAAATACAGTGAGAAAAGAACAGCCTTGTGCGCCTACAATGCCGGTATTGGCAATGTAGACAAGTGGCTGAAAAATAAAGATTATTCTGATGATGGAAAAAATTTAAAAGTAATTCCATTTAAGGAAACCAAAAATTACGTGGACGATGTTATTAATTCAGAACAAAAATATAAAGTTATATGTAAAAAATATCTATCTTAACCTTTTTGTGGTATAATTAAAATAATTTTAAGAAAGGAAAATTTGTATGGTAGAAAACGAAAATAAAAAAAGTGAAGTTGACATTTTAAAAGAGCGCCTGTTTTTAAGCAAAAAAAATGGTATATTAAAATTGAGCGAAGGCGAAATAAACAGAGCTGATGAATTTGCACAGGGTTATAAAAAGTTTCTCGATACTTCAAAAACCGAAAGAGAAGCTGTTAAAAACGCTGTAAGTTTAGCAAAAGAAAATGGATTTGTAGAATATGACTGCAATAAAAAATACCTGCCAGGTGAAAAGATTTATTACAATAATCGAGGAAAAGCGTTGATATTGGCTATTATGGGCAAGCAAGGCTGCAAAAACGGTGTAAAAATGACAGTTGCTCATATTGACTCGCCTCGCCTTGATCTAAAGCCAAATCCGGTCTATGAAGCAGGTGATATTGCTTTCTTTAAAACACATTATTATGGTGGAATAAAAAAATATCAATGGACTGCTATGCCGCTTGCCCTGCATGGTGTGGTAGCAAAGAAAAACGGCGAATGCATTGAAGTTAGACTTGGAGAAGAAGAGCATGAACCTTGCTTTTGTGTAACTGACCTTTTGCCTCACCTGGCTAAAGAACAAATGTCAAAAACTATGCTACAGGGCATTTCAGGAGAAAATCTAAACGTTGTGATCGGTAGCAGATCGTTTAAGAGTGACAGCGGTTCTGAGCTTGTGAAGCTTAACATTATCAACATTTTAAATAAAAAGTACGGTATAGATGAATCTGATTTTCTATCAGCTGACCTCGAAATGGTGCCGGCTTTTAAAGCACGAGACATCGGATTTGACAGAAGTTTTATTGGTTCTTATGGACATGACGACAGAGTTTGTGCATACCCTGCATTAAAATCTATATTGGACTTCAAAGATGTACCGGAAGAAACTATTATCACCATTTTGGCTGATAAAGAGGAAATCGGTAGTGATGGCAATTCCGGTATGCAATCTTCTTTCTTTAAATTTTTCATAGCAGACATTGCTCAAATGGACGATGTAAATTATTGGCATGTTCTTTCAAAGTCAAAATGTTTGTCTGCCGATGTTAATGCGGCTTTTGACCCTACCTATTCCTCAGTTTATGATAAGAATAACAGCTGCTTTGTAAATAACGGTGTGGTGGTAACCAAATATACCGGAAGTGGCGGCAAATATGGAACTTCTGAAGCATCAGCGGAATTTATGGCTGAAATCAGGAACATTTTAGATAATGAAAATATACTTTGGCAAAGTGGAGAATTAGGGAAAGTCGATGCTGGTGGTGGCGGAACAATAGCTAAATTTATAGCGAATTTAAACATAGATGTAGTGGATGTGGGAGTACCTGTACTTTCAATGCATGCTCCCTTTGAGCTTATTTCCAAAATGGATTTATTTATGACTTACAGAGCCATAGGTGCTTTTTTCTCAGCTAAATAATTTATTGAAAAGGGATTAAATTATGATTTTGGTAGTTGATATTGGCAATACGAATGTCACGCTGGGAGTGTACGATAAAGACAATTTAGTTTTTGTATCCAGACTCCCATCAAAGCGTCAAACTACGGCGGACCAATGTGTATTGGAACTTTTATACATTTTGAAAATACATGATGTCCCATTAGGAAAAGTAGAGGACTCCATAATAAGCTCGGTAGTACCATCGGTTACAAACGTATTTTCATCTGCTATATTGCAATTGTTAAAAAAAACTCCAGTAATGGTTAATCACAAATTAAACTTGAACTTTGAAATTCATAGCGTAGACCCTGCTAGTATAGGTGCAGATTTGATTGCTGGCATTGCAGGAGGCTTAAAGTTACATAATTCACCCATAATAGTTATTGACCTTGGCACCGCGACGACTTTTTCTGTAGTGGATAAAGAAAACAAATTTATTGGTTGTGTTATTGCTCCTGGAGTTAAAACTTCGGTGGATTCACTTATTCAAAGTGCAGAGTTACTTACCAATGTGTCCGTGTCTAAGCCCAAAAAAGTTTTAAACAGTATTACTCAGGACTGCCTTAGATCCGGCGTTATTTATGGAACGGCTGCGATGATTGACGGAGTATGTGACCTTATAGAAGACGAGCTGGGGTATCGTTGCAAAATTGTAGCAACAGGTGGCTTTTGTGAAAAGATTATACCATCGTGCAAAAAAGAAATAGAAATTAAACCACACCTTCTATTGTCAGGCCTCAATGAGATATATAAAATAAATTTTCATATTTAACTTTGTTTCTTTTGTAAAGTAAAAAACACCCATAATTTTTAAATGGGTGTTTTTAATTTTAATATAAAATTTGTTTATAATAGAATTAATGTGCTTATAGGGGCATAAAAGCTGTTCTTAATTTTTACACAATCCTTCCATAACCGCAACGGCGCAAGCAACACTTGCTCCAACCATAGGGTTGTTGCCCATGCCGATAAGACCCATCATTTCGACATGTGCAGGAACAGAAGATGAACCTGCAAATTGTGCATCGCCATGCATGCGTCCCATGGAGTCAGTCAAACCGTACGAAGCCGGACCAGCTGCCATGTTGTCAGGGTGTAAAGTTCTTCCGGTACCTCCGCCTGAAGCCACTGAAAAGTATTTTTTTCCATTTTCAAGTGCCCATTTTTTATAAGTTCCAGCAACCAAATGCTGAAATCTAGTTGGGTTAGTGGAGTTTCCGGTAATGGAAACATCAGCATTCTCGTGCTTCATTATAGCGACACCTTCTCTTACATCATCGGCTCCGAAACAGCGGATTTTAGCTCTGTCTCCTGTACCAAATACTTTTTCACTAACTATTTTTAACTCATCGGTAAAGTAGTCGAATTCAGTTTCTACATAAGTAAATCCGTTTATTCTTGAAATTATATATGCGGCATCTTTGCCAAGACCGTTTAAAATCACGCGAAGTGGGTTTTTTCTGGCTTTGTTGGCAGTTTTAGCTATACCTATAGCTCCTTCAGCGGCGGCAAACGATTCATGACCTGCTAAGAAAGCAAAGCACTGTGTTTCTTCAGAAAGAAGCATAGCCGCTAAATTTCCATGTCCAAGTCCTACCTGTCTCTGTTCTGCCACAGATCCCGGAATGCAAAAAGCTTCAAGACCTATGCCGATAAACTTAGCGGCATCCTCTGCTGATTTTACTTTATTTTTTATAGCTATAGCACATCCTAATGTATACGCCCAACAAGCGTTCTCAAAAGCAATGGGCTGAATTTCTTTTACTATTTTGCCAGCATCTACGCCATGTAAATTGCAAATTTCTTTAGCTTCTTGCAGCGAGCTCAAACCGTATGCAGAAAGGCATTTTTCAATTTTGGGCAATCGTCTTTCTATACCTTCAAATGTAATTTCATTTAACATAAAAACGCTCCTTTTTAAGAATTATTCTTCACGCGGGTCTATAAATTTAACGCCTTCATCGTATCGACCATAAGTCCCAACATTGTCGCTAAAGGCTTTTTCACACGCTTTTCCATGACGAATATCTTCAAGCATTTTACCTATTTTTACAAACTTATAACCGATAACCTCATCCTGATCGTCGAGCGCAACAGATAAAACATAACCTTCTGTCATTTCGAGGTATCTTACCCCTTTTTTATCGGTACTGTACATTGTACCAATTTGAGAGCGCAATCCTTTGCCTAAATCTTCAAGTCCGGCACCAATCGGCAAACCGTTCTCCGAAAATGCAGTTTGACTTCTTCCATATACAAGTTGCTTAAAGATTTCTCTCATTGCCGTATTTATGGCATCACAAACTAGATCTGTGTTTAGGCATTCAAGAAGGGTCTTATTTGGCAAAATTTCAGCTGCCATAGCTGCAGAATGTGTCATGCCAGAACATCCTATAGTCTCAACAAGCGCCTCTTTTACAATGCCTTCCTTTACATTTAAAGTTAACTTGCAAGCACCTTGTTGAGGCGCGCACCAGCCTATTCCATGTGATAGACCGGAAATATCTTTAATTTCGTATGGCTTTACCCATTTCCCCTCTTCTGGGATGGGTGCAGGCCCGTGGTTTGACCCTTTTTTTACAGTACACATATTAATAATCTCTGGAGAATATTCCATATTTGTAGAAGCCCCTTTCATGTATTGATACAATTAAGTATAAACTTTTTTATCCCTTGGTGCAACAAAATCACTGCCTAAAAGTCCCGTTAAGCCATAAAATTTTCGTAGTTTGCAGATATATTCGCGATGCTACCGCTGTAAGAAAAATGATAAGCAGTGGTGTTGATTTTATTGATTAAACAATATATAATAAAACTATCAAAAAACAACAATTTATGGAGGAAATCTGAATGGCATTAGACAAAGGAAAGGCTTTAGAAACGGCTTTAGGGCAGATAGAAAAACAATTCGGGAAAGGTGCAGTTATGAGACTTGGTCAAAGTCAGGCTATGCAAGTCGATGCAATATCCACAGGTTCACTCTCGCTTGATTTGGCACTGTCAATAGGCGGCTTTCCACGTGGACGTATAATTGAAATCTTTGGACCGGAATCATCCGGTAAAACGACTTTAGCGCTACATTGCATTGCTGAGGCACAAAAGAAAAACGGCTATGCAGCGTTTATAGACGTAGAGCACGCTTTGGATCCTGTATATGCGGCGGCTTTGGGAGTAGATGTGGATTCTTTGCTCGTTTCGCAACCTGATACAGGAGAACAAGCTTTGGAAATCACTGAATCACTGATTAGATCTGGTGCGATAGATGTAATAGTTGTCGACTCTGTAGCGGCGCTGGTGCCGAAAGCTGAAATAGAAGGTGAAATGGGAGATTCCCACGTTGGTCTTCAAGCAAGATTAATGTCTCAAGCTTTGAGAAAGTTAGCAGGTGCTATATCTAAGTCCAATTGTGTTGCCATTTTTATCAACCAGCTTAGGGAAAAAGTAGGTATAGTTTACGGAAATCCTGAAGTTACTACCGGTGGACGAGCATTAAAGTTTTACTCGTCTGTGAGAATAGACATAAGGAAAATAGAAACTTTAAAAAGCGGAAGTGAAATTATAGGTTCGAGAACTCGTGCCAAGGTTGTAAAAAATAAAATAGCTCCTCCTTTCAGAGAAGCAGAGTTTGACGTTATGTATGGTTCGGGCATTTCAAGAGAAGGTGAACTTTTAGACTTAGCCGTTAAGCTTGACATAGTTAAGAAGAGCGGTTCTTGGTTTTCATATAAAGACAATAAAATAGGACAGGGTCGAGATAAAGTCAAAGAGTATTTTAAAGAAAATAAGGACTTGGCTAATGAAATAGAAGCTGAGGTTCAAAAGAATGTCGATAAACTTTATGGCAAAACTGCTCGGGCAATGGCAGCAAAAGCCAGAATAAAACCGATAGAAGTTGAAATGGATGAAAGTCCGGAAAAAGCAACGAAGTCAAGTATTGACATAATGGTAGAAGATTAATGATTATAACAGACATAAAAAAGGGTAAAAAAAGACTTAATGCCGTCTATATAGACGGCGAATTTTTTAATAATATAGACAGTTATATCTTAGACATCTCGGGCTTTTCTGTAGGGTCAGAGGTTAGTGGTGCGGAGTTAAAATTACTTGAATCTAAATCAAATAATAGAAGAGCTTACAGTAAAGCGCTGTATCTTCTAGGATTTAGGGATTATTCTGAAAAAGAGATGCAAAATAAGTTAAAGTTAGACTTCACGGATGATGCAATAGAAAATACTATTGAAAAATTAAAAGAGCAAAAATTTCTGGATGATGAAAAATTTGCAAACAAATATGCAGATGTACTTATATTTGAAAAAAAGTTTTCTAAAAAAATGGCTGTCTATGAACTTACTAAAAAAGGAATTGATAAACAAATTTCTGAAAGTATAGTTGATAATATTGATATCGATGAAAAAGATCAGATAAAAGATTTAATTTCAAGGAAATATAAAGATGCTTATAATAACGAAAAAGTAAAACGTAGAGCGATTGCCTTCTTGCAGAGACATGGCTATAAAATTCATGACATATTTGATATTATAAATAACGGTGATGACGGAGACTAGAGAAACCGTATAGGTTGTATTGAAAATTATAGTAGCATGCATATATGAGAAAAAATTTAACAATTTATTGTTTTATATTTTTTTATAGTTTAAACTTTTAGTTGCAGTGAGGAGGTGAAAAAATGAAAACAATTTTAAAAAGATTAAATTGCTTTATTTTAGTTTTAACTTTAAGCATTAGTAGTGGATTATGTGCATGTAGTGGAAGTGTTTATGTAGACGATCCTGATGGTATGGATTCAAGCTGGCAGAGAATTGAAAAAGTGATAGAAGAATATGATGAAATCATTAGAATGGCTCAACAAAGCGATTTCGATGATAAGGTAAGCAGATTTATACGTCCTTTGTTAAGAAAGCTAGATAGAGAAGATATAGTTAATGCATTGGACAATTTTGTAAGTGATTCATGTCATAAGGATGAAAAAGTTGATGATGACGCTGTTTTAAAAGAAATGTTTAATTTTCTTTGTGATAATTATAGAGAATTTTTGACTCCTAACGAACCTAAAATAGTGATTTTAACTGCAATACTTTTAGGGTTGGACTACAACGAAGCGTATGAGTGGTTGTAAAGATATACTTCATAATATTTATATAATGTGGTAATGAAGGGTGAAAAATGAGAAAAAGTTTTAAAAAACTAATTTGCTTTATTCTAGTTTTAACTTTAAGCATTAGTAGTGGATTATGTGCATGTAATGGATCAGATATGAGTGATTGGGAAGCCTATACTCCGATGAATATCGTTGCGAAAAACATACCACGTCTTAGCAAGGCTCGAGTACGAGGTTTTGCTGATTATATGATTAGAAAAGCTAATGAGACCCCTTATAAGGAAAGGTTACGTGATAACATATGTCCTTTCTTAGAAGCAATAGATAGAGCAGATATAGCAGAGGCATTGGAAGAACATGTAAAAAAACTTGATAAGGGTGACTGTGTATCTCTGGAAGAGGCAGTATGGGAATTTATGCTTGAATATTATGAATATTATTTAAAATCCACTAATATTCAAATAGTAACTTTAGTTGCAATGCTTAAGGGAATAAGCCGAGAACAAGCGTATACTTTGCTTAATAATGAATGGCTCTATGGAGGAGAACGAGACTTTGTAAAGCCCGAATGGATACGAATGATTAAAAATGCCAAGAAATATCGTTATCTATGGGATAGAGGCGATTCTCAAAATAGGATAAGTTCCTGTATAGTGCCTTATTTAAGAACACTGGGTAGAGAAGATATAGCGAATGATTTAGAGAGCTTTAAATGGCATTTACAACAACATTATGGAGATCGAGTAAATGCGGACTGTATTGATGATCTTTTTTCAGGAGCGATATTGAATTATCTTCTTGAAAATCACGCGGATTTTCTAACTTCTAATAACGGAGAAATAGTAGTTTTGGTTGCGATGATTATTGGGGAAGACTTTAAAGTTGCGGAGGAATGGATGAAAGACAGTGGACTCTATGATGCAGACAGACCAAATAAAAAAAGAAGAGTGTCATGATGTGACACTCTTTATAAAAGGTTTTGTATCTTCTAAAAATCCAGGAGTAGTAATTGTATTTGCTTTACTTAGAGGGAAAAGTTACAAAAACGCAGTTGAGTGGCTGGAAAAGACAGGTGTATAATTAAAAAAAATAAAAAAAATAATTTAGGCGTCATAATGTGACGCTTTTTTTATATATAATAGATATATAATAATGGAGATTAGAAAAAATAGATAATATATTAAAATATATACAAGTGTTTATAATATACTTTGTGATGGAAATTATTGTAAATTTTTTAAAATAATTAATTTTTCCACGAATTTATTGATTATTTTTTTATATATGATAAAATGTTAGCTAGCAGTAAGGAGGTGAAAAAATGAAAAAAATTTTAAAAAAACTAAATTGCTTAAGCTTAATTGTGATTTTAGTTGTTAGCGGATTATGCACATATAAAACAAATGCTTCAAAAGAATATGACTATGCAAAAGAAATACTTAACTTTGATAGTTTAAAGCTTGGAGAACAACAAGAATTAATTAGAAAATGCAATGAACAGTTTAAAAATTTTATAGATAAATATTTTAATGCTATAGCACCTTTTTTAATTAGTTTAAATTTGGAAGGTATTGCAAAAGAATTAGCAAATTATTGTGAAGTGCTTTTGTTGGAGGAAGCAGAAAAAGTAAAAAATGGAGAAACTATTGAAGAGCCGGCATGGGAAATTTTTAAAAAAAAAGTAGAGAGATGTATACTTGAAAATCCGGAAATAGTAAATAATCCAAGAGTTGATCCGTTTGGAGTGCGCGCTATATTTGCCTTGTTTTATGAATTTGAATATTAGCAATGTGGAGTAAAGGGACTTATCTTTTTTTACGTGAGCAAAGGTACACGAAATTATACATAATAAAAAAATTAATAAAATAGGTGAAAAAATGAGAGAAATTTTAAAAAGACTAAGTTGTTTAAGTTTAATTGCAGTTTTAAGTGTTAGTGGAATATTTATAAATAAAACGAATGCTTCAGCGGAGGATCAAAAGTTTACTTATTTCACTTGGAATATCGATGACTTTGAGAAATTAAGTTATGATGGACAAAAGAAAATTGTTAACGCATGTAATGTGAAATTTAAAGGAGATTTTGCAAGGAAATATTTTTGGGTCATTGAACCTTTTTTAGATAAACTAGGAGAAATAAAACACATGATAGAATTGCTGAAAGTGAGTTATGGGATGATTTTGAATGGAGATGACGAACCTAAAGTGTCAAAAGGGCAGGTGTTTAATGCGCTCGTAGCAAATTTTGTATTGGGTAGTTCATTTATAAAACAAAATCCGGGGAATTTGTATGTGAGAGTTATAACTGCTTTGATTGAAGGAACTGAATTTTCATAATGTGTAATAAGTTTTTTAACTTAACAAAGACAATTAAAATATGTATCTAGTAAAAAATTTAGTAATGAATGGAAGACAATAAAATGAAAAAATTTAGTTCGCTATGTTTAGCTTTGGTTTTAATTATTAGTAGCTTTTTTGGTTGTAATGTTAGTGCAACATTAGAAGGTGTCAGTTTTATTTGTGGGAATGACTCAGAAGTTGACAAATTATTGCATAAATTGAAAGACCCAGAATTTGTAGAGTTATTTGCTAGTCTGGATGAATCAGAAATTGAAAAATTAACGGATACTGTTATAGAAAGCCGTAATTTTTTTGACATGCAGGATGATTTAATAATATTTTTACTAAAATGCATTAATAGACCGGATTTAGTAAAATTAATGACTGGCGAACAAGTGTTGGCTGATTGTAATAAAAGAGAAACAAGTGACAGCGTAAAGCGTGTAACAGAAGAATATTATGGTATTTTTTGTACAGAGCCTTGTGTTTTTTGTAGCTCAGAGCCATTAACTGTAGCATTGCTTGAAGTGATAGAAGAATGCCCTTATAAATGGGCACGTGATTATCTTCGAGAAATGGGTTTGTGATTTTTATAAACTTATTATGTGTGTGGTAAGCTAATTGAGCAATGTGGAGAGGCGAAAGAATGAGAAGAATTTTGAAAAAACTTAGTTCGTTATGTTTAGCTTTAGTTTTAGGTACTAGTGGTTTTTTTAGCTTAAATGCAAATGCAGCACGTGTCACTGATCCAGTAGAAGACTTATTTGGTGTTAAGTTAAAGCCAGAAGATATTAAAAAATTACAAGAAGAGTTTAAAGAAATCACAAGAAAGTTTGAAGAATTCAAAAAGTTGGAAAGATTAAAAAAGTTGGAAAGATTAAAAAAGTTGGAAAGATTAAAAAAGTTGGAAGAATTAAAACAAGAGTGACCTGCAGATATACTTGTTATTAATTCTAAATTGTCACGTCCTATTTTAAGAATTAGTTTTCATAATAAACAAAAAATTCCAAAATAATTGCATATTGCCAAGAGCATTTCGGTTTTGCTGCTATAGAGACCGCTTTGGTAGATTTACTAATAGAAATTGGTGAAAAAGAATTGGCAGAAAAGTACAAGAATTACAGGATTAACATGCCTAATTCATTATCAATTGCTGGACGTTTCATCACTCAAAAACAATTGAATCGGAAGAAGGACTGGGCAATTTTTTTTAATGTAAGGGATTTCTTTTTAACGAATAAGTTTGAAGTTGTTCCAGCTGAAACAGAGGAAGTGGGATTTTTGGCACTTTTTAGTGGCGCAGATTTTAATGAAGCTTACCATTTTATTTCCAAGGGGTGGTATTAAGAATGCGAAGGACAAGGGACTCTGGCATTTTTAATAAGGTAGAGAGTCTATTATGGAATAGGTTTAAAGTATCTTCAGATGAGTCCGCTAAAGTGGGGTAAAGTGCGCAATATTTTGTGACTTAACTTTTAATTGAATTGCGGGATGTAGTCGCAAGACAGAATAAAAAATTTAGTGTAGAAGAGGTAATAAAATGAAAAAATTTAGTTCGTTATGTTTAGCTTTAGTTTTAAGTACTAGTGGTTTTTTTAGCTTAAATGCTGCAGCATGTGTCGCTGTTCCATTTTCATTATCAATGCTTGGATATTCCATCACTCCAGAACAATTAGAAGACGTACGTGTTGTTGAGTTGGAGTCAGAAGAAGAGTTTGCAAAATTAAAAGAAGAGTTACCTGCAGATATATTTATTATTAATTCTAAATTGTCAGGTACTATTGTCAGAATCAATTTTAATGATAAACTAAGAATTAAATTAATAGTTGCATATTGCCAAAAGAATTTAGGTTTTGCTGCTGTAGAGACCGCTATTCCGGATTTGCTAAAAGAAATTGGTGAAGAAGAATTGGCAAAAAAGTACGAGGATTACAGGATTGACATGCTTAATTCATTATCACTTGATGGACATTTCACCACTCAAGAAAAATTGGATCAGAAGAAGAACGAAGCAATTTTTCTTAATGTAAGGAATTTCTTCTTAGCGAATAAGTTTAAAATTGATCAAACTGAAACAGAGAAAGTGGGATTTTGGGCACTTGTTAGTGGCGCAGATTTTAATGAAGCTCGTCATTTTATTTCCAAGGGGTGGTATTAAGAGTGCGAAGGACAAGGGACTCTGGCATTTTTAATAAGGTAGAGAGTCTCTTATGGAATAGGTTTGAAGTATCTTCAGATGAGTCAGTTAAAGTGGGGTAAAGTGCGCAATATTTTGTGACTTAACTTTTAATTGAATTGCGG
>OIZV01000435.1_pt1 | contig 20930 bp, 17 predicted proteins | sample 1588681 | NCBI WGS metagenome assembly OIZV01 (sample SAMN03283281) | human gut metagenome | biome: human-associated habitat; material: feces | host: Homo sapiens | place: Peru | collected 2012 | reverse complement strand
CAGGCCCCAATCTCCGCCATACTGCCGGGTAAACAGGGCGCAGCAGGTGCCCCCCGGCATGGCCGACAGCAGCACCAGGGTCTGCCCCACATCCGTCAGCTGGCCCAGGCACAGCCGCCACAGTCCCAGCACCGCCGCCGGAATTACGAAAAGCCGCAGGGCCGTTAAAATCCAGGCTTTTTTATCCCGCACCAGGGCCTTCAAATCCCCCTCGCCCAGCTGTGCGCCCACCAAAAGCAGCACCATAGGCGCTGTGGCGTCCGCCGCCATGGACAGGGCCTCCGCCGCAAAGCCCGGCAGCGTAAAGCCCGTGGCAAACAGCAAAAAGCCAATGGCCACTCCTGCCAGCCCCGGGGACAGAAGTCCCCGCAGGGCCGCCTGCCGGGGCCTTCCGCAGCCGGTCTGAATGAGCAAAATCCCCACGGTAAAAATGAGCACGTCATTTACCAGCTCCACAATGGATGCTAAAAACAGCATCTCCTCCCCCAGCAGCAATCTGATGAGGGGCATGCCAATGAGGCCGGTGTTGGCAAATGCGGCCGCAAAAACGAGAATACCACCCGGCACACTGCCTATTTTACCCACCTTCAACCAGATCCATGCGCACACCGCGCCCACCGCGATGACCACCAGCGTCCATAGGGCCGCCTGGCCTGCTTGCCGCACCAGCTCCCGGCTGGCCTGCACCTGGGCCATAGCGTCCACCACCATGGCCGGCCACAGAAAATTCACCAGCACAGAGGACAATCCTTCCACCTGCCGACCCGTGAGGATTTTTTTCTTTGTGAGCAGAAAACCCGGCACAGCCAGCAGCAAGAACACACCTACAGAGGAAACGGCCTTCAAAAATGCCTGTGTCTGCATGGTTTATTTGTCCCTCTCTGCCGCCGCCAGGGTCAGGCACAGCACGTCCGCGGCACCGGCCTCCTTCAGCACCCGCACGCACTCGGCCAGGGTCGCCCCGGTGGTGCGGATGTCGTCAATGAGCAGCAGGCGCTTTCCCGCAAATCTCTCCGGCTTCACCGCCTCATACACGCCCAGCACGTTGGCCCGGCGCTCCTCGGGGCTGTCGATGCCGGATTGGGCGGGATTGTCCACCACCTTACGCAGAGTCTCCAGAGGCTCCGTATGCCAATCCACACACATAGACCCCGTCAGATACCTGGCCTGATCGAAGCCCCTCTTTTTCAGGCGTTTCTTGCTCACCGGCACCCAGGTGATGGCGTCAAACTCCCCGGAAAAGTGCTCTGCAGCGCACCGGGCCATAAGGCTGCCAAAGCATTCCAGGGCGCCGACCTTTCCGCGGAATTTGAAGTTCAGTATCGCCTGGCGCACCGGCCCCTCATAATAAAACGGTGCGGCACACCGGGCAAAGGCCGTCTCCTCCACGGCATGCTCCCCGGTAAAGGGCAAGGTCTCGCTGCAATGCTCACACAGCAGCTTCTTTCCTGCCACCGCACCGCAGAAGGGACAGCGCCGGGGCATGAGGAAATCCAGTATGCCCCGTGCGGCTTTATCCAGTGAATTGTTGATGTCTGGTAGATTCATTCTCCTGTTCCTCCGAATTTTAGTCTCCTGCGCAGGCCGCTGTAGCGCCGGGCTCGGCGGTCATTTTCGGCCATTTGGCCGGGGATAGTATCGTCCCCCACTATGATAAGCAGCTCTCTGGCCCTGGTCATGGCGGTATACAGCACCCCTCGCACCAGCAGCCCCGGGGCCGCCGGGGCCGCCAGGAGGATCACCGCCTTGTACTCGCTCCCCTGGGCCTTATGGACCGTGATGGCATAGGCCATGTCCAGCTGGTGCAGCAGGTCCGCGGTATAGCTCACAGTGCGGTCGTCAAACCGCAGGGTGATGAGCTCGCCGCCGGGGTCAATGTCCTGAATAACGCCCACGTCGCCGTTGAAAATACCGCTGCCGCCGGAGCCATCCTCCTTCTCCCACAGCACATCGTAGTTGTTCCGGGTCTGCATGACCCGGTCACCCACCCGGAACGTCATGTCGCCCCACTGCTTCTGGCGCTTACCGCGCTCCGGCGGGTTCAGCGCCGCCTGCAGGGCGCGGTTCAGGTTCACGGTGCCGCATACGCCCTTACGGGTGGGCGAGAGCACCTGTATCTGCTCGGCGGGGATGCCCATCTTGCCGGGCAGCCGTTCGCAGCAAAGCTCCACCACCGTCTGCACCAGACGGTCCGGCGAGCGGCGGCACAGGAAGAAGAAATCCCCCTGATTGCTGTCAAGGCACGGCGGCTGCCCCACGTTGACGCTGTGGGCGTTGCGGATGATGGCGGACTGCTCCGCCTGGCGGAATACCTCCGTCAGGGTCACCGACGCCACTGAGCCGCTGCGCAGAATATCCCCCAGCACGTTGCCGGGCCCCACGGAGGGCAGCTGGTCCGGGTCCCCCACCATCACCAGGCGGCACCCGGGCTTCAGGGCCGCCAGCAGGGCGTCCGTCTCGGGGTCGGCAAAGCCGCCGTAGTTCATGGCGGCATAGCTTTGCAGAAGGGGACGCAGGTCCCAGTCGGCGGTGAGCTTCACCTCACAGAAGCACAAGTCAAAATCGCCGTTTTGCAGGGCCTGGAGATACTCCTCGTTGGGCAGAGCCTGCACCGTCACCTGCAGGTCATACTGGGACAGACCCGCTGCAATCTTCTGGGCGGTGGACACCTTGAAGCTGTTCTCCTGGTTTACCAGCAGTGTCAGGGACAGGGGCGCGGCGTCTTCGCCCAGGGCGGCGGAGAGAAGCTGGCGGTAATTGGCGGCGGAATAGGCCGTCTCGCGCAGGCTATGGCGAGAAAAACCATTGAAAACGGCGGGAGCACGCTCATGTGCGAGGACGCCGAGGGAATAGGACGCATAACGGCAAAAATCGCCGCCGAGGCAGCCGAAAACGGCGACGAAACGGCTATTGAAGTATATAAAATTTGCGGAGAAAAGCTCGGCGAGGGACTCGCAATAATCGCCGATATACTTGACCCGCAGGCTATAATAATCGGCAGCATCTTCGCCCGCTCGGGGCAGCTTCTCAGAGACAGCATGGAAAAAGCATTGCACCGCGAGGCTCTTAGGCAGACAGCGGAATGCAAAATAATTCCCGCAGGGCTCGGCGAAAAGATAGGCGACTTGGCGTCGCTTGTAATCGCGCTCGACGCCGCGGCAAACGGAGGAGAAACATGAACAGAGAAAAAGAAATTTTCGAAGAGCTCTTTGTCCGCTACCCCGCCCTTGCGAGTATAAGAGAGGATATAAAGCGCGCATATGACGTTATGTGCACCTGCTACGACCGCGGCGGCAAGCTGCTTATCTGCGGCAACGGCGGAAGCGCGGCGGACGCGCAGCACATAGTCGGCGAGCTGATGAAGGGCTTTCTGCTCACAAGAGAGCTTGACGGCAAGCAGAGAGAGGCTTTCTCGGAAATAAAGGACGGCGAGTATCTCGCAAATCATCTTCAGGGCGCACTGCCCGCGGTTGCGCTCAGCGCACACGAGGGGCTGAACACCGCCTTTGCAAATGATATAGCGGCCGACATGATATTCGCTCAGCAAGTCTGGGCATATGCTTCCTCGAGCCCCGACGCGCTGATTGCGCTGAGCACCTCCGGCAACTCCGCAAATGTAGTAAACGCCGTCAAGGTCGCAAACGCCATGGGCATAGAGAGCATTGGCATAACGGGCGAGAAGCCGAGCCTTATGAGCGAGCTGTGCACCGTCTGTCTGCGCCTGCCCGAGAGCGAGACGTTTAAGGTTCAGGAGCTGACTCTCCCCGTCTATCACGCGCTTTGCGCGATGGTTGAAGCGACATATTTCAGCAAGTAATATATCTTGAAAGGAAATAAATAAATGGCAAATTTTATTCCGCGAGCGGAGCATCCGAATCCGCAATTTGAAAGAGAAAACTGGCTCAACCTCAACGGCGAATGGGAATTCGAAATCGATAACAGCGTCAGCGGCAGGGAGCGCGGGCTTCAGCACGCCGAGCACCTCAAATCAAAAATCATCGTCCCGTTCTGTCCCGAAAGCCGTCTCTCCGGCGTCGAAAACACCGATTTTTTAAACTGCGTGTGGTACAGGCGCGACATAGAAATAAGCGAAAGCAATCTTAACGGCAGAGTTATTCTGCACTTCGGAGCCGTCGACTACGACGCTGCGGTTTATATAAACGGCGAAGAGGCCATGCACCACAAGGGCGGCTACGTCTCGTTTTCCGGAGACATCACAAGGTTTCTGAGAGTCGGCAAAAACTCGATAGCCGTTGAAGCCCGAGACGATGTGAGAAATCCGCTCGTCCCGCGCGGAAAGCAGAGCGAGCGGCTTCATTCGCACGACTGCGACTACACCCGCACAACGGGCATATGGCAGACCGTATGGGTCGAGTTCGTGCCCGAGAGCTACATAAAAAGCATAAAGCTTTTCCCGAATCCGACCGACTCCTCCGTCGCTTTTTCCTGCGAGCTCTGCGGCAGCGGTGAGCTCGGAATAGATGTTCTCTACGACGGCAAGATAGTCGGCATCTGCGACTGCCAAAGCTCGGCGGGCTGCGTCTCGGGCGAAATAAAGCTGCTCGAAAAGCACCTGTGGGAGGTCGGCTGCGGCAGGCTCTATGACCTTGTTATCACCTTCGGCGGCGACACGGTAAAGAGCTACTTCGGTCTGCGCGACATCCGCCTCGACGGATTCAAATATCTCATCAACGGCAAATCGGTTTTTCAGCGTCTTGTGCTCGACCAGGGCTTCTACCGCGACGGCATATACACCGCGCCCGACGAGAGCGATCTGATAAAAGATATCGAGATATCTTTAGCCGCCGGCTTCAACGGGGCGCGACTGCATCAAAAGGTGTTCGAGCAGAGATTCCTCTATCACTGCGACCGCATGGGCTATTTGGTCTGGGGCGAATATCCGAACTGGGGACTTGACTATTCTGCGCCCGACGCGATTTACGGGATTCTGCCCGAATGGTGCGAGGAAGTGGAGCGCGACTTCAATCACCCGTCGATAATCGGCTGGTGCCCGTTCAATGAAACCTGGGACTACGACGGAAGACAGCAGAGAGACGAGCTGCTCGAAACGGTTTACAAAATCACAAAACAGCTCGACAGCACCCGCCCGTGCATCGACACAAGCGGAAATTTCCATGTTATGAGCGATATCTTCGACGTTCACGACTATGAGCAGGACCCGAAGATATTCAAAGAAAATTACGATAAGCTCGTCTCGGACGGCACTCTGTTTGACAGGCACGACAGCCGCCAGAAATACGCGGGCGAGCCCACCTTCGTCAGCGAATACGGCGGCATAAAGTGGGTCGTCGGCGAGCAGGACGAAAATGCCTGGGGCTACGGCAACGCGCCAAGGACAGAGAATGAGTTTATCGAGAGATACAGAGGGCTCACCGAAGCCCTGCTCGGCAACGAGCTGATGTTCGGCTTCTGCTACACGCAGCTCTACGACATAGAGCAGGAGCAAAACGGACTTTACACTTACGACCGCGAGCCGAAATTCGATATGACCGTGTTTCACGGAATAAACAGCGCAAAGGCCGCGATCGAAGAATAAGAAACAGGAGATAATAACAGTCAAATGTCAAATTCGACCCGCTCGGGTTTCTACAAAAAAATGTTTTCTTTGGCGATACCCATCGCCCTCCAGCAGCTGCTGACCTCATGCGCTCAGCTCGTCGATACCGCAATGACCGTGGGACTCGGCAACGTCAGCACGGCGGCGATAGGTGTCGCGGGACGCTGGGGCTTCCTTTTGAACCTCGCCCTGTTCGGAATAAGCTCCGGCACGGCGACAATGACGGCGCAGTTCTGGGGCATAAACGACAGACGGAGCATCCGCCGCAGCTACGGCATAGGGCTCATACTCTCGCTTGCCGTGGGTGCATTATACACTGTATTGGTGCTCGCAATCCCGGAGCAGATGATGCGCGTTTTCACCTCCGAGGAGGAGGTCATAGCCGCCGGAGTGCAGTATTTGCAGGCCGTTGCGCCCTACGGAATTTTTGTCGCCATCTCGCTTGTCACGAGCACCGTCATGCGCTCGACCGAGGACGTTCACACGCCGCTCGCCTGCTCGATAGCGTCCGTTGCGACAAACACCGTGCTCAACTACATTCTCATATACGGCAAGCTGGGCTTCCCCGCGCTGAAGCTTCGCGGTGCGGCGATAGCGACGGCCATAGCCATGGTCGTTCAGGCGGTACTGCTCTTTGTGATAGGCAACGCGAAAAAGAATATCATCCATGCACCGATCGGCGATTTTTTCAAGAAGGATATCGAATTTTTCAAGAAGTTCCTGCGTGTCTGTGCCCCGATAATGCTCAACGAGCTGCTCTGGGGAGTGGGCACCAATGTCTATGCCATGGTTTATGCGCGTCAGGGCAGCGAAAACTACGCCGCATATACGATATTCAGCTCGATAGAACAGATAGCCTTCGTCTTCTTCGTCGGCATTTGCCACGCCTGCTCGATAATGACAGGCAAGGCGGTCGGCGCCGGCAAGGCGGATGAGGCCTACTCCATGGGCAAGCGGTTCATAAAGCTCGTTCCCCTGCTCGGAGTGCTGACGGGAGTCGCCATGATATTCCTGCGCAATCCGCTGCTGCGGATACTGCCCATTGAGACGGAGGGCGCCCGGCAGATGACGTCGACGCTCCTGCTCATCTACTCGCTGTGGATAGGAGTCAGAAACATCTCGTATGTCTGCGTGGTCGGCATATTCAGAGCCGGCGGAGACACGAAAATAGGAATGTTTCTCGACATAGGCGCGCTGTTTTTATTGAGTATACCGATAGTGACCACGCTCGGATTCCTGACAGACGTTCCGTTCTATGTGCTGATAATTGCGATGTATATCGCGGAGGACACGCCGAAATCCTTACTCTGCCTGATAAGATTCAAGAGCCGAAAATGGATAAAGCAGCTGACCGCCGCGGACTCCGCGCCGCCGGTTCTCGGAGAGGATCCGGAGATAGAGATAGAGGAAGCGGAAGAGCTGAAAAATTATCGGCAGTAAAATATAATCATAAAAGTAAGCGACCCCGCCGGGTAAAGTCAACCGGCGGGGTCATCTATTTGGGGGAAAATAGAGGTAGAGGTATCGTATTATATTTCGGTCTGCACGCCGATAAACAGCGGCAGGTTCGTTTCGGTGTCCACTATCATATAGACAAACGGACGGTTGAGGCACACGCTATACGGCTCCATAAGGCTCATTGTATCGGCGCCGACGAGCGTTGACGCGGCGGCGCGCGTGCCCTTCTCGTCCACCTCGATAAAGGTCTTGTGAACTACCGTTGCAATATAGGCGTCTCTGTTCTCTACGAGCGAGGAGAAGTCCGCAGTCTTGTTGTCAAATGCGTCCTTCACGCCCATCTTTTTGAGCGTATCAATAAGCTGTGTGCTGTACTCAGCCCTGAACTTCGGCATTTTGACGTTGACTTCATTGCCGCGCTTAGCCGACGAGAAAATTTTCATCAGCTTTTCGCCGCTGAGGGACGCAACATAATCATCAATGCCCGTATTTTCATCCGGCAGCAGCGCCGCGAAAGCAAAGCGGCCGTTCTTATAGGGCTTCATGAAGCCGACCGCGCCGCCGTCCTTGAGATATATGTTCTCGGTCGAGCACATAAAGTCGGTTTTCTTTTTGCTGCCGGAATACGAGGTGAATTCAAGCTTCTCTATGTCGCTTCTCTTATACGGAGTTTCCCACTTCGCGTCGAACGCTATGGCGTTTACAAGCATCATAACAGCATAACGATCCGCCTTTTCGATTATCTTGGGAATCATGCCGTCGGTGTTCTTTTTGACCCATGAGTTTATGCTCTCTACGGTTTTCGGGTCGCTCAGGGGCGCTGAGAAAAGCTGCGCCGAGTAGCTGTCCACCGCCTTTTGCAGGAAAGCCCGCTTTGCCTCTGCGCTGCTGTCCGTCCAGACGGAATTTGCGATTTTCAGCTCGTCGCTCTCGGTCAGAAAGTCGCAGTAGGCGCGCATATAGGCATTGAGCGTGTCGCGGTCAAGTCCGCCGAGAGCCTGCTCAAGCTGGGCGAGCGTATTGCCCTGAGCGCCGTTTTGCACCAGCGCGAGCGCGGTAAGCACGGACAGCGGCGAGACGAGCGTTGTCTTTCCGTTTGAATAGTTATATTTGAACAGGTCTGCCGAGAATGATACAGCGGCAGCTTTGAACTCCTTATCCGCGGCTTTCGAACCTGAATCATTCTTTGAGATATTCTCGGTCAGATTGCGGACCGCGCCGCTTTTTGCGCCCTTGTCGGACGCATTGCCTACGATCTTTCCGCAGCCGGAAAACGGTAAAATACAGGCGGCAAGCGACAGAACGCTCATGAAAACAGCCAGCATTTTCTTGACTTTCACGGGCGCACCTCCTTAAATATCCGTCTGCGCGCCGATAAAGAGCGGCAGATTGGTCCGGGTATCTATTATCGCATAGACAAACGGTCTTGTGAGCCTTACTTCCTTCGGCTGTTCGACAGGCATTGCTGCGCTCTTTTCTGAGATAACGGCAGTCACCGCTCCTGCGCGTGTGCCCTTTTCGGCGACCTCGATAAAGGTCTTGTGGATAACCTCGCCGATAAATATGTTGCCGTTCGAGTTGTCCGCTATGGACGAGAAGTTCGCTTTGTTCTCGTCAAACGCGGTACCCATGCCCATTTTCTTGAGAGTGTTGACGAGCGAGTTGCTGTATTCGCACTTGAACTTCGGCATCTGCGTGTTGACCTGGGTATTCTTCCTCGAATTCAGCGCACCGAGAAATCCCTTTCCCGTCAGCGAGGCGATATAGCTGTCGATGCTTGTGCCCTCGTTCGGCAAAAGCGCGACAAAGGCAAACTTGCCGCCCTTATAATATTTGACAAAGCCCGTGGCATTCTCGGTCTCGATATATTCCGTCTCCTGCGAATACATATATTCCGCCTTGACGAGATTGCCATTGGCATTTTTGAACGTGCCCTCGCGCACGCAGTTGTCGGTATAGGGGTCATCCCACTCCGCCTCGAGGCAGAGCGCGTTCATAAGCACCATAACCGTGAGGGGATCGAACTCGTCGACCAGCTTCTTTATCATGCCGTTCGTGTTCTTGCTGACCCACGAGTTTATCTCTTTTACGGTTCTCGTGCTCGTAAAGTCCGCTTTATACGCCTGAGCGGAATAGAAATCCGCATTTTTCTGGAGAAACGCTCTCTTGACATCGAGCTTGCTGCCGACCCATATGGAATTGGCGCATTTGAGTGCGCTGTCCTTGCCCGCGACTGCGGCGAGATATGCGTTCATATATGCGTTTAAAGTATCGCGGTCGAGCCCGCCGAGAACCTTCTGCATCTCGGAGAGGGTCTTGCCCTCTGCGCCGTTTTGCGTCATGGCGAGCGCGGTGAGCACGGAGAGAGGCGAAACGAGGGTGTTCTTGCCGGACTTGTATTCATCCTTGAAAAGATCAAGCGCAAACGATGCGGCGACATTCGCAAAGCGGCTGTCCGGCTTTTTGGATGCGCCCTTGCCCTTGGTTATGCCCTGCATGAGATCCTGCGCGGCGGCGCCTTTATTGCCCTTGTCAGTCGCGGTGATAGAAGTATCGCCGTCCTTTGTCGGCGTGACGGTGGTGTCATCTGTAGTCTGCGATGTCCGCGATGTTCCGGAATCCGGCTTTTTTACGCACGCCGCAAGAGGCAGCATAACTGCGGCACAGAGCAAAAGAGCCACCAATTTTTTGAGCTTCATTTATTTCCTCCCCTTTCGTTTTAAGTGTCCGTGAGGACAATGTCGTTAAACTGTCTGTTATATACGGTCAGCAGCATATGGCAGCCGACTCCTTGTACGTTTTCTTTCTTTTTGACAGAGACCGTGAGACTACCGTCGGAGTTGGCGCGGCAGCTTACTAATTCATATTCGCTGTCCGCCGCTATGACGGCGACGGTGTTTCTGCCGAAAAACCCGTCATCCTTGCTCAAAAGCTCCGCCTTCAGCTCTTCGCTCAGCGCTCCGTATTTCTCCTGAGCCGCGAGATATTCTTCAAGCTCCTTTTTGCTCTTTATCACTATAACGTCGGGATTGTCGTGCGTGCCGTTTTTATTCGACTCCGCCTTATCCGAAAAAGCCTTAAAGTCATAGCCTAAGGCGGCGGCTTCGCCCGTCTTGTCGTTATTTTTCGTCGGTGCAGCCGGTTCGTCGTTCTTTGCAGCCGATGCACCCGCCGCAACCGTCTCATAGGCAAAATCGCCTGTGCCGCCCGGCTTCTGCGCATCGGTCAGGGCCTGCTCCGCATCGTCGAGGCTGTCGGCATTCTTCTCCGAAGTATTATATCCGGCGACATCTATGGGCACCGCGTCCTTAGTGGAAGGCAAATTCGAATAATAAACCGCTGTCGCTGCGGCGGCGATCGCGATAACAAAGCACGGCACGGCGGTCATTATAACACGGTTGCGTCTTTTTATTCTCGCCCGCTCCTTTGAAGCGCGGGCATAAACTTCATCTCTGAATTCTTTATCTGTCTTCATAGCAAAAGCCCTCCTTTTCGAGCTCGGTTTTAAGCGCCTGCTTCGCCCTGTAGAGGAGATTCGCAAGCTGCTTTTTGCTTTTGCCCATAATTTTTGCCGCACCGTCGCCGTCCACTTCCTCAAAATAAACCAAATACAGCACGGTTCTGTAATCGCCGTTCAGTCTGTCCATGCATTCGCGCACGATTCTCGCGTCCTCGCGCCTGTAGAATGAATCAATGGCGCTCTCGTCCCAAATCTCCTTTCCGCTGTCGGGCACGGTGCGTTTTTTGCGCAGAAAATCGACCGCTTTATGCCTTGCAACGGAATATATGTAGGTCTTGAACGAGCTTTTGAAGCGAAAACGCCCCGGATGCACAAGAATTTCGACAAAGGTATCCATGGCTATGTCCTGCGCCTCCTCCGCAGAGCCGACATAACCCTTGATAAAAAATATCAGTCTGTCGCGATAGGCGTCCATGAGCTCGTCAAACGCGCTTTGGTCGCCCTCGACAAAACGGCGGTAGCTACTCTCACCGTTGTGCATTGGATCAATCCTTTCGAGGCGGCGTCCCGCCTTTCACTTATATTGTCGCAGAAGTCTGCGGATTTTCTCACCTGTTTTGGAAAAAATTTTAAAAAAGCGCGGAGGTTCACAAAAAAGTCTCCGCGCTTTGTTATTCAGTTGACTCCGGGCGCAATGAAGCCCTCGCCGAGAATTTCACCGGCTTCGGTTATGATTATAAACGTCTCGGTATCCACCTGCCTGATTATCTTCGTCAGGTGGGGCACCTCGTTTTTCTTCACGGCGCAGACGACCATGCTTTTCTCCTTGCCCGTGTAGCCGCCCTTGACCGGCAGAATTGTGATTCCTCTGCCCATCTTCGAGGTTATCGCGTCGGATATCTCCTGCGCGTGCTCAGTCACGGCGAGCAGCAGCTTTCCGCTGCCCGTGCCGTAGAGGATATAGTCGAGCAGACGGGAGTTGACGAAAATAACTATGACAGCATACATCGCCGACTCGACCGAGCGGAACACAACGGCGCCGAGAACAACTATCAAAGCGTCCGCCGCCATGATGACCTTGCCTATCTGGATATGCGGGAACGCCTTGTGGACGAGCCTGCCTATGATATCCGTGCCGCCCGTGGTCGCGCCGCGCATAAAGACCACCGCAAGCCCCGCGCCCGTGCACACGCCGCAGAATATTGCCGCCAAAATCTTGTCGCCCGTATAGGTCGGCATAAAGCTGCCGAAAAGATCGAGCAGGGCGGAGAGTATTGCCGTCACCCACAGTGTCTTTGCGACAAAGCGCCAGCCGATAAAAACAAGGGCTAAAATCATCAGCGGAAGGTTTAGCAGAAAGTTCGCAGTACCCAGCGGAATAAACTCAAAAATGTGGTTGACTATTATCGCAAGTCCCGTAGTGCCGCTCTGCGCGATGCTGTTGGGCAGCGCGAACGACACGACACCTATCGAATAGAGCGAGCAGCCGACTATCCAGCATATATTGTCTATGACCGCGCCGGCTATCTTTTGCCCCGTTGTTTTCGGCGCGTTGGAAAACCTTTTTTCAAGGCGTCTCTTGCGGCGCTCGTAGGGGCTCAGGGTCTCTTTCCTTCTGCTTTTCCCTTTCATCGCTTCACCTCATCGTATTTTTCCATGTTGATGATATGTTCGAACAGTTCCTCTATCCTGTCATCCCGACCGCTGAGATACAGCCAGCCGAAAAGCGCCTCGAGACCTGTTGCGCTGTGATATTCGGCGGAGCTTGCGCTCTTGGGGATTCTTCCGGTGTGCGCGTTTCTGCCGCGCCGATAGATATCCGCCTCACGCTCGGTCAGCAGCGGCGCGATATCGCGCGCGTCTCGCGCCTGAGCGGCGGCACAGACCTTCGTTGCCGCAAGCGGGTGCAGCTTGCCGACGGGGCGGTTCGCCTGCATGACGAGATTACCTCTGACGAGCAGGTCAAACACCGTATCGCCCACAAACGCAAGGGTCAGCGGGCTGAGCAAATCCGGGTCTGTATTTTTCAGTTCTTCGCTTATTCCTATCAAGTGAAAAGCCTCCGTTACGGCATATAGTCGAATTCGAAATCGTATATTTCAACGGTGTCGCCCTGCTGAATCCCCATGCTCTCGAGCTTTGAAAGTATTCCGCTCGAATGGAGCACGCGCTGGAAATACTGAAGCGACTCATAGTCGTCCATGTCGGTGCACTGAAGTATCTTGAGCAGCCACGGCGCTTCGACAATATAAACGCCGTCCTCCTCGCGGACGGTAAAGCCCGTGTCCTTTTGACGCTCGAACATCTCGACGGGTATCTCCTGCGTCTCGTAGCGCTTTATCGGCGGCAGAGTCTTGAGACGCTTGGCAACCGCGTTTATGACCTCGGCCGTGCCCTCCTGAATCGGCGCGCACATGGTATAAAACTCATAGCCGCGGGAGGTAAAATATTCGCGCAGGCGCTCTATCTGAGCCTCGTCGGCCATGTCTATCTTATTCGCCGCAACTATCTGCGGAAGCTTCGAGAGCTCGGGGTCGAACTTTTCAAGCTCGGCGTTTATTTTCTCGAAGTCCTCTATCGGGTCCCTGCCCTCGCTGCCCGCAGCGTCTATTATATGCAGGAGCATTCGGCAGCGCTCAACATGGCGCAAAAACTCATGGCCTAGACCCACGCCGTCGCTCGCGCCCTCGATAAGTCCGGGGATATCCGCGACGACAAACGACTCGCCCTCGCCCATGGTGACAACGCCGAGGACGGGAGTTATGGTTGTGAAATGATAGTCGGCGATTATGGGCTTTGCCTCGCTGACTACGGAAATGAACGTGGACTTTCCGACGTTCGGGAAGCCGAGCAGACCGACATCGGCAAGCAGCTTGAGCTCGAGTATGACCTCCCACTCCTCGCCGGGAGTGCCGCTTTTCGCGAAACGGGGAGTCTGGCGGGTCGGGGTCTTGAAATGGGTGTTGCCCCAGCCGCCGCGGCCGCCCTTTGCGGCAACAAACGAGGTCTTTTCGGACATATCCGCCATAACCGCGTTCGACTCCGCCTCGCGGATTATCGTTCCGCGCGGGATTTTGATAACAAGATTCTCGCCGTTTTTGCCGCGCCTGCGTCCGCCGTCGCCGCGCTTTCCGTCGGGTGCGCTGTACTTTCTCTTATAGCGGAAGTCCGCAAGAGTGGCAAGATTGTCGTCGACCTCGAATATGATGTCTCCGCCCTTGCCGCCGTCGCCGCCGTCGGGTCCGCCGGATGCGACATATTTCTCGCGGTGGAAGGTCACCGCGCCGTCGCCGCCGTTTCCGGCTTTTATTTTAATTTTCGCAATATCTACAAACATATAGGTTCCTTTACTTTCGGTTTCTTTTCGGGATTATTTTCCCTCGCGCGCCGCCTTTATATTCTCAATAAACTTGCGTGCGGTGTCGGTGATTTTTTTGTAGTCGCCGGTCTTTGCGCCCGCCGTCAGCGAGCTGCCCGCGCCTACCGCCACTGCGCCCGCCTTTATCCAATCGGCGGCGTTATCGACATCGACTCCGCCCGTGGGCATCATCTTCGCGTAGGGTATCGGCCCTCTTATGGCTTTTATTATCTTCGGCCCGTAGACGTCGCCGGGGAACACTTTGAGTATATCCGCGCCCGCCTCCATGGCGGCGACAGCCTCCTTGACGGTCATTATTCCGGGCATGACGGCAACCCTGTAGCGGTTGCACATTTTTACTGTTTCGGGGTCAAAATAAGGGCTGACAACAAAGTTTGCGCCCGAAAGCATGGCTATTCTCGCGGTAGGCGCATCCATAACCGTGCCCGCGCCGAGAATCATCTGCTCGGGGGTGTAGCGCTTTGCAAGCTCCTCTATAACCTTATCCGCATGGGGCACTGTGAAAGTGAGCTCGATAGCCGCAACGCCGCCCTCTATACAGGCATCGGCGATTCTGCTCGCCCGGTCTGCGCTCTCCGCTCTGACGACCGCGACAATGCCGCAGTCCTGTATTTTAGTAAGTATTTGTTCTTTATCCATTTTTTACTCTCCTCTCTTATCTCTGCACTCTTGCGCCCGCGCCGTTCATAACGGCCTCGACCTCGCGCTTGCTCGCCATGGAGGTGTCGCCCGGCGTGGTCATAGCCAGCGCACCGTGCGCTATGCCGCAGTTGACGGCATACTGAGGCTCGCCCTCGGTCATAAGCCCGTAGATAAGTCCCGAAGCGAACGAATCGCCTCCGCCCACGCGGTCGAATATCTCGAGCGCGTCGAGCTTCATGCCCTCATAGAGCTTGCCGTCCGCCCAGCAGATGGCGCTCCAATCGTTGACGGTAGCTGTCTTGACGGTTCTGAGCGTAGTCGCAACCACCTTGAAATTCGGATAAATCTTGACGGCGTTCTCTATCATTTTGCAATAGCCTTCGACATTGAGCTTCTTGAGTCCCGCGTCGTTACCCTCGACCTCAAGACCGAGACAGGCGGTGAAGTCCTCCTCGTTGCCTATCATGACGTCGATATATTTTGCGATTTCGCGGTTGACCTGACGAGCCTTTTCAAGTCCGCCTATGCCCTTCCAGAGCGAGGGACGGTAGTTGAGGTCATAGGAGACGACGGTGCCGTATTCCTTGGCCTTTTTGACTGCGGCTATAACGGTCTCTGCGCTCGTCTCGGAGAGAGCGGCAAAGATTCCGCCCGTGTGCAGCCAGCGGACTCCCAATTTGCCGAAAATATAATCCCAGTCAACATCCTCGGCCCTGAGCTGAGAGGCTGCGGTGTTGCCCCTGTCGGACACGCCGACGGCTCCGCGTATACCGTAGCCGCGCTCGGTAAAATTGAGCCCGTTTCGGACATTTCTGCCGATGCCGTCATAGCTCATCCATTTTATAAACGAGGTATCGACTCCGCCCTGAAGAATAAAGTCCTCTATGAGCCTGCCGACCTCGTTATCGGCAAGGGCGGTTATGACTGCGGTACGCAACCCGAAGCAGCGGCGCAGGCCGCGGGCGACATTGTATTCTCCGCCGCCCTCCCAAGCGGAAAAGGAACGGGAATTCTTTATTCTGCCCGCTCCCGGGTCGAGACGGAGCATTATCTCTCCAAGAGATATTTCATCGAACATACAGTCCTCTGGTCTTTTAAGTTCAAGCTGCATAATTTTTACTTCCTTTCCCTGCCGGCCGTGTTTGACGCGGGAAACCCGCCTATTGCCATACAGGATTAGTATACGACGAAAACTTGATTTTTACAATAACAAACGCTAAAAAGAACAGAAAAAATCCCCCGGTTCGAAAAAATAAGCCGAGGGATTTTAAAAGTATGAAATTATATGCCGCAAAGACTTACAGCTTTTTATAAGTGAGAACACTGAACTGCGCACTGACGGTGAGCGAGTTCAATTTTTCGAGCTTCTCCCTGTCCTGCCGAGAGGTTTTGTAGCAGTACGGCGTCATATTGAAAAGGTCTGCGATATCTTCGGCGCTTTCGAGCGTGAAGCTGTAGCACAGCCTCTTTTCGCCGACGAGCCGAAAGCCCTCCGTCTCATGCGGCGGAACTTCGTTTTCGTACGGTGCGTCATATACAGCGCTCTTGAGCTCCCACAGGTGCTTTTCGAGCGGTATCGCCTTTATAAACAGTCCGTCTTTTTTGAGCACGCGCGAAAACTCCTGCGGGCAGGCGGGCGCGAATATATTGACGAGCGCGTCGCATTCTCCGTCGCCCACGGGCAGCTTATATATGCTCGCAACCGCGCGTTCGACTCCGCAGCTTTTCGGCGCTTTTTCGAGCGCATATTTGGAGATATCCACGCCGAGCACATTCGGCTCAAGCCCCGCTTCATCGAGTCTGCGCTTAAAATACGAAGTGTACCAGCACTCGCCGCAGCCCGCATCGAGCAAGGTGCCTCCGCGCGGAAATTCCGCCGAAAGCGCCTCATACAGAGCCTCGCGCAGAGGCTCATAAAAGCCCTTTGAGAGAAAATCGCGCCGCGCGTTTATCATCAGGCGGTCGTCGCCGTGGCGCTTTGCGCCGGAGGAGTTGCTCATCAGCAGATTCACATAGCCCTTTGCGGCTATGTCGAATGTATGCCCCTGCGGGCACACCCATATCTTCCGTTCTTTTTTAAGCTCCTGCGAGCATACGGGACAGCGAAAGCTCATTTTGCCTTTACAAGTTCCTTTTCCGCGCCTTTTGGGGCGAACATATCGTTGACGTTGTTCTTGCCCCTATGATGATAAGGCACTATTTTAAGTATGATATAAAACGGCACTGCGCCGAGAGTATTGAAGACTATATCGGTCATGGTGTCTATGAGTGCGAAACGGGCGGGATCTCTGGGGTCAAAGAATGTCCTCGTGTTGTTCGCAGCCTGTGCAAGCTCATACGACCAATGCTGGGAATCGCCGCCCGCGAACTGATCGAAGCTGAACTCGAAGAGCTCCCAGCAGGTGGAGATAAAGAACGAGAAGCCGAGAGCGCAGAGCAGGACTATCGGCAGGTCGCACTGCTTCTTGTCGCGCTTTTGCATGGCAGTTGCAAGCTCATAGCCCATGAACACCGCCTCGGCGCCGCCGAGCAGGTGGAGAATCTTATCCCACATAAAAATTGTATAGTAAAAATTCAGGAACGCGCCGCCGAACGAGGCGAGGAGCAGACCGACGGAGGCGACGGTCTGGCAATAAGCCGGGAGCTGGCGCAGGCAGTTCTTTTCGGGCAGAGCCTGAATTATCTCCCACGCAAACATTCCGATAAGATTAGCGGTCAGCTGAAGCGCCATCTGCGTCTTCGGCAAATCCGAGGGCGGGTTGGTAAACAGAAGGCTCACCATCGCGCCTATCATAATCAGACGGAATATCCACCATACAATGAACTCCCATTTCTTCGCGCTCGACATGAGCCGGCTGAAATAATTTTTCACAAACTTTTCCTCTTTTCTTTTGTTTTTTCCCTAAAACGCACGAGCTAATTATAACACCTGCGAATTACTTTTTATTACAAATATGAATTACCGTTCTTTTTTGTATTATCCGACAAAAAGCGGGGACTCAATTTGTCTATTTATACAGTTTTCAGGCGAGAGCTTTCAGCAGACGGAAGAAAATATCTTTAAAGGTCAGCGCGCGCACGGCCTCCGGGGCTATAATATTGTACTCCCCTATTTTTTCGTCTCCGAGGCGAATCACCGCTTTACCGAGCACCTGCCCTTTCTCTACGGGTGCCTTAACATCTATGCACAGCTCGACGTCGGTCCTGATTTTCCCCTCGTCGCCCTTTTTGACGAGCACGGACGCGGCTTTCGGCAGAGCCGGGTGAACATAGTCGGCAACGCCGCCTATAACTGCGACATCGGTTATCAGCGACGGATCTATCCGAGGCGTTACCGTAGAATAATTCGCAAAGCCCCAATTGAGCATAGCCTTTGCGCCGTTGAAGCGGTCGTCGCTCGTCTGACTGCCCATAACTACGGCGATAAGATGCGTGTTGCCGCGCTTTGCGCTCGCCGAAACACAGCACCCGGCCTTTGCGGTCGTGCCCGTCTTTAGCCCTGTCGTGCCCTTATAGAATCTGACGAGCTTATTCGTGTTGACAAGCTCCGTGGCGCCGCCGCGCAGGGAGTCCATCCATATGGTCGTATATTTTGTTATTCTCTCGTGCTTTAGCAGCTCGCGCGACATTATCGCAACATCCATGGCGGTCGTCAGATGCGTTGTAGTCGTATCGTCGAGCCCCGTGCAGTTATCGAAATGGGTATTTTTCATGCCGAGCTGACGGGCGCGCTCGTTTATCATCGCGGTAAAAGCCTCGTCGCTGCCCGCCAGCAGCTCACCCAGAGCGGTGCAGGCGTCGTTGGCGCTGTAGACGGCGGTCGCCTTGAGCAGCTCCTCGACGGTCATCTGCTCGCCCTCCTTGAGCCATATCTGCGAGCCGCCCTTGGACGCGGCTGAGGATGAGGCGGTGACGGTGTCGCCGAGGGTTATCTTGCCGCTGTCGAGCGCTTCGGTCACGAGCAGCAGCGTCATTATTTTTGTGACCGACGCGGGATAGAGCTTCTCGTCGGCGTTCATGCTCATGAGGACTTTACCCGTGCCGACATCCATGAGCACCGCCGCCTTCGCCTTGACGGTGACGGGCATGGGCTCATCGGCAAAGCCGACGCAGCAGCAGGAGAGCGTCAGCAGCAGGACGAGCGCGGCGCACAGAGTGGTTTTAAGCTTACGGTTCATAACATCATCTCCCGAAAATCAAAAGCAAATATAAGCAGCATTAAAGATATATGCCGCCCGACCGCTTCTTAGCCCGTCGGACTTGCACAAGAGCGCGAAATGCTGTATAATTTCACTGCAAAACTCAAAGGAAGGGCGGCTTTTGCCGCGGTGATGATATGAAGGTCGCATTCTGCACCCTCGGGTGCAAGGTCAATCAATATGAATCACAGTCCATGGAGCAGGCGCTGATAAAGCGCGGCTTCGAATGCGTCGGGGCTAACGAGGACGCGGATGTCTATATAGTAAACTCCTGCACCGTAACCGCCGAGAGCGACCGCAAAACGAGACAGAATGTGCGCCATCTCAAAAAGCTGCACCCTGACGCCGTGATAGTGCTCACGGGCTGTATGCCGCAGGCGTTCCCCGAGGACGCGCGGCTGCTGACTCAGGCGGATATTGTCACGGGCAACCGCTCAAACAGGCAGATACCCGATATGATAGACGAATTTTTCCGCACGCGCGAGAGAATAGTGCGTATCTCAGAGCACGAAAACGGCGAAAAATTCTCCGGCGAGCTGATAGAGGACTTCCGCGAGCGCACGAGGGCGACGGTCAAAATTGAGGACGGCTGCAACCGCTTCTGCTCCTACTGCATAATCCCCTACGCGCGCGGACGGGTACGCTCAAAGCCGCTTGAGGACATAAGAAAAGAGATAGCCTCGCTCGAAAAGAAGGGCTTCTCGGAGATAGTTCTCGTCGGCATAAATCTTTCGGCCTACGGCACGGACTGCGGTTTGAATCTCTGCGACGCCGTGGAGCTCGCCGCCTCTTTTGACGGGATAAAGCGCGTGCGTCTCGGCTCTCTCGAGCCCGACCACATGACCCCGGAAGTTACAAAAAGGCTCGCCGAATGCAAAAAGCTCTGCCCGCAGTTTCACATATCGCTCCAGAGCGGCTGCGACAAGACTCTGAAGCGCATGAACCGCCACTACACCTCGGCCGAATACGAGGAGCTTTGCAAGAGACTCAGAGACGAGTTTGAGGACGCGACGCTGACCACCGACGTTATGGTCGGCTTCTCGGGCGAGACGCGGGAGGACTTCGAGACCTCACTCGAATTTGTCAAAAAGACAGGCTTCGAAAAAGTCCACGTGTTCCCCTATTCGCGCAGAGCGGGCACGCGCGCGGCGGAGTTCCCCGAGGTTATAGAAAACGCCGAAAAAGAGCGCAGAAGCCGCGAGATGATAGCGGCGGCTAATGAGGTGCGCCGGGAATTTTTGCGCTCGCAAATAGGCAGGACGGTCGAGGTGCTGTTTGAGGAGAAGCTGCGCGACGGCAGTGTTCGGGGCTACACGGCGAACTACACGCCGGTCAGGGTAAAGAGCGGCTGCTCGCACGGGCTGCACAAAGTAAAAATCACCGCCTGCGGCGATGACCTGTGCGAGGGAGAATTGATATAACAAAAACGGCACCGCAAATCCCAATTGCCCGAACCGATAAAAGGCGCCTTGCAATAACATAAAAAACCGACCTATGAGCCCACAGGTCGGTTTATGTTTTACGAACACCGCGCTAACGGCGCGTTTTTATTTGAGTATCTTTCTGAGTCTTTTGCTCAGGCGCAGACAGTAGAACGTAATGAGCTTTGAGAGCGCGTAATCATAGAGCAGGAAGGTAATAATTCCGAGAATTGCTATCGCGGGTATCGCCCACTTGCCGAGGAAATCCGGCAGGTCGGGATCGATGCCCATAAATTTTACCATCAGAAAATACGAAAGCGACATAACGACCGAAAAGGTCAGAATCTTTATAATATATTCGACTGCGCGCGGCGTTTTGCTCTCCAGCACGGCCTTGAGCACGGGATAATAGCCGAAAAAGACCGTGTAGATTATCGCAGACTCTTTATTCGGAACGACTGTCAGCGACAGCAGGGACACCGCCGCCCACACGCCGAGCGCCCATTTTTTGTCAACTTCAATGACTATGACCGCGACGAACAGACCCGATATCGCGGGGAGCGCCAGCTCGAGATTCGGAATAATCGAGACTAACGCCATCAGAGCGACAGACAGCGCCGCAAAGACGGCGCTGAGAGCTATTTTGGATGTTTTTTTCATTTCCTGTTTCATATCAAGATCAATCCTCAGCAGCAAGGGATAAGATCGCCGCCCATGCACTCGCAGCAGCAGTCGGCACAGAGCAGACCGGAGCAAACATCGCAGGCACTGCATCCACTCGACGATTTGCGGG
>OIZV01000431.1_pt1 | contig 21192 bp, 23 predicted proteins | sample 1588681 | NCBI WGS metagenome assembly OIZV01 (sample SAMN03283281) | human gut metagenome | biome: human-associated habitat; material: feces | host: Homo sapiens | place: Peru | collected 2012 | reverse complement strand
ATGACCTTGATAAAGAAAGCTTTGATATTTTCCACCGTGAAGCAATCCGCAGCGGAAGAATGAGTAAAGATGACTTGAAGCTTTCGAATCAGGATCTTAATGCAAAAACATCGCTCACTTCCCCATAACCCGGATATTGCGAATACATTCTTTAGAGCGGGCTTTATAGAAAGCTGGGGTCGCGGCATAGAAAAAATCTGCAATCTTTGTAAAGAATACGGAATTGCCGAACCGGAATATACAGTTCATCTAAATGACATTATGATGATGTTTAAGGCGAATGACACTGTAAAAACGATTCTGGCACTAATAGAACAAAATCCATCAATTACTTATGAAGAAATGACTGAAAAAACAGGTAAATCACGAAGAACCATAAGCAGATTGATTACAGAATTGAAAGAAAAAAATATTATCGCAAGAGTTGGTTCTGATAAAACCGGATACTGGGAGATTGTAAAACAATAAGGAGATATCATTATGACAATACTGACTATTGTAATCATTTTTTTATTTTTAATTACACTTGCAGTTTCTTTTGGCCTTGCGAAAAAGCTTTCTTCACCTAAATATCAAAAGTCAAATATAGAAATGAGATGTACTATTTTTACAACTATAATTACGCCTGTGCTTACTGTTCTATCTGTTATTCTTGTCATTTATACTTTGCAGATAGACTCTAAGAATTCCAAACAAGACAAATACAACACTGAGTTCTCAATATTGTTTGCTGAAATGAAAGATTTTATAAATAACTTATCTGTTGAAATAAAATATAACGAACATTCTGAAAATCCTATAACAATATCAAAAATGGAAGTAATAGATGAACTTGCATATTATTTAAAACGTGGAGAAAAAGTACGTCAGTTATATTCTGAGGAAATCGCCCAAATCAGTTTTCCAATTTCAAACGACAACACATGGTTTAATACAGAACTTGATGATTTTTATATTGAAAATGGCAAGTGTTACCAAATTAAAAAACGTCCAGAATTAGAATGTCAGTATTTTGAAGCTATTAATAAACGTTTTCGAAATATTTTTAAACCAATATTTGATTTATTAGATAATACTGATAATGAACATCGTGAAACTCATAAACATTTATTTGCATCATATATGAATAAAAATTCCTTTGAGTCCTATCTAACTACCCGATGGCAAGAACAGGATATTCCTAAAACATTAATCGAACTTATTGACTTGAGTTATTAAAAATCCCACATTTTTTAACAAATGTGAAAATTACCCTTAAAATGTCAGGAAAAATGTGATTTTTACCTCAAAAAATACTGAAAAAATGTGAATAATGGGTTTATAATGTCATTATGCTTAGGCGAAAAGTAGATGATTATTTGATTCAGTGGAAAAACAATCCAGACAGGCTCCCTCTTGTAATAAAAGGTGCAAGGCAAATCGGAAAAACCTTTTCTGTAAGGAATTTTGCAAAGTCTTACAAGAACTATATCGAAATCAATTTTATTACAGATCCGCAGTTTAAAACGGTTTTTAAAAATGGATATTCACCGGAATCTATAATAAGGGAAATCACTCTTTTAAGGCCAGACTGGAATTTTATACCAAATGAAACATTGATTCTTTTTGATGAAATTCAGGTTTTCCCTGACTGCACTACGAGCCTTAAGTTTTTTAAGATTGACGGCAGATATGATGTAATCTGCTCTGGTTCACTTTTGGGCATCAATTACAATCAAATTACTTCTGTCAGTGTAGGTTATAAAACTGATTATGAAATGTATTCACTGGATTTTGAAGAATTCCTTTGGGCGAAAGGTTATAAGCAGGAACAAATAGACAGCATTCTGGAACACATGATAAATCAGACTCCTTTTGGCGAACTTGAATACAATGTATGGATGGAAAACTTTATGGAATACACAACTTTGGGTGGAATGCCTAAGGTTGTAGATATGTTCATCACCAATAAAAATTATTCCGGTACATTGCAGGAACAGCGGCAGATTTTGAAATCTTACGAAGATGACATTACAAAATATGCATTCGGGCTTGATAAGGCTAAGCTTAAGAATGTTTATAATCATATTTCGGTTTTTCTTGCAAAAGAAAACAAGCGTTACCAAATTACAAAAGTTGCTCCTGGCGCTAGAAACAGAGAATACATTGGGACAATAGACTGGCTGAATGATGCCGGAATCATTAATATCTGTTATTGTCTTGAAAGTCCGGAGCTTCCACTTAAGGGAAATTACAAACCGAATGATTATAAGATTTATTGGCGTGATACAGGTCTTTTGATTGCCTCTCTTGATGAAGAGGCTCAGATTGATTTCAGGCAGAATAGAAACTTTAATACCTATAAAGGCGCAATCTATGAAAATATAATAGCAGATGCTTTTGTAAAACAGGGGTATGGTCTTTATTATTTTAAGAATGAAAAATCAACTTTGGAGATGGATTTTTTTGTGAGGGATATGAGAGGTTTGATTCCTGTAGAAGTTAAAGCCAGCGACAATGCAACAAAATCACTTTGTAATTTGATTGAGAAAGAAAAATATGCGGATATTCATTATGGAATAAAACTTTGCAAAAAAAACATTGGATTCAATGGTAAGTTTTATACATTTCCTTATTTCTGCTGCTTTATGCTAAAAAAATATCTACAGAATTTTGATAAAACCCATTATTGTAACCAGGAGGAATCCAAATGACAAAATCAGCTCACCCTGAACGCGAAACTCAAAAACGCATTGTTACATTCTTTCAAAAAGAACTGGGCTATGAATATCTGGGCAATCTGTCGGAAGATCAAAACTACAACATTCGCTGGGGTGACTGGAAGAAATTTTTGTATGATTCGGGATTCTCGGTTGATTTTGTTGATGCAATACAAACAAAGTTTTCTCAGATTCTTTCGGACTTTTCCCAATCTCCATACCATACAAACAAAGAAGTTTATCGTATTCTAAAATATGGTCTTAAACTTGCAGAGCATCCTGGAGAATCTCCAAAGACGGTTTATTTCATTAACTGGGAAGAGCCGGAGAAAAATAATTTTTACATTGCGGAAGAAGTAACCGTAAACGGTAATGTCGAAAAACGTCCTGATATTGTTCTTTATATAAACGGCATTGCAGTTGCAGTAATGGAATTAAAAAAAAGTACTTTAAGTGTTGCAGACGGCATCCGCCAGAATGTTACAAATCAGCGCGAACAGTTTATTCAAAGATTCTTCTCGACTGTTCAGATTTGCGCTGCTGCAAATGACAGTGAAGGCTTGCGATATGGTACAAGCGGAACTACAGAAAAATATTATCTTGAATGGAAGAAAGATAATTTTACAGACCAGCTGCAGGATAAAGATGATTTAGATAAAGAGATTGAAACTGCCTGCTCAAAACATTTGAATCTGCTAGAAAAGCAATGCTACAGAATTTTTCAGAAAGAAAGGCTTTTAGACATAATTCATAACTTTATCATCTATGATTCTGGCATTAAAAAGGTCTGCCGTTATAATCAGTTCTATGCAATCAAGCGCTGCCAGAAAAGGCTTGCCAGAAACCAAGGCGGTATTGTATGGCATACTCAGGGATCTGGAAAATCTCTTACAATGGTCTGGCTTACAAAATGGATTTTGGAAAATATAACAGGAGCCAGAGTACTTATCATCACCGACCGCGAAGAACTTGATGATCAGATAGAAAAGATTTTCACCGGAGTTGATTTACAGATAGCACGCTCAAAAAGCAGCGATGACCTTTTGAATCTGCTCAATAATTATGATTCACGTCTTATGTGTTCTCTTATTCATAAGTTTGGCAGAAGAACTGGCGAAGTAAGCGATCTGGATTACGAAAAATATGTAGAAGAACTTAAGAAAACTATTCCTGTTGGTTTTAGTGTAAAAGATAAGGTATTTGTTTTTGTTGATGAATGTCATCGAACTAATTCGGGAAAACTTCATCTTGCCATGAAATCTATTATGCCGGATTCTGTATTCATAGGTTTTACAGGAACTCCTTTACTTAAAGTAGATAAAGAGCAAAAAACAACAGCTACCTTATTCGGTGGTTTCATCCATACATACAAATTTGATCAGGCAGTTCGAGATGGAGTTGTTCTTGATTTGCGTTATGAAGCAAGAAATGTTCCGCAGGAAGTAAGCAGCAAAGATAAAATTGATGCCTGGTTTGAAGCAAAAACAAAAGGCCTTATGCCAAAAGCGACAGCAGCCTTAAAAGAAAAATGGGCAACATTGCAGCAGCTTTACAGTTCAAAAGACCGTCTTGAAAAAATTGCTTTGGATATAATTTTTGATTTTGAAACAAAACAACGCCTGTGCGATGGCAGGGGAAATGCGCTCCTGGTTGCAGGAAGTATTGCAGAAGCCTGTCGTTATTATGAAATTTTTCAGGAAAAGAATTTTAAGAACTGCGCAATTGTTTCTTCATATAAGCCTAATCGTGGCGAGCTTAGAACAGATTTTTCAAGTACAACAGAAGATTCTGCAAACTGGAAAAAACAGAAAGCATATCTAAAAATGTTAGGCTACGACCCGGATGTTTCTGTTGAAGATGATGATTTTTGTAAAAAGATTGAAGCCTTTGAAAAACGTGTAAAAGATATGTTTGTAGATGAACCTGCAAACATGCAGCTTTTAATCGTTGTAGATAAATTGCTTACTGGATTCGATGCTCCTCCTTGTACTTACCTTTATATCGACAAGCCAATGCACGACCATGGTTTGTTTCAGGCAATCTGTCGGGTTAACCGTCTGGATGGAGATGATAAAGAGTTTGGTTATGTAGTTGATTACAAGGAGCTCTTTGGAGATTTAAAAGACGCAGTTAATTCCTACACAGGAAATGCTTTAAGTGGATTTGATGAAGAAGATATTTCTGGTCTTTTGAAAAATAAACTTGAAGAAGGGAAGAAACGTTTTGAATTCTTGTTGCAGGAACTTGAAACATTGACTGATGATGTTGAGTATCCTCGTGACCAACTTGCATTCAAACATTTCTTCTGTGGTGAAAGTGGAACTGTGGATCCTGACAATGACGATGATTTTGCAAAACTCAGAAGCAAAATGTACAAACTTGTTTCAAGTCTTGCCAGAGCTTATGCAGATTTAAAGCCTGCTTTTGATGATGTTGGTTATTCAAAAGAAGAGCAGGAAAAATACAACAGGCTTGTAAAAGAATATGTCGATTTAAAAGATGAAATCGGACTTTCCAGCGGCGACTTTATTGATCTTAAGCAATATGACAGTGCAATGCGTCATCTTATTGACAATTATATTTCTGCTTCTGATTCTGAAAAACTTGGAGACATGGAAAACTTTACTCTTCTTGCTTATATTCAGAAAAAGCAGGAAGAAGATTTGAAAAACGGCAATTCTGGATCTGATAACAAACATAAGTCTGCGCAACAAAACGTAGCAGAAACAATTGAAAATAATATCCGCAGAAAAATTATAGAAAAGACCCCTGTTAATCCAAAGTATTATCAGAAAATGTCGGAACTGTTCCAGACTTTGATAGATGAAAGAAAAGAAGAAGTTGCATCATATAAAGAAATGCTGGAAAAATATGCAGGACTTGTAATTCAGGTAGAAAATCCAGAACAAAATAATTCTCATCCAGAATCAATCCGTACAAGTCTGGCTCTTTGCGCTTTATACGATAATTTTGGCGAAGATGAAGAGTATGCTTTAGCTTTGCATAAAGCGGTTCTTGATACAAAGCAGGATCACTTTAGAGGTGACTTAATTAAAGAGAGACAGATTAAAGGCGGAATTTATCGTGTTGTGCAGAAGTTTATGAACGAAGCAGAGCGTGATGAGCAGATGGCTACTGTTGAAAAAATATACGAAATTGTAAAAGAACAGGCAGAATACTGATGAATATTAATATAAGCGGAATTGATGTTCAAATAAATAAAAAGAATATCAAGAATATGCATTTATCAGTAAAGCCTCCTCTTGGCAATGTTGTTGTGTCTGCACCTCTCCTAATGAGCCAGAAGTCCATAGAAAATTTTGTGCGTCTGAATTTTGGCTGGATAAAAAAACAGCAGGAAAAATTTGCAAATCAGCCAAGAATGACAGCTCGTCAATATGTGAGCGGTGAAACTTATTACATTTGGGGTAAACAGCTTTTTTTGGAATTTAAGCCTTCGCAAAAACGATCTTTTAAGATTGATGGAAATAAAATTATTCTGGAAATGAAAGCAGAATCTACTTCAGAACAAAGAGAACGTTTTGTTCGTGAAGAGTTTAGAAAGATTTTAATTGAACAATTAAACAGACTTATTCCCAAATGGGAAGAAAGAACAGGTCTTTATTGCGATTCTTTCAAAACAAAATATATGCTTACCCGCTGGGGAACTTGTAATTCAAAGGCAAAACGTATCTGGATAAATTTACAGATGGTCGAAAAACCATTGGAATGTTTGGAATATGTGATTTTGCATGAGCTTACTCATTTGAAAGTTTCCAATCATGGCAAAGACTTTATCGCAAATATGGACAAATATATGCCTGACTGGAAAGGCAGAAAGAATTTATTAAACGAACAAATATTAGATTGTTATAAGAAATGATATCTAACAACACCTAGCGTCTTATTACAAAGCCTTGCAATTGCAGGCTTTTTTTTTATTAAACTAACAGTTTATATCTTTTATTTTTCAATCAAATTACAATTTCTGTATGAAAAAGAACTTAAATGAACATCACGAAGAAACTTTTGGCAACGATGAAAGTTATGATACGTTTGTAAATGAAATAAAATCAATGGCAGAAGGCATTATGCAGCTAAGTTTACAGGCTGTCCAGATTTATAATCCAATCATAAATCGAATAATTTCTGATACAAGTGCTACTCAACATGAAGTTGAATATTTGATGGATTTTATGCTCTCCCTTTGCTATACAGAAGAGTTTACAAATCTGTTCAAAAAACTCTGCAGAGGAATCTTTTCCCGTTTCCCTGATACAGTTTATTGCTATGCAAAATATTATTTTGAAGAATATGAAGATGATTTTGAAAATCTATTGTTATCAATGAAAAATTCTTGAGAGATAATAAGTTTATCTAATGAGTATTATTTGCTAAATAAACTCCGGATAAGCATCCCCCGCAAATCCAAACTCCCGTTCCCCGAACAGCACCAGCGTAATCTCATCAAAATCATCCTGATGCAGTTTCATCGTCTCAATTGCTACCCTAATAGCTTCTCTCTGCGGGTAACCATAAACACCGGCAGAAATCAAAGGAAATGCAATTGTCTTAAGGCCTTTTTCTTTTGCAAGATTCAAAGAGTTTTCATAACAAGAAGTAAGAAGTGCCTCGGCTTCTGCAGGTGAATGTTCATAATAAATCGGCCCAACAGTGTGGATCACGAATTTGGCTGGTAAATTATATCCTTTTGTGATTTTAGCCTCGCCAGTTCTGCAGCCGTGAAGAGTACGGCATTCTGCAAGAAGTTCAGGACCTGCTGCGTGGTGGATTGCACCGTCAACACCGCCGCCACCAAGAAGGCTGGAATTTGCAGCATTTACAATTACGTCATAAGCCAAAGTTGTGATGTCACCTTTGATAATTTTGATTTTTCCCATATACTTGAACCCACTACCTTTTGAATTTGTTTATGGACTGTTTTTTTCTAAACTATCGAGAAATGGATTCAAACGCTCTAGCCAGGTGAGCTACAGCCCCGATGTTTATATAAACCAGTTTTTAAGCTTCATTTTCAAAACTGGTTACTTTAAAATGCGATGTTTAAAATAGCACTATTTGTGCTGTTTTAAACTCGACGACTTGTTCAATAACGAAGTCATTGAACAAGTCAATTATATCACAATTCTGTATATTTTTTATTGCTTCCTTTCGCTTTTTCTACCGGATATTTTGCTTCATTCATTGTCATTTTCATATTGATGATTTCATTACAAAATTACAGAAAGTGTGAAATTTTAAAGGAGCCTTAAAACCGTTTGGCGGAATTGGCGGTTTTCCCGAAAGCAGATCATGCGCTTGCTTAAACTGTCCTGTTTTTTATTCTCCGGTTTTTCTGCTTGGCGTAAGATATTTAATGCAAGCCGGCGCATAACTGTCATGTTTTCCGGACTATGATCCTTTCGGTGCCTTTTGTAGTCCTCATTGAAAGTCATATCAAGACACCAGTGAAGGCGGTTTTCAATTCCCCAGTGTAGGCGAATTGATTTTTTCACAAGAGAAATAGTCGATTGCTTTACGAAGCATATTTCCGCCATAAGTTTCGTTTGCAGCAATACGGCTCATTGCAAAGTCAGCTTGATTAAGCTTTGTTCCCTGGCTGTTAATACGGATAAAGATCTCTGTTACTTCATCAATGCTCAGTTCTTTATCGAAAAGTTCAATTACACCAAGTTTACGATTTTTGATGTCGATAAGATTTGTAATCTGCTGATTAAAATCCTTAGGTGTAATTTCTGGATTTGTCTTACAGAAGTTTTGAACAAAAGAAAATGAATCAAAGCTTGTCTGGAATATTACAGAAATATCAGGAATCCATTTTTTATCTTTTAAGATAGCATTGTCCTGAACAGCAAAACATTCTTCATCATTTTTTGCAAAAGGATTGTAAGCAATTGCAATATGCTTCTTTTCAAAATCAGCATTGAATACTTCAAGTCCACTAAATGCAGTCATCATGGCAGTAACACGTTGCTGACCGTCAATCATGATTTTCTTGCCAACAGAAAGACTTCCGTCTTTAAGCTTTAAATCCGGACTTTTAGAAATAATCAGATAACCAGTTGGATAACCTTTGTAAAGAGAATCCACAAGGTCACGAACCTGCTTTCCCTTCCAGACAAACGGACGCTGGATTTCTGGGATAGCGATTTCATTTGATTTGATAAAATTTAAGATCTGTTCGACTGTGTAGTCGTGTACGCTGTATTTTTCAGACATAGGTTTTACTTTCCTTGAATATTATTTTTCAAAACTTGAGTTTGGTTCTGCAACTTTCAATGTTCCATAGTCATCATTTATAGAATATGAAACTGTATCTTCATACTCTGCTACATTATCGGTCCAGAGTTCACACTGGCTGATTACAGTTTTCAATGCGTCTTCCTGTCCTTCTGGCGGATATTTATATTTCTTTAGAAGCTTCTTAACAATCATTCGCATTTTGGCACGAGCTGATTCTTTTTTCTGCCAGTCGATGGTTTTGTTTTTACGGAGAGTTTCGGTGAGTTCTTTTGTGAGTGCAACCAAGTCTTCGTTGGAATAGAAATCTTTTACTGCTTCTGGTTTTGTGAGCGCATCATAGAAGGCAAGTTCTTCGTCAGTGAGACCTAGTTTGTTTCCTTCCTCGCTGGCGTGGAGCATTTCTTTTGCAAGTTTCAAGAGTTCCAGAATTACTTCTTCGTTTGTAAGCATTCCGTTCAGGTAGCGGTTTAAGGTTTGCTGGATGAGTTCGCTGAAGGCTTCTGATTTTACGAGGTTTGTGCGCTTGTAAACTTTTACCTGTTCATCAATCAACTTCTTGAGCATTTCTACGGCGAGGTTCTTTTCTTTCATCTTTGAGATGTTTTCAAGGAAGGTTGGATCAAAGAGATTTACTTTTTCACCAACATCAGAGAAAAGATTTATAACGCCATCTGATTTAACTGATTGTTTGAGAAGTTCATTTATGCGGTCATTGATTTCTTTGAGGGAAAATTTCTTGCCAGATGGATTATATAAAATACGCATTACAAGAACGCGGACAGATTCAAAGAAAGCGGCTTCAAGGCGCATGTGTTCTTTTACCATGGATGAACAAATTATATATTGACATTCTCTTGTCTCTATATTATTTTGTCTTAAGTGGCACTTAAACCAACACAGTGTTTTAAAATGATTATAGATGAATTGTTTTCTGTGCTGAGAAACTTTTCACATTATCTTCGTTTTAATGAATCTGTATTGATGGACAGTGTTATTATATTTTCTCGCATATAAGAACACTTTTCAGTGCCTCCATATTTATTTTTGGAGGTCTTTATGACAACTGATGATGTTAACTACATCTTAGAAAATCAAAAAACAATTGAAGAAAAAATTTCATATCAATTCCGCTATCACACAAAACTTCTTGTGCAGGCTTTTACTCGGAAGTCATTTTCACAAGAACATGACGGCTATGAAGATAATGAAATCCTTGAACTGTATGGTGACCAACTTGTAAATACCGTAATGACAAAATGGCTCTATGATTCGTACAGTACCGTTCCACAAACTAACACGGACAATTTCTTTTATTCAAAGAAAAATGAAGCAGAACTGTCAAAAATCCGTGCGAGCTATGTGAACAAGTCTGCATTGGCACATTGTATAGATATGCTTGATTTGGACGATTATCTTCTGCTTGGAAATAGCGATGAGAAAAACGAAGTCTGGCGCAATGAGAAAGTTCGCTGTGATTTATTCGAGGCAATTATCGGAGCTATTGCCGCTGATTCAAATTGGGATTTCAAACAAATTGAAAAATCATGCAAGGCAATGTGGGGAATGTTGGATTTCAATGAAAATTATGTAACTACGCTCTATGATGTTTGCGATGATTTAGAAATTGCCGAACCAAAATTTTCTGTTTATCAGAATTATTATGGGAATAACCAGCCTTTCAGATGTACACTTTCACTATATTTACAGAATTCTTGGAATTCAAAACCGATAGAGGGAAATGGAAATTCTGAAATCTCAGCAAAGATGGATGCGGCAAAAAAAGCATTGAATTTTCTGCACAAGTATCAGATTGAACAAATTGCTGGAAGGGCAACTCCGGAGACAGCCGTTCAAACACTCAACACTTTGTATCTGAAGAAATTCATCTCAAAGCCCGAATTGAATTGTTCTGTTTCACCTGATGACGATGGAAATCAAGTTTGGCGATGCAAATGCTTTATCAAAGAATACGAAGATTGGGATGGTTACAACCAAGCAGGAATCGGAGAAGAATACACAAAATCTGCCGCAAAACAATCTGCTGCTTATGATATGATTTGTTTTATGCTTGGTAAAGAAAATGATAAAAGCTTAGATAATGAAGACTATTATGAATTGGACGATGATTAAAAAGCGTTAGGGATAGTAGCGGTTGCCTTTAGGCAATGGAGCGATAGCGGAACCGCGAATAGCCCGACCGTCTGCTACAGCAGACGGGAACGCCAATGGAATCAGCTTCGCTAGCATCAGTCTGTTCACGGCTTGGAGATTTTAATTCAAAAAGACAGATTGGAAGTCCGTTTAAGAAAAGAAGGATATCCGGCCGTTTGTTCGAGTTTTCTATAAATGTCCATTGATTAGCAACGATAAAAGAATTATTTGAAGGATTATTAAAGTCTGCAATATAGATGATGTCAGATTTTGTTTCTCCATTTGCGGAAAAGCTTACTTCAATACCGTTCTGCAGGTAGTCCATAAAAAGGGCGTTTTTCTTTTTAAATTCTGCATTTTCAAAATGTCGGAGTTTGAGGATAGCCTCGTCAATTGCAGCAGGAGTCGCCTTTGGATTAAGCCACCTGATAGAATCTTCAAGAACAGAATCATAAAGCGGAGAATGCCAGTCACGGTCAATGTCCGGCCCATAAACATGCTCCCATCCCATATTCTGGAACAACTCAATCAGAGCATTTTCATAGGCTTCTTCGTTGTAACCGGCGGACATAAAGGCTTCTTCTCATACAGTTACGTCTATTTTATCACGATTTTGGGTTTTTTGCATTTATTTATGGAGTGTTAAAAAAATTAAGCCCCCGACGCATCAGGAGCCTAGAAGGTGTCGTCCGAAGACTACCACCGCAATTCATATACTATTATATCGGCAAAAATGAAAAAGTCAATGACCTTTTACTAAGTTTTACTTACATTTACTAGTAAGTAATACTATATCCAGTTCTCTAATTGTGTCATAATAGATTTATTATTTGTACCAACAATCTCAAAGTAAACATTATTTGGAACATTTTTATAAAGATATTCACATTTTGTGAGATATTCATGGATAAAGCTTTTACATTCCCGATTTTGCTCCAGGTGTTTATAAATGTAAGTTATCAAAATAATGTAAGCACTTATATATTTAAAATCAATATTCTTAATACCAGTTTCAGATTCAAGTAATAACGTTAGGCGCTTATTTATTTTTGCAGTTTTAAATCTTGTATCAAAAATAACACTATTATGTGCAACAGCATTTCTTAAATCTCGTAATGTATAAATAATATATGAGATTAATTCTCCATCTGAATCTAAATTTGTAGGTAAGCTTAACAATTTAGATGTTGAAAGACGTGTATTCAAATTTGAACAATCAAAAAAATTTCCGAATTCTCCTAGTGTAAGAGATTCAAAAACTGCCCAAACAGGAATAGGTTTATCATTGTTAAAAAAGTGTTTCTCAATTTCTTTTTCCTTTTGATAATCGCGTATAAGTGCAGAATTGATTTTCATCTGTAAATTCATGCGCTTCTTAAACTCTTCGGTATATTGTTTAGAGCCTTTTTGATAACTCTGATATCGGGTAACAGTTTTTGAGTATATAGTTGCCATATCTTCAGATTTTGAATCATCAAGAATGGATTCAATAAAATAACTCTTTAATGCTGTTTCAATAAACATGATTTTTGGATAGATGAGGGTTTTCAAGTCAAGATCAAACTTATTTAAAACAATTACTTCTTTTATATTCGAAAACTGGATTTTATTAGAGGAGGTTCTTATAAAACGATATCCTTTATAACCATGATAATAACCAATATTCCGTAAATCTTTTTCCTGCATAGCGGGAATACTGATATTTTTATTTCCTTTAAGATAATTTAACAAATCCGAAAATGAAAGCATAAACATCTCCCCTTGAATTAAAATGAATCTATTTCATCTTGTGTAAGATAATCGTTTATCGAATTACGAACAGAATCTGACAATTTTACATGTCTGCTTGATTCAGCTGCCTGATTTCGTAAATCAACTATCTGATTATACAAATCAGATTCTGAATAAGTTTTACATATTTGCTCAATATTTGGATAACCTTGGTAATTTGAGGAGATAAAATATAATTCATAACCATCAAGAATATCATCAGGTTTATTTACACACATCAAATAAAGCCATTTGTTACCAACAATTACTTTATAGCAATCTCCTCCAATTACAGCATTAGAATCATATGTTGAATGATAATAAAATTCTGTTTCTGGATTTCTTGGTTCATAGGCGTAGAATAATGGGTGGTTGCCTTGTTGTTTACATTCTTCCAGTTTAGCTCTAGATTCCAATTCCCAAACAAGTTTATTGTCTTGAGTATCTTTACTCAATTTATCGAAAAATTGAGAAAGAAGAATTTCATTTGGCGTCAAATTTGATAAATCAACAGAAAGAAGAGTGTTTACAGATACATCAAGTTTATTAGAAATCAAGAAGATTAAATCCATTATAGGAAAATTATTTTTATTATCTTCATTTGCCAAACGTGATAAATATCCAGTACTTACACCAGCTTCATTTTCAATATCACCAACTTTTATACCTTTTTGAGTCGCTAAAAACTTGATATTTTTTCCAAGTAAAGTTTTATCAAAATTTGACATAAAATTCACCTCGCATGTACTTATAAATATAATATAAGGGAAATTGAATTTAAAGTCAAATACTTTTATAATTGAATCTATATTCATAAAAATAATTTTTATGATTTTTTTTGTTTTAACTAGAAGGGTTGGAACTATTCGGAATTTTCGAACAGTTGACTTGATAGGTACAACTTCTATGGGCTCAATCGCTGCCCGCAATACCTGTTTTTACCACTCAATTGTTTTAATTTTTTGTTTTGGAAATAATGTCATTAAAACATCTTGTTTCTCTTGAATCTGTTGTTCTTTTGTTATTGGTTGATTATACGGATTTTTATAGTTTTTATCATAGTGAAAATAATATTTAATAAGAGATAAATGAGGACATAATGTATTAAGTTTTTGAAAATATCTTGAATCAATTTCTCCTAATTCATGTCCCATTACAATAATAATCTGTGTAACTTGTTTCTTATCCAAAAAATTAATCAATGCAGATATTGGATAAACCTTTTTGAATTCAGCGTTTAAATTACAGAGTTGACCAGCTGGATTTGAAAGATCAAATTCTGGAGGATTCGGATTCGATTTTAAGTATTGATTTCCATGCCCAAAAATTATCTCATCCTCACTATAAATCGTTTTATGAATATGTAATATCTGAGATTTTTGTATGTTATAAATGTCTTCTAATGTAAAAGAATAGTTGAATGTTACAAACAAATCACGTGGATTAATTAGTTTATCAACCATATCAATTGTATTTGTTTTATGAGATGTAGCTTCTTCAATAAAATTGCAAAGTTCAGCTCTTATAGTTGATGGCAATGAAAATGATATCATATGATAAGAATCATTCAGTCGATTGTTATAAGTCATATTTCTATCTTATTCTTTGTCATCTTCAACATTTATATCCGATGCATACGAGGAGCCCCAATCAACAAAGTCATAGTCTTCTAGTAATTGTTCAAAATTACTCCAGTCCGATTCAGAAGCATCACTGAAAATATCAGGGATGCAAAATGCACCCTCCATTGTTCCTTTTTTCGATAAGTACTCACGAAAACTACCATAACTAGTTTTGTATCCGTGGGCTAAATCAAAGCCATTTCCTATTATAAAAAGTTTCATAATTCTTTCACAATTTAAACAGTGTCTCGATAATTAGTTTGAGGTTTTTGATAATTCTTGAATTGCCTTATTATATTCTGTCAAAATAAAGAATTCTTTCTGTAATAACCGATACAATAATACAAAATTATTGATGATGTTTGATGGTAGATTTCCAGACTCAAACATTTCAACCCAATGATCGGTTGGATTTGTTGAAATTTGTTGTGAAATGAGTTTAATCATGTATCCATAATTCATTTGTTCATATTTCAATATGGCATTGCTAACATCATAGGCTTCAGATTGTTTAATAAATTCCAATAATAATTTCTGGATATTAGGAAAATAATTAAAATCGATCTTTTCGATCATTCGAAACATATATTCTTTAATATGTTTTTCCTCAGAATAGAATACTGTCATAAATTCTCCTCCTCTTCTACATAGAATTTAATAAAAGAAGAGGATAATCGGCAAGAAAAAAATAGAAAAGATTGTATTTTTTTACAGCGCAAAAAACTGTCGCTATTCGTAGCTCTTTCTCTTTAATATTTTATAATTTTTCAAGGGAACATAGTTTTTCCAATTACATAATCCAAAGTAATAGTTGCCATTTTGTATAATGAGATTATTTTATTATTGTATTTCCAGTATTTAAAACAATAGTTCTTGTATAGATTGAAACATAATTGTAGTTTAGTATTTTCAACTAATTGATGCACCATAATTGCACCATCACCAGGCATATATATTTTAATAGTCTGATTATTTTTCTGTAATTCGATTTCATTATTAACTCTAGAAATTTTAATGTTAGCATTATTAAAACTTTTGATAGATTTTTCTAATATTTTATAAAGTTTGTCAAATGCTTTCAGGGTATCTGATTGAGGTTCTGAAATTATCTCAGTTTTATTTTTGTAACTCTTCTTCACATAATGCTTAAAGAAAGTATTTACCAAAAACTTATGATTCAAAAATGAAAGAAAAGATTTCGTCCAAAATAATAATTTATAAAGAGATTCTTTTAAATAACAAATTGGTTTCAAAATAATTTTATATTGTATAAAATGAAAACAATCATGTTTTAAATGATTTAAAACTCGGCCATAAATATGAGTTTTCATCTTTTTCTTTAATATTTTCTTTTCAATTTTATGATTCTTCAATGATTTTGTTACAGATGATAGTTGAATTTGATGATTTGTTACATTATAAATTGTGAAAGATTCAATACGTGGTAAACGATATAATTTTTTTCCATTTATAACAAAAAAAGGTTCAATAGTATATGTATTATTTTGAAATACATTCATTTTTGATCTTCCTAATAAGTTTTCATCAAGAATCGCAGTCAGGTATTCTGTTGAATCAACTTGTAATACGGTAAAAGGCTCATAATTCGTATTTACATCATGTTTAGTAATATGGTAAATATCTGGATCCGGTGTATAAGACGCATTATCATAAATTTTTATATAAATATCAGTAACTGAAAAATTTCTATTAGCTCTATTTTGAATAGAGAATGGTAATATTATACTTTCTAGATGACTATCAGAAGTGTCCAAGTTTAAAATTATTTCATTACTAAAGAAAGCAGATAGTTTTAATTTTTTTGATAATTGCAAGCTAATAAAAGAAACAAAACCAAAAAAAACACCAATCAGTCCAACGAGATTAATTGAAAAATCTGTTTCTATAAATTCTTTGACTTTAGGCAAAAACTCTAAAAATTTTGTCCATAATTCATTCATATGAAACTTCCTTTTTTAATAATTTTTTTTATCCATCAGCTTAAATTTCAACAAATTTGAATCCAGCTTTACAGATTTTATTATAAGGTAAAAATGGTTGACATGGTAATAGTTTTATATTTTCATAATAATCATCCTCAGAAAGGATTTTATTCCATTTTTCAAAATATTGTATTAAGTCTCGAAAATCTTGTTTTATTGAATCCATAGGAAAACACCATTGTCCATGCTTAAAGAAAAACAAATTGCTTTTATCACTGTAAAGAAATTCTGTATATTCTATTTGAATTTCAAATTCATCATCTTCATTTTTGTCTTGCCAATTAATTTCAACGCTATTAAATAAGGAGTCATCTAAAACTATACCATCTATACCAACAAGAGAATCTAATATAGGTTTTATCAAATTATCAATATCATAAGAACTGAGATTCTTTATTCTCTTTATATTATTACATCGATACTCAATGTGTATCCAACAATGACTTGTAATAATGTAAGGACATCTTTTTGTAATCAAATGTATAATTTCTCTTAGTTTTCGTTTCTTTTCTTCTTTATTTTGTAAAGAGACAGGTTCATTGTGAATGGTAAATTTTATGTAGGAATTTTCGAACATCGAATCCCAATTATATTCCATACTTATACCCCAATTTCTCCATTCATCAACTTTGGTAGCAAAGTGTCACGGAGAGTTTCAAGTTGTTTGATTTCTCGTTGTGTGGCTAACATTTTTTCGAATATCGGTTTAATTATATTCTGAAACTTTGATAATGTCTCTGTTGATGGCAGTGAAATTTCAAAGTTTTTCAAAATATCTGTTTTAAGATTTGTGAAAATACTTCAATAAGCTCTTCTTCCTCAAAAATATGCTTTATATGTTCGCTTACATTTGCCTTGCTCGAACCATACAAATCCACCAGCTGAGCCTGAGTAAGCCAGACCGTTTCGCCTTCAAAACGAACATCAACAGAAATCTTTTCGTCCGCTGTCTTAAAAATCACGATTTCACTTTTATTATCTGCTGGCATTGTTGTACCTCCGATTTTTTATAAGTAGGAGGGGAAAGTCTTCCCCTCGCTCCCAAGCCAAGTCGCTCCACGAATCGCCCCTGCAAGCAGCGCCGGTTCTCTCCGCTTTGTTGGCTTGTCCGCTACCCCTTCTGCGGGCTCAAGCGCCGCCCGCAACGCCTGCTAGAATATATCTAATGAATGTGTATTGTATACAATTCCAGAAATAGTTTTGTTTTCGGAATCATGAGGTTTTTCTTTTGTTGGTAGCATAGTCATATAATCATACATTTGTCCATCTTCCGATTGAAATTCTTGTATTATGCATCTTTTATCATCTGGTTCTTTTACCATGGCAATATGGTTGATAGCTACATCTGTTATATTAATCCTTTTGCATATTTTTCCATTGTATAAATATTCTTCTATATGTTCACATTTTTCGAGCGGTTTTCCACAAATTGAACAAGTTCCTCCCTTAAATAATAATCCGCTGGAATTATATAATGGAAATACTGGAAATAATGTCTTTTCACAATCCATAAAGAACTTTTGCAAGTCGTTGATACCTGACATCTGTTCTTCAACTTTTTGAGAATAAGCAATATAATCAATCGCATCTTGTAAAGAACACCATGCATCATAATTTTTTCCTTCTTTAAGTTTTATCCACATATTCAGTGATGATTTCACTGAATTCATAACACATTGAAAATGGAAAAATCTATTAAGAAAAAAATCGGGAGCACCTTTCTGTTCTGCTTCAAATTTATTTTGATGTATTGCTAAGATATAAGATTCTAATTCTTGAACTGTTTTTTCTTGTAATGTTTTATCTCTTACAAAATGATTATATTTTAATGCTTCATTTATTACCTCTATGAGTTTATTTATGTATTCGTCCATTTTCATTTTAAGCCTTCATTATTTTTTCAATTTCTTTTAAGCCAGAAACAGGTCCTTCATATTCGATTTTCTTCTTTTTTTGTTTATCTTCATATAAAAATGAGCAATTAATTGAAGGATCTTTATTTTTCCCCTTAAATAAATCATAAACATAGTTTGAAATTATATTCAAACAAAAGCTCACAATGTTTGGATTTTGAGATATAACCATAAGTGGTATAAATATTGTCGGACCAAACCAGTCAATGCTATGATTTTCAACAAAAACGCAGTCATCTAGATTTGAAATTGCAAAATCTGCATCTAATTTTTCTTTTTTAAATAACTTATAAATTGGCAAGCTCGATGCAGTATATGAAACCTTTGATAATCCATTAAAATCAGAATTTGTATCGTAGGGTATAAATAATAATTTGTCATTTGTTGAAAAATCATCAACATCGTAGTCTGTTGTTTTTATATTCATTTTTTCTCCCAAATCAAAATAATTTCGCTTGAAGTAATTCACAGCTCTTTATTTGTCTATCAGTTATTTTATCATCCGGATTTATTGTAGAACACAAAATTGGGCTGTTTGGATCATAAACGGTATTTACAGTTTCTTTCCAATTTGCATAACAATATATACATCCGTTTCTGCATGTGTTGTAACTACCGATATCAATACTCTCAATACAGCCACAAGCCTGACGTTGAGATTTATCTTTCTTGAAATCATATTGCAATGGACAAATTCTATTTATTAATTCTGCATTTATACAATGTCCGTGTTCAATACCAACACTTGATAAATCAATTTCCTCACAGCAGGATTCAACTTTTATATCATACTTATTACCAATAGCTGAAAGATAAAAAGCAAATTCATGCATTTGTTGTTCTTGAACTTCTGGAATACCATTAAGAATAAGACGGCTTCGAATCTTCGAATAATAATCCAAAAAACTAATTACACATTTTTCTGTATGATTTTCTAATTTTGCTGCTATGTATTCAAACCATTTTTTATGATAATCAAAATCATAATGTTCATTAAAGAAGATAGGATCATATCGCCAGATAACTTTTTCTTTTCCGATTTGATTTGATAGTTGCTTAAAACGTTCCATTAAAATAGTTTTTTTTGGAATATTTACTTCCACTTTTTGATCATATGAAGTAACAGAAAATTGAAAGTAATAACGATATCCAAGGTCATTTATAATTTTTAAATCTTTTATAAATTTTTCAGAGGGATTTTTTGTCCAAAAAACAATACATTCTATTTTTTCCGGAGTCAGAGGAATTTTTGATACTTGATGTATGTTCATTGGATTTCTAACATACACAAAACCTTCTTTTAGGCGATTGATAAACCAATCTCCATAAAAGGCAGGAATATCTGTTCTTCGTGATACACTCAATATCATATATTACCTCTTCTTTATCAGAATGAAAGCACTACCACAAGAGTCAATACTTATTTGATATTTATCATAAGGTGAACTTTTTTGATAAACTAATGAAACATCTTGCATAATTGTATTATTATGATTGAATCTTGCATATGGCTTATCGGGATTAGGATATAAACCTGTTATTAAACTACTAGCTTTTTGGCTTTGACTTCTTGTCCACTTTTCAATTTGATTACGACCAAGATTATAAGAATTTGTATCGTTTATTAGTAAAATAGATCTGGAAGGCATATTATCAAATATAGGTGAAATAATTGTATTTAAAAATGATTCAACTGCTTTTTCTCGTATAGACTTATCAGATGTATTAACATGTTTATGAATATGAGAAACAACATAATTAAGAATCAATAAATCTGTATTTTTTAGAAATTGATTATCAGGTAATAATACTTGATTAAAAAAAGTACAATTAACATTATAAGAATTATAAATTCTACCCAGTTGATTTTGGCAACTTGACCATATAGAATTTGTATCAAAACCAAAAAAATTAATAATCCCAGTCGGATTCATTTTATGATAAATAGACTCAAATCCTACTAATTCTGTGGCTGGACCACATCCTAGCGAAATAATATTCACAACTTGCCTTTGGGTAAATTGTGCTTTTTCAAACAAGTGATATATTTCTGATGCATAACGATTCAAATATCGTAAAACATAACTGTAAGTAATGTTCTCACATGAATATTCTCTTAATCTCGAAGTAATAGAATTGTCATTTGTGAGAATGTCATTTAAGCAATCAATACAATAACCGTTTTTCTTACAGGTGTGGCTGCAATTCACATGTGTGCATGGTGTATTACCAAAATGAATACAAGGCTTTAAAGAAGCAAGCGCAAAACGTAAATATTGTTCATATGGTGTAAGAATCCGTCTTTTCAATAATGCCATTATTTATACCTCAATTGCTCCATTCATCAACTTTGGTAAAAGTGAATCGCAGAGGAAATTTAATTTTTTATTTTCTTTTAAATTGTTTATAATTTGATTAAACATTGGTGAGGTTGTTTGTTCAAATTTAGTCATTAATTCTGGGGATGGAAGCGGGAACTCAAAATCCATAAAATCTTTCTGGTATAAGTGTGGTATGACGCTTCCTTCTGTACGAGCAATGATAAATGAATCGAATAGTTTTGATTTCAGCAAATAATAAATAAAGGTAGTAGAAATTACACTTGGATTATTATTTCTAATTACAAAGATTCCTGAGGCAACTGATGTTGGAAGTTCGAGTTCATCGACATATCCGATTTTTCCAATTGTTCCGTCTTTCGACAAAAGAATATCACCTGATATGTTGTGCCATTTGTCAATGACAAAACAAACTTTAATATAAAAAAGAA
>OIZV01000428.1_pt1 | contig 21315 bp, 17 predicted proteins | sample 1588681 | NCBI WGS metagenome assembly OIZV01 (sample SAMN03283281) | human gut metagenome | biome: human-associated habitat; material: feces | host: Homo sapiens | place: Peru | collected 2012 | reverse complement strand
TCCGCCGCTCTCCGTAGCTCAGGCTCAGCTCCCGCGCCTCAATTATGCGCTGCGCCTGCGTGCCGCGCGTGTGTATTTTCAGCTCCTCGCTGCGCTCTATGTTCCTGAGCAGGGTTTTCTTTTCCTCTATGGCGTTCTGCTGCCGCCGCTCTATGTTTTTGCGCCGCTGCTGCATTTTGCGCGATTGTTCGCCTATGTATGCCCTGCCGCCCTTTATGTATTTGTCGCGGTCGGGAATATCGCCTATCTTTTCGCCCTCAACCCTGTCCGCCCATGCCGCGGTGCGCCGCGCGGCCTCCGAAAGGCGACGTATGTCGCCCATAAGCCTTTCGTTTTCGCCCTGCTCGTAGGCGTCCTGCCGCCGCTTATTCTCCCACCATTGGGAAAAATTGCCCTTTGTAACGGTTATGTCCGCGCGGTTTATGGAAAGTATATGGTCAACGCAGCCGTCAAGGAACGCGCGGTCGTGGCTGACGAGTATGAAGCCCTTCTTCCCATTCAGATACTCCGCCACCTGCGCGCGCCCCTCCGCGTCAAGGTGGTTGGTGGGCTCGTCTATCAGCAAAAAGCTGTTCCGCCTGAGGAACAAGCCCGCAAGCATAAGCTTTGTCCGCTCGCCGTGGCTCAGCGTATTAAACGGGCGGTACAGCACGCCCGCGTCCACGTTCAGACGGTTTATTTCGCGCAGTATCTCCCATTCCTCGGCATCGGGGCAAACGGAGGCTACGCAGTCCATTGCAAGCGCGTCAGGCTCCGCCACCTCAAAGGGAAAATAATCGAACTCCACGCTTGAAGCTATGCTGCCGCGGTAGTCGTATTCCCCCATGAGCAGCTTCAAAAACGTGGTCTTGCCGCGCCCGTTGCGCCCAACGAAGCCCAGCTTCCAATCCGTATCTATTGCAAAGGACACGTTTTCAAATATATTGTCGTAACTGCCGTCGTAGCAGAACGTTAATGAGTTTACGGAAATTTGAGACATAAAAAATCCTCCTTCCTTCGGCCGAAAATCAGCCTTGGCGCGAGGGTGCGGCGGAGCAGGGCGGCCCGTGGGATATAAAAATACCCCAAGGCCGAACGAAGCATACGCAAGGATTTCCGCAAAAAAGAACGCACCCATCCGCGCCGCCGGTTTTAAGCCGAACGGCAAACGGTTTAATCAATACGCTTTTATAATGCGAAAATCAGTTGCGCATCCCTTCATCTCCTTCGGGTTATATTGGTTTTATTGTAAGTTAAGTTTAGCCGCCTGTCAAGCGTGGGGAAGCTTTGTAACGCTTATCCATTCGCTGCCGGGGGTGAACGCGGCAAGCTCGTCGCAGGTAAGCTCAATTGCGCTGTTGGCGCTGCCGCAGGCGGGGAAAACGGTTTCAAACCGCCTGAGCGACTCATCAAGATATACCTTAACCCCTTCGGGCAGCGCAAACGGGCAAACTCCGCCCACGGCGTGGCCCGTCATGGCAAGCGCTTCATCGGCGGTGAGCATCTTTGCCTTGAAGCCGAAGGTAGCCTTAAAGCGGGCGTTATCCACCTTCACGTCCCCTGCCATGACTATTATCATGCAGCCCTCGCCCATGTGGAAAGAAAGCGACTTGGCAATGCGCGCGCCTTCAACGCCCAGCGCCTGCGCCGCCAGCTCCACCGTTGCGCTTGAATGGTCAAGTTCAGTTACCCTGCCCGCCGCGCCGAAGCGGGCAAGGTATTCCTTTACTTTTGCTATTGATGACATATTATGCCTCAGTCCACGTCGTAGAACACTTCCTTGGGCCTTTCGTCCAGCTGGAAGGGGTTGCGCATAATGCTCTTGAGAGTCTTAAACGCGGTGGAATAGTAAAATCCGTCGCAGATGCGCTCATCGGTGTTGACGGTGTAGTCGATGTACTTGCGGCGCACGACCGTGCCGTCGTCGAGCACCTCGTTCTTGTGGTACTTGCAGCCGAAGGCCACGAAGACGGGCATATTGCCGAAGTCGTACAGATGGTGCACGATGGGCGGGATGCCGAGCGAGCCCATGGAGGTAAAGAAGATCGAGGCGTGGAACGGGCTGACCTCCAGCAGGAACTTTGGCAGGAAGCCGAAGTAATCGATGGTTTTGAGCAGCCAGACTACGAATTTGAACAGCACGCCGGGGATAAACGACAGGAATTTCGCGGTTTTGTCAAAGTCACTGCCGCCGATGGCCTGCCCCTGAATATCGGCGATGCCCTTGTTGAGCTTTTCATAGATATCGTCGATGGTGTCGGTCGGCTTCAGATGAAGCTTCGTGATCGACTCCGGCGCGGAGGTGTCCATCGAGGTCTTGACGACCATGCAGAACTGGATATCGTCGTCGCGCGAATAGACCTGCTGCCCGGACAGGAAGCGGTTGAGCGCCGGATATTTCGCCACGCACTGGACATAGGCAGCCAGAAATACGTGCGTCACGCCGAGATTCGTATAGCCCTGCTTGCGCTTTTCGCGGATATAGCGCTCCATCGGGCCGATGTCAACGGACTCGCGGATGAAATTGGACGATCCGATGCGCGTCGGCATGATATAATTGGCTACGACCGCCATCGGGTCTAGCGTGCGCAGCCTGCGGCCGTCGGGCCGGTCACCCCAGGTGGGGTGGTACGCGCCGTCGAGATAGACCTTCGCGCCGAGCAGCGTCAGAATCCCGGCAAGCAGGAACAGCATATCAGGCAAAATCTGCCGCAGCTGGGGCCAGTTCTCCTGCGTGAATTCCTTTTCGTGCATGCCGACCAGAATGCCGAGTGCGGCGAGCAGCAGCAGAAGCAGCGGGATCGTGCTTTTGATGTGGCCGGAGACGGTCACGGCGTAAAACGCGGCGATGGCGAGATAGGCGATCCAGAACATGAACGTCAGCCACAGATACGGTGAGACGAGCGTGATCTTGATGCCGTAATAGATCGCAAGCAGAATGACGGGCACGGATGAACGGTAGAACCGGTCGCTGCCATTGCACAGGATATTCAGCACATAGAACACACAGCCCACGACCGGCAGCACGACTAAAAACCACACCGTCTTTGCGTCTGCGCCTTTCCCGCAGACATTTGCGATGCGAAGCGCTGCCGAGGCCAGCATGACCAGCGCGGCCAGCCAGATAAGCGGATTCTTCCGGCTGACATAGTAAGCAACTCTTTTCTTCATAGCTTTATCATACCAGCCGCAGGCAGAAAAAGCAAGAACTCTGGGGAAACAGGGAAAATTTCCGTGCGGCTGCAACAAAATCGGCCAAACACCCGACATGATAGACGTCAGTATGCTGAACACAATGCAAGTAACCGATCAGCGGTTACAAAAGGAGGAATGCGGCTTGGACGAAAAAGAGCTGCTGCGGCAGCTGCAAAAGCAGCGCACGGGTGCGCTGGAGCAGGCAGTCGCGCAGTACGGCGCATACGTTCTGGCCATCATCCGCAACCGCAGCCGCGGCGTTCTGACGCCGGAGGACCATGAGGAAATTGCCTCAGACGTGTTTTTCGCGCTCTGGAACGGCGCGGCGCGCATCGAGCGCGGACAGCTGCGGCCATGGCTCGGCGCGGTGGCGCGGAACCGGACGGCGGAGGCCATGCGGAAGCAGAACGTCTATCTTCCGCTGGAGGACGATACGCTCATCACGCTCGACCGGCTCTGGGAGCAGATGGTGGAACAGGAGCGCTGCGCGGCCATTGCGCAGGCCATGCGCGCCCTGCCGGACGAGGACCGGAAAATATTTTACCGGTTTTACGATCTGTCGCAGACAGCTGCACAGATCGCGGAGGACTTACATTTGAACGCGTCGACCGTGCGTTCGCGCCTGATGCGCGGACGGCGGACACTGCGCGAGGCTTTGGAAAAAGGAGGTCTGTTTTGTGAAAACGACGTGGGATGAGCTCATGCGCTATGCGCCGGAGCGGGAGATTCCGCTGCCCCCGATGCAGGATGGCGAGGGTGCGCGGATTTTGAGCAAGACGATGGGAAAAATCAAAGAAACGAAGCGGAAGCCCGCCCGGCCTGTCCGGACGGTGCTGATCGCGGCGGCAGTCGCGGCGCTGCTGTGCGGCAGCGCGTTCGCGGCGCACTCCTTCGGCTGGTTCGACCGGCTGTTCGGCGAAAAAGCCGCGCTGGTCAAGGACCATGTCACGAGCTATGACGAAAAAACGTCTACAGAGCTCACACAGCCGGCGTACACCGAGGACGAGCAGGCCATGATCGCCGAGGGCACGATGCAGGTGCCCGACACTGCCGATTTGGCGGATACGGGCGTATCGGCCACGACGGAGAATTTCGTGTTTACGCTCCAATCCATGCTCGTCTCGAAGGATTCTGTGCTTGCGGTCATGCGTGTCGACGCGCGGACAGACAAAGCCGCGGCGACGCTTGCCGCGCTGCCGGAGGCCAGTGACAACGAGAAGGAGATGGCCCGGATGCTGCAGGTGCACGTGCGCAACAACATTGACTTCCGCGGAGATCATAGTCTGGAATGGAAGCTTGGCGGTATGGGGATGCACATCATTCAGGTGGAAGGACGCACGGCATATATGGTTCTGACGAACAACGGCGGTGAAATTGAACCGGGCGACCAGCTGCTGTTTCAGGCGTGGTATCAGGACAAGACCGTTGATCTGTTTGAACTTGCGGTGCCGGATCAGCTGGTACAGGAGCTGGTGATCAAGCTGGACGAGTCAGCCTACGAAGATCAGTATGACTGCTGGCAGACGGCGACGATCACGCCGATCTCCTTCCGGCTTGAAGGCCGCTACGGACGCAATTGGAGCGTTCCGGAAACAAATAGTGCCGTTTCCATTACACTGAAGGACGGAACAAGCTTCGAACTTGCCAGCAAGGAAAACGGCTACTCGTACAGCGACTATGGAACCTACGGTTCCATGAGTTCTTCCGGCATCGGAATGCCGGAAGATGACCGCACAAAGAAGACCTGGCTGTTCTCCCAGCTGATCGATCTGGATGAGCTGGCCTCCATCACCGTGTGCGGTGTCACGTACCCGGTTTCACGATAAAAGCAATGTGAAACAACATAATCAGAATACACACATCACAAAAAGGCATTTCAAATCTGCTGCCGGGTATGCTAAACTGAGAAAAAACGCGGCAGGAGGAATTTAAAATGCAGGAATTTGATCTGATCGTGATCGGCGGCGGGCCGGGCGGGTATCTCTGCGCGGAACGCGCGGGAAAGGCGGGGCTGCGGACAGCGCTGATCGAAAAGCGTGCGCTGGGAGGAACCTGTCTGAACGAGGGCTGCATCCCGACAAAGAGCCTTCTTTACTGCGCCAAGCAGTATCAGGCAGCGCTGCATGGCGCGGATTACGGCGTGACGGCGCAGAACGTCTCCATCGACCACGCGCAGGTCGTCGCGCGGAAGGACGGCGTGGTCAAAACCCTCGTCCGGGGTGTGGGCGCGGCAATGAAGGCGCATGGCGTGACGGTTTTCGCCGCCGAGGGCCGGATCCTCGGCAAAACGGGGGAGCGCTTTGAGGTCGCTGCAGGCGGCGAGACACTGTCCGCCCCGCGGCTCGTGCTGGCGTCCGGCTCCAGCGCCGTGATCCCGCCGATCCCCGGTGTGCAGGAGGGATTGGAATCCGGCTTCGTCATGACAAACCGCGAGCTGCTTTCCCTTTCGGAGCAGCCGGAATCGCTCGTCTGCATCGGCGGCGGCGTGATCGGGCTGGAAATGGCGTGCTATTTCGCGTCCATCGGCACGAAGGTGACGGTCATTGAGATGCTGCCCAAGATCGCGGGCAGCACCGACCCGGAGATCTGCGAGCTGCTGATGCGGACGTACAAAAAGCAGGGCATGGACTTCTGCCTGAACGCCAGAGTCGAGGCTGTCACGGAGCGGAGCGTCGTGTATTCCGACGCTTCCGGGCGGCACGAGATCGCCTGCGGGCGCGTGCTGCTGTCGGCGGGACGGCGGGCGGATGTGACGGGGCTGAATGTGGAGGCGCTCGGTATTGCGCTCGAACGCGGCGCAGTCGTGACAGACCGGCAGATGCGCACGAACGTCCCCGGTGTCTGGGCCGTCGGCGACTGCAATGGCAAGCTGATGCTGGCCCACACGGCCTATCGCGAGGCAGAGGTCGCGGTCAACGATATGCTCGGCAAAAAGGACGCGATCGACTATTCCATCATCCCCTCCGTGATCTACACCACGCCGGAGGTCGCCTGCGTCGGCGAAACGGAGCAGAGCGCAAGGGAAAAGGGACTGGACGTGCAGGTGGTCAAGGCGCCGATGGCGCTCTCGGGCCGGTATCTTGCAGAAAATCCGAAGGGAACCGGCTTCTGCAAGCTGCTCTATGACCGGAAAAACCGCTGCGTCGTGGGCGTCCATATGGTCGGCTCCTATGTCTCGGAGATCATCTACGGCGCGGCCATGATGGTGCATTCCAAGCTCCCCGTGCAGCATCTGGACAAGATCGTCTTCCCCCACCCCACCGTCGGCGAGGTCGTGCGCGAAGCGCTGTTTCTGCTGTGACCGGGCAACCCCGGAACTTTGGCACATAGAAAACGCCCCGAAGCAGCAGCTTCGGGGCGTTCGAGACTGTCAAAAACCATGAAAAGCAGTTGGACGACAGAGCAGCAGGGGAAGAGTGAAGGGGGCAAAGAGCCCCCTTCGCGTTCAATCAACCAGTTTTTCGAACTTTTTTAAAGTTCGAAAAACTGCCTCAGCGGGGCGAAAAGACTTTTTCGCTCCGCTGAGGCGCGGCATCTGCCGCGCCTGACGTTTGCTCTGCCTGCCGCGTACATCTGTCTCTGTGCATTCTGCCAAAGTCCGAAAAGCATTGCAATTTCAAGGGAAAATCAAAAAAATATTTTCTTTTTGCGCGTTTTTTTATTGACGCGCTTCGTGATTTCTGCTATAATCCATATTTGCGTGGGTCTGCCTGCGCGTATTTTCCATGGAGGTGTCTGGATGCCGGAACGGTTGACAAGCAACCGAAAGGTGATCGGTACGAAGCAGCTGCGCAAAGCGCTGAAGGCCGGGCGTGTACGAACCGCCTATGTGGCCGCCGACGCCGACCCCATCCTCCGCGAGCCGCTCGTCGAGCAGTGCCGCGACGCCGGCGTTGAGCTTGTCGAGATCGCGACGATGAAGGAGCTCGGGAGGCTCTGCGGGATCCATGTCGGCGCAGCCTGCGCCGCACTTTTGCGCTGAAATGCGCTTTTTTCTGGTCCCAACGGAATATCTTTGATATTTCGGGATAAAATACATGATGCTGCAAAACAGCCACAATCCGAGAAAGGAGGAACAATATGCCTACTTTTAACCAGCTGGTAAGAAAGGGAAGAGAACAGTCGACCTACAAGTCCACCGCTCCTGCTCTGCAGAAGGGTGTCAACACGCTGAAGAACCGTGCGACCGATCTGTCTTCTCCTCAGAAGAGAGGTGTCTGCACCGCTGTTCGTACCACCACCCCGAAGAAGCCGAACTCTGCTCTTCGTAAGATCGCCCGTGTGCGTCTGACGAACGGTTACGAGGTTTCCGCTTACATTCCCGGCGTTGGTCACAACCTGCAGGAGCACTCTGTCGTTCTGATCCGCGGCGGCCGTGTCAAGGACCTTCCTGGCGTCCGTTACCACATCATCCGCGGTACGCTCGACACCCAGGGTGTGCAGGGCCGTATGCAGGCCCGCAGCAAGTACGGTGCAAAGCGCCCGAAGGCCGGCAAGAAGAAGTAATTCTTCTGTCTATCATCGCAATTCTGCCTTGTGCAAGGCGATGCCTTGCTGAGAGTTTTTTATATATATTTTTATGAGAACCTCTTGGCAGGCACCCACGGAAGCTTCGGGCTTCCGAAGTACCTATGAAATCATTTTATGAAGGAGGGAAGCACAGTGCCCAGAAGAGGTAATGTTCCCAAGAGAGAGATCCTTCCCGATCCGATCTACGGTTCCGTTCTGGTGACCAAGCTCGTCAACAGCATCATGCTCGACGGCAAGAAGGGCGTAGCCCAGAAGGTCGTCTACGGTGCGTTCCAGATCGTGGAAGAGAAGACCGGCAAGTCTGGTCTTGAGGCTTTCCAGACCGCCATGGAAAATATCATGCCGGCCGTGGAAGTCAAGACCCGCCGTGTCGGCGGTGCGAACTATCAGGTTCCGATCGAGGTTCGCCCGGAAAGACGCCAGACCCTTGGACTGCGCTGGCTGACGAACTACAGCCGTGCAAGAAGTGAGAAGACCATGAAAGAGCGCCTCGCCGGCGAGCTCATGGATGCCTGCAACAACACGGGTGCCGCTGTCAAGAAGCGTGAAGACACCCACAAGATGGCCGAGGCCAACAAGGCGTTCTCTCACTTCCGCTGGTAATTACAGAAGGAGAACAGCATGCCAAGACAATATTCACTTGAGAATACGAGAAATATTGGCATCATGGCACACATCGATGCAGGCAAGACCACGACGACTGAGCGTATCTTGTTCTACACCGGTGTCAACTACAGACTCGGCGAAACGCACGAAGGCACCGCGACCATGGACTGGATGGAGCAGGAGCAGGAGCGTGGCATTACGATCACCTCTGCCGCTACCACCTGCCATTGGAAGGGCGTGCGGATCAACATCATCGACACTCCGGGCCATGTGGACTTTACGGTCGAGGTCGAGCGCTCATTGCGTGTGCTCGACGGCGCTGTGACGGTCCTGTGCGCCAAGGGCGGCGTCGAGCCGCAGACCGAGACTGTATGGAGACAGGCCGACCAGTATCATGTCCCGCGCCTTGTTTACGTGAACAAGATGGACATGATGGGTGCCGATTTCTTCAATGTCCTGAAGATGATGGACGAGCGTCTCAAGTGCAACGCCGTTCCCATCCAACTGCCCATCGGAAGCGAAGATACCTTCCGCGGCGTGGTCGATCTCATCAAGATGAAGGCATTCGTCTTCTATGACGAGCTCGGCAAGGATATGCGCGAGGAAGCCATCCCCGCTGATATGGAGGAGCTTGCAAAGCAGTACCGCGACCATATGCTCGAGTCGATCTCCGACGAGGACGACCAGATCATGACGCTGTACCTCGAGGGTGAGGACATCCCCGAAAAGATGATCCGCACCGCGCTTCGCCGGGCGACGATCGGATATAAGATCGTTCCGGTCACCTGCGGCTCGTCCTATAAAAATAAGGGCGTTCAGGAACTGCTGGATGCAATTGTCGAGTATATGCCGTCCCCGCTGGACAAACAAGCAGTTACCGGCATCAACCCGAAGACCGACGAGGAAGAAACGCGCGAGCCCTCTGACGAGGCTCCGTTCGCCGCGCTGGCCTTCAAGATCATGACGGATCCCTATGTTGGCAAGCTGGCGTTCTTCCGTGTGTACTCCGGTTCGCTGGAGGCAGGCAAGACCGTCATGAACACCAACAAAAAGCAGCGCGAGCGTATGGGCAGAATCCTGCTCATGCACGCGAACCACAGAGAAGACCTCCCCGTTGTCTATTCCGGCGATATCGCCGCGGCCGTCGGCCTGAAGAATACCACCACGGGCGATACGCTCTGTGACGAGAAGCACCCCATCGTGCTCGAAAACATGGTTTTCCCCGAGCCCGTTATCCGCGTGGCGATCGAGCCAAAGACCAAGGCCGGGCAGGAAAAGATGGGCATCGCACTCGCAAAGCTTGCCGAAGAGGATCCCACATTCAAAACCTACACCGATGAAGAGACCGGCCAGACGATCATCGCCGGCATGGGTGAGCTTCATCTGGAAATTATTGTTGACCGCCTGCTCCGGGAGTTCAAGGTCGAGGCAAACGTCGGCGCGCCGCAGGTCGCCTATAAAGAGACCATTCGCAAGAAGGTCAATCAGGAGACGAAATATGCGCGTCAGTCCGGCGGCAAGGGCCAGTACGGCCATGTCAAGATCACCGTCGAACCCAACGAGAGCGGCAAGGGCTTCGAGTTCATCAACGCCACCGTCGGCGGCTCTATCCCGAAGGAATTCATTCCTGCGGTCGAGCAGGGCATTCGCGGCGCGATGGAAGCGGGCGTTCTGGCCGGCTTCCCCGTGGTCGACGTAAAGGTCACGCTGTACGACGGCTCCTATCACGAGGTCGACTCGTCTGAGCTTGCGTTCAAGATCGCCGGTTCCATGGCGTTCAAGGAGGCCTGCCAGAAGGCGGATCCCGTCATTCTCGAACCCATCATGAAGGTCTGCATCATTGTCCCCGACGAGTATATGGGCGACGTCATCGGCGACGTCACCTCCCGGCGCGGCAACATCGCGGGCCTCACACAGCGCAACGGCGCGCAGCAGATCGACTGCTTCGTTCCGCTTTCCGAGATGTTCGGCTATGCGACCAACCTCCGCTCGAGGACGCAGGGCCGCGGCCAGTTCACCATGGAGCCGAGCCACTATGTAGAGCTCTCCAAGAATCTGGCAGACGCCGTTATTTCGAAGCGCAAAGGATATTAAGCGCACCAGATCCCGTTTGCGTTGGAAATTCTTCTTGTCAAATCGGCAAATGTCGTGTATGATGAAGAGGATGCAAAAATAATACCGTAAGTGAATCAACTAAGGAGGATAATCCAAATGGCAAAACAGCATTTTATTAAGGATAAGCCCCATGTCAACGTCGGCACCATCGGCCACATCGACCATGGCAAGACCACGCTGACCGCAGCCATCACCAAGTACCTGGCTTTCTTCGGCGACGCTGAGTACACCGACTATTCTTCCATCGATAAGGCTCCGGAAGAGCGCGAGCGCGGCATCACCATCAACACCGCTCACGTCGAGTACCAGACCAACGACCGCATTGGCCACAACTACAAGACCGGCGAAGACAACGTCGAAATCAAGGGCCGTCATTATGCCCACGTCGACTGCCCGGGCCACGCTGACTACATCAAGAACATGATCACCGGCGCTGCTCAGATGGACGGCGCGATCCTGGTCATCGCTGCTTCCGACGGCCCCATGGCTCAGACCAAGGAGCATCTGCTTCTGGCCCGTCAGGTTAACGTTCCTTCCGTCCTCGTCTTCCTGAACAAGTGCGACCAGGTCGACGACGAAGAGCTGCTCGAGCTCGTCGAGATGGAAGTCCGCGAGACTCTGTCCTTCTACGGCTTCCCGGGCGACGACACCCCCATCATCCGTGGCTCCGCTCTGAACGCTCTGGCTTCCGAGTCCACCGACCCGAAGGCTCCCGAGTATGCTTGCATCGAAGAACTCATGCAGGCTGTTGACACTTGGATTCCGACCCCGGACCGCAAGGCTGACCAGCCCTTCCTGATGCCGGTTGAGGACGTCTTCACCATCTCCGGCCGTGGCACCGTCGCTACCGGTCGTGTCGAGCGTGGCGTCATCAAGAAGAACGAGCCCGTCGAGATCGTTGGCCTCGCGGACGAGAAGAAGTCCACCGTCGTCACCGACATCGAAATGTTCCACAAGCTCATGGACTACGCTGAGGCTGGCGACAACATCGGCGCTCTGCTCCGCGGCATCGACAAGAAGTCCATCGAAAGAGGCCAGGTCCTGTCCAAGCCCGGCTCCATCCATCCGCACACCAAGTTCGTTGGCCAGGTCTACGTTCTGTCCAAGGACGAAGGCGGCCGTCACACCCCGTTCTTCAACAACTATCGTCCGCAGTTCTACTTCAGAACCACTGACGTTACCGGCATCATCTCCCTGCCCGAAGGCGTTGAGATGTGCATGCCTGGCGATAACATCGACATGAAGGTCGAGCTGATCACCCCGATCGCTATCGAGAAGGGCCTCCGCTTCGCTATCCGTGAAGGCGGCCGTACCGTTGGTTCCGGCGTCGTCATCGAGATCGACGAGTAATTTCGCCAAAACCCCATAAAGCAGCAGCGCCCGGCGTGAGCCGGGCGCTGTTTCTGTATCAGCATCGTCTCCTTCCGACGAAACGCTTCCTGGCGCGTAAAATGAAATCGGAAACTGAGGGACACGTTATCGTTGTCAAGGGAAGCTTGTAAAAGACGATGAAAAAGCGCTGCTTGAACTGAAATAGACGCTTGCGTTGAGCAGCGGTCAGATGGTGTTATTTGAAACCGCTGCGGCTGGAACGCAGGGTGTGCCATTCAGGCAGCCGGAGCGTCCAGCTCTGGAATTGGACAAAACAAAGGCATACGAACTTGGTTCTTCCAATTGAGTTCGTATGCCTTTCCTGACTTTATGAAATGAGTAATGTCCTTAGGGTGTATCTGAAAACTCCCAACGCACCCGGACAGCGGGCCTTTTTGCGGTGCGCCGCGTCATTTTTCCTTGAAATACGTCAGTATTCCTGCGAAAAAATGTCTTGCGCAACGCAAAAATCCCTCGCTGCCGGTCACATCATGAGTTTTCAGATACACCCTAGACATGGATGAAAATAATAGTATTCCCGGTCTGAGACATCCAACGGACTGCGTTAGTTCTTCTTTTCAAGCGCGCGGCAGAGGACCGGCGCGATCAGGCAGGCCAGCACGCCGCCGATCACGGCTGTGAGAAGCTGCGGCCAGGTAAACGCCGTTGTGACGGTGCTGAGCTTCGCTGCCGGGATGACAGCCGGGGCCACCAGCCGGACAAGGACGAGATACAGCGCTGCAAACTTTGCTGCGGCAGCCAGCACCATGCTGCCATATGCGGCGGGCAGCTTCTTTTTTTGCAGGAATCCGCCGACAAGCAGGGCAAACAGGACGGCGTAGACGGCGTTGCCGAGCGAAACGCACGGCACCAACGGCAAAAACGCCGGGCCGATACCGAGCAGATACGCGCAGAACGGCGAAATGACCGCGACCGTCACGCCGGACCAGACGCCGCCGATCAGCGCCGCGATGGCCAGCACCAGATTGACGCACGAGCCGGTCACCAGCTGGCCGAGGCTTTTGGTAAGGAACTGAATGGCGATCAGAAGCGCAAGGCAGACCGCCGTCCGCGCGATCCAGACTGTTTTTTTCATAAAAAATCTCCCCAAGCTTGTATTTTGCTGCTATTATAGCAATGTCATTCAAAAAAATACGTTGCAGCTGCAACAAAAAGGAGAGCAAAATGCTGACAGATGAAGAGAAGCGCATTCTGCTGCAAAACAGGCTTTTCGCAGAGCTTCCTGCGGAGCGGCTGGACGGGCTGCTGCAAAAGCTTTCCTCCCGCATGGCCTGCTTTGGAAAAAACAGCGTGATCTGGGGCATGGGCGAGCGAATCGACCATGCGGGGATCGTGCTGTCCGGGCGCGTGGAGGCGTGGCGGTACACGCAGGATGGACAGGAAAGCCTTTCCGCGGTACACGAGGCAGGCGGACTGTTTGGGGATGTTTTGATGTCGGCCCGGACGGTTGGCAGCCCGGTCGAGCTTCGCACGGCAAGGCCGTCCAAGATCCTGTTTCTATCGCTGGACGCACTGCTCCGCTGCTGCGCGGAGGATGGCGGAAGCGACTGCACACGGCTGCTGTCCAATCTGCTGGAGGAGATCTCGGAGAAATACTGGGCATTACAGCGCCATATCCGCCTCCTGTCCATTCCGGACGGTCGGACAAGGCTGGAAGCGTATCTGCGGCAGGAGGCGGGAAAAACCGGCGAGATCGTCTGCGCCGGAATGACGCGCGAGCAGATGGCCCGGTACCTTGGCATGAACCGCAGCGCCCTTTCGCGCCTGCTCGGCACGATGCAGCGGGAAGGACGCTTAGAGCTTCGCCGGGGAAGCCTCCGACTCCTGAACGATATCGAAACGTGAATGACCGGTCCGCAAAAGCAGAACGAGGCCGGCGGCAGCTCCCGGGCGACCGCCGGCACGCAAAGGCAGACAGTCTCTCAAGCGCTCTTTGCACCTGCTGCGGCCGGTGCACTGATACCATGCGGACAGTTCCGCATAAAAGTGTTCTCTACCTGATTTTTTCCAGATAGCGAACTGCCTGCAAATACAGGTCATATTTCCCGGATCGCACGCCGTTCAGCCTTCGGGCGTCGAGATTGTGCCGGAGATCTGCCAGCTTGACCTTTCTGGCAATCGGATCCTTTGCCAACGCCCTGACATAGTCCATACACGTAAAGTTTTATGTGTTACAATGTACTAGTATATTGTAACGTCTAAAAATCTGCAAAAGCAAACAGAGGGGATTTGCAGCAGATACCAGAGCGCCCCGATATTTACGGCGTTCGAATCCCTTCAGGCCTTCGTGCATAAAATGTACCGGTTGCAGTTGACAAGTGTTAATATCTGTGGTATCCTCAAAACATAACATACGTTAGCATTTTGAAGGGAGCACTGTGAAATGGAACATCTCAGACTGTCTGATGGGGAATGGAAGCTGATGAAAACGCTCTGGCAGAGGCCGGGGCAGACGCTGGCGGAGCTGGTCTCGGCATTGGACGCGGATACCGGATGGAGCCGGGCGACGATTTTTATGATGCTCAAGCGGCTGATCGCCAAGGGTGCGGTCACGATGGACGACAGCGGAAAATTTCAGACATACAGCGCGTCCGTCGCCTATGCCGACGTGGAGCCGGAGGAAACGGAGTCGTTTCTATCCAAGGTCTACGGCGGTAGCGTCGGGATGATGGTATCAAACTTAGTTGACTGCGGTGCGCTGTCCGAGCAGGAAATTCAGGAGTTAAAAGCCATTTTGGACGCAGCGGAGAAGGAGCACGCGCAATGAAAAAACAAATTCTCTTCCTGACGCTCTGCATCAGCCTTCTTTTATCAGGCTGTCAGAAAGCGCCGGAGGCTCCGCCCGCGGTGCAGGCGGAGGAAGCGCCGTGGGAAGCCGAATCGCAGGATTCGCAGTCCTCCTATAATGACTCGACGCAGGGGCCTCATTCACAGGAATTTCGGAAAATCTACGGTGAGGAAGGCGGTGCGGATTGGTGGAAGACTGCCGCGCAGGAAGAAGCAAAGGACGCTTCGGGCGTTGACCAATATGACGATGCAAAAACATGGAGCTGGGCACCGTATGAAACGCTCTATCGGACGGACGGCAGCTGCATGGGGCTGGTGCGGGAGGCCGATGGTACGCGGCACATCGGTGAAGTTCCAGACACAAAGGTCTGGATTCGGCTGAAGGACGGCACGCTTCTTTCTGACGAGCCGTTTGACGCCTGTATCGACTATATGGGTACGCCGGAGGGTGAGGTCTACTGCATCCGAAACGGCACCGGCTACCGCTATACCGTCAGCGCCGGAGACGGAAGCTTTTACCTCAGCGAAGTGGACGAGCCGAAAACTTTGGAGGAAGACCATTTCGGCTATCGTCTGCGCGTTACCCGCTGGGACAGCCGTGAACCGTGCTATGGCATTGTGACCGCAGACGGAGCAGAGGTGGTCGCACCGGTCTATGAGCGTGTGGAGATCCCATTCCCGGATCGCTTCCTGCTCTATGAAGGCGGCGTATCGCAGGGGTCGGTCATGGGCCGGTGCCGGCTAACGGACGAGAACGGGAGCACGCTTTGTGCGCGCTTCCATTGGATCGATTACAGCGTATTTGACGATGGCTATATCGGCATCGCGGTATGTTACGGTGAACGTGCGGCATATCCGTGCTATGACGAGGACGGCCAGCCGATGCCGGAGGGGTATTGGCTCGTGGATTGGGACGGAAAGCATTGCAGCGAGCGCTTTGCGAAGCTTTCCTTTGGTGACAGTGATGAGACGCACGCGGCGTCAGAAGACGATGTCCTGCGCGTCCTGCGCGAAGATGGCACAGAAGAACTGCTGCCGGTCGCAGAGCTGCTGCTTCCGTAGCTTAAATGGAAAGACAGGAGGATTTCTTATGCTGAGAGAGGTATTGACCGTTTCGGCGCTGATTCTGGCTGTGCTGCTGGTGCGGGCAATTTTCAAAAACCGCGTGCCGAAGCGGATGGTCTATACGCTCTGGCTGGTGGTGCTGGTGAAGCTGTGTCTGCCGGGGACGCTGGTTTCGCTGCCGGTGCTTCCGGCAGAGGAAGCGGCCGCGCCGGTGCAGCGCGTGGAGCTGCCCGCGCAGCCTCTCCCGGCGCAGCAGCCTGCGCAGGCTGTGACGCAGCCGCAGACACCTGTGCAGCAGCCAGTCTCCCCGGCACAGGAGGCCGCGGAAGCGCCCGCAAAGCCGCTGACAGCGATGCAGATCTTTCAGATCGTCTGGGCGGGCGGGAGTGCGCTGCTTGGGCTCTGGTTATTTGGTACATGGCTGGTATTTACGGTTCGGCTTCACAAGAGCCGGCGTTTTCTTGGCAGACACGGCAGGACGCGTATTTACATTTCCAGCACGGTCAAATCGCCGTGCCTTGCAGGGCTCATTCCGGCGGTCTATCTGACGGAGGATGTGCTGCAAACGGATTCGACGGAATTGATTTTACGTCATGAACTCACGCATCTGCGGCATCTGGATCATCTGTGGTCGTTCTGTCGGACGGCGGCGGTGATTGTCTATTGGTGGAACCCGTTCATCTGGCTGGCTGCGATTTGTTCCAAGCGCGACGCGGAGCTGGCGTGCGACGAGGCTGTCGCCGCCGGGCTTTCGGACGCGCAGCGCCTTGTCTATGCACGGGCGATTCTGGCGCAGGCCCCGCGTAAGGCCGCGGCCCTGAGCCTTGCCGGGCCTCCGGTCAGGGAGCGCATTCTGTTCCTGACGAAAAAGCAGCGCACGAGCGCTCTGTGCGTCATTCTGGCTGTGCTGCTGGTCGTGTCTGCGACCGGATGCTCGTTTGCGGAGCTGACGCGGCAGAAAACGGGGGAAATCACGCTGCCGGAGGAAGCGGAACCCGCACAGCAGGAAGCGCAGAAAACCGCGACGCCGCTGACGCAGGAACAGATCGACGAAGTCAACGCGGTCTTTGCCGACTATGAATTTTCGACTGACGAAACACTCGGTCATTTCGCGGTCAACGGCTTCTTCACCTCGACCTATGACGATGTACGCGATCTGAATCTGAACAATTTCCTTTCTTACTTCGGAGAATGCGGCGAGGAGGATATTTCGGAGGAGGAATTTGCCCAGCTGAACGCCAAATGGGAATTCCGCGTCGACAGCGTGGAGGATTTCCCGCTGCCCATCCACCGGTATCCTGCGTCTGCGGTCGAAGGCGTCCTGAAGCGCTTCGCGGGCATCGGCCTTGCCGACCTGACGGATATGCAGACGCCGTTTTCCGGCTATACCTATCTCGAAGACACGGACGCATTTTATACCACCACCAGCGACTACAGCCCCGGCTATTTCCGCTGCACCAGCGGCGAGATCGAGCCTGACGGAGATACTGCGCTGCTGTACGGCAGCACGGCGGGATCTCTTTCCGGCAAGGCTGTTCTGAAGCTGGTGAAGGACGGCGAAAACTGGTACATTCATTCCTTTACGCTTGCTTCGCCGGAGCAATCGACTATGCAGGAGGAGCAGCTTCCGACGACCGAGCCGGTTGGTACGCTCCCCATCCCGGCCTCTTCCATGTTCGGTCTGACCGGGCGGGAGGCGGTGCTCTTTGACGCGGCAGTCGCGCAGCGGTATCCGCGCAGCGACAATGATATCGTGCTGCCGAGCCTGCGCGAGTATGGTTCGTTTGAGGAAAACGGGAAAACTGTCGTCATCTGCTACCTGCATTATGATTTTTACTATGACTACACCGGCCCCGACTGGGAGTGGAACGGGGGCGCGATGAACACATATCTGAGAGCAGAGTTGGAAACACAGGACGGTGCAGAGGTCTGCACGGGTTTTGAAATCTTCCCGGGCGGCAGTCCAAGCGACTGGATTTCCGGAGAATGCGGCCCGCTTGCCATGCAGAACGCGGACGGAGCGTGGGTCTTGCCGGAGGCAGCGGGAGACTGGTTCCCGGCAGTCGAGAATCCGTTCCAGCAGTATCTGGAGGTGATCGCCTCCACTGCCCCGTCAAGCGGCGAGTCTGCGGAGGCTGTTCTTCAGGATGATACGATTTGGTCGCGCGTCCACGAAAAGCTGGACTATGCACACTGGGCGCAGGACATGACGGCGGAATATGAGGATATCGTTCGGAAATTCCAGATCGAGGACAGCAAAATGAGCGATCTGCCGGGCGATGTTTCCCAGTGGCCGCGCTATTATTCCGCGTTTGTTGACTATTTCAGCGCTGCAAACGCCGACCTGCGGTATCTGGACGCAGATACCATCTGGACGAAGGACTTATCGGAAGACCGGCAATCATTGATCGTCACGCTGACGCGGGCGGACGTCATATTGATGCTCTCCTATTCGCTCCAGACCTCGCAGATCACGGAGGTCAGCACGCGCCGGAACGCAGTTCTGCAGAGCGTGACCGGGGATTCCATCACGGCTGAGCATATTACGCTGCTGAATGCCTCTCTCGAAGAGGATCTGCAAACGCTCAAGGCGCTGAATATTCCACCGCAGAATTATTATTATGGATATTACCGGGTCGATTCCGGCGAACTTTACACCTATAAAGTCGACCCGAACGCATCCGTCACGATCTACGATATCGAGCAGGAATATGGCGCGGGCGAGGATCGGCTGTATACGTTCAAAACATGGCGGGACTTTGCCGCCGCCGTGCAGGAAAACGAAGGGCTGCTCGTCCAGCCGTATACGCTTACTTTGAAAAACGGCGTTGTGGTCAAAATCGAGGAAAAATTCTATCATTAAAAACTCTGCCCGCAGACCGTTGAAGCTGCGGGCAGAGTTTTTTATGGAGCGCGTTATGATGCCTGTTCGAACTGGCTGTTGTAGAGGGCGGCGTAGAAGCCGTTTCGCTGCATGAGTGTTTCGTGCGTGCCGCTTTCGATGATGTCGCCGTCCTTCATGACGAGGATGAGGTCGGCGTTTTTGATCGTCGACAGACGGTGGGCGATAACGAAGCTGGTGCGGTTTTCCGTCAGCTTATCCATGGCGCGCTGGATGAGCAGCTCCGTGCGCGTGTCGACAGAGCTGGTCGCCTCGTCGAGGATGAGCATGGGCGCGTTCTGGAGCATGGCGCGGGCGATGGTCAGCAGCTGCTTCTGCCCGGCGGAAATGCTGGTGCTCTCGGACAGGACAGTGTCGAAGCCGTTCGGCAGCGAACGGACGAATTTATCCAGCCCGCAGGCGCGGCAGACGCGATTTAATTGTTCATCGGTCACGTCCGACAGATTGTAGACAAGATTTTCCCGGACTGTGCCCTCAAACAGCCATGTGTCCTGCAGGACCATGCCGAACAGCTTGTGCACGTCCTCGCGGCTGAGTTCAGATGACGGCACACCGTCAATTCTGATGCAGCCGTCGGAGATCTCATAGAACCGCATGAGCAGGTTGACCATGGTCGTCTTGCCAGCGCCGGTCGGGCCGACGATGGCGACCTTCTGGCCGGGGGCGACGTGGGCGGAGAAGTCCTTGATGATGATCTTATCCGGTGAATCCGGGTAGCTGAAGCGGACGTGCTCGAAGTTGACCGCGCCGCGGATCGGGCGGGGCAGCTGCGGCTTTGCCTGCTCGTCCGGCAGCTCCTCGCTCGCAAGGAAGTCGAAGATGCGGTGCGCGGAGGCGGAGGCTGTCTGCAGGTTCGTCATGCCCTGCGCGATCTGGGTGAGGGGAGAGGTGAACAGGCGCACATACAGGATGAACGAGACGATCACGCCGATATCGATGATGCCCTGGATCGCGAGGATCGAGCCGAGCACGCACACGGCGACATAGGACAGGTTGCCGATGACATTCATGAGCGGCTGCATGACGCCGGACAGGAACTGCGAACGCCAGTTCGCGTCGTAAACAGCGTCGTTCAGCGTGTCAAAGGTCTTGCCGACAGGCTCTGCCGCGCGGGAAATGCGCACGACCTCGTGGCCGGAATACATTTCCTCGACATAGCCGTTCAGTTTGCCGAGGCTTTCCTGCCGGGCGGTAAAGTATTTCTGCGAACGGGACATGATGAGCACGACGAGCAGCAGCCCGACCAGCGTAATGCCCAGCGCGGCAAGCGCCAGCCGCCACTCGGTCATGAACATCATGATGAGGCAGCCGGCAAACTGCGTCGCGGCGGAGATGATCGTCGGCAGGCTGTTGGTCAGTCCCTGCTGGAGCGTGGAGACATCGTTGGTGATGCGGCTGAGAATATCGCCCTGTGCATGAAAGTTGAAGTATTTCTGCGGCACCCGGTTGATCTTTTCGGACAGCTCCGCGCGCATACGGTAGGACATTTTGAGCGTGACGCTCGCCATGATATAGTGCTGGATGAAGCCAAAGAGCGCGCTCAGGCCGTAAATGACGGCAAGCAGTATGCCGACTCTTGCAATGGCTGCAAGATCAATGCCGCCGAGCAGGCCGTCGGACATGATGGTCGCGATCTTACCGACCTGATCCGGGCCGATGATGGTCAGCACGGCGCTGAGCGCCGCCAGCACGAGCGCCAGAATGACGACGCCGAGGCTCTTGCGCATATACGCGCTCAGGTCGTTCAGAGCGCCTTTGGGATCCGTTTTTTCTGTTGGACGCATATTGGGCCTCATTTGGATGCGCCTCCTTTCTTGAGCTCTTCCTCGCTCAGCTGCGACATGGCGATCTCGCGGTAGACCGTGCAGGACGCCATCAGTGCGTCATGCGTGCCGAGTCCGGCAATCTCGCCGCGGTCGAGCACGAGGATCTGATCGGCATTACGGATGGTGCTGATGCGCTGGGCGACGATGATCTTTGTCGTGCCGGGAAGCTCCTTCGCAAGTCCCTCGCGGAGCGTCGCGTCGGTCTTATAGTCCAGCGCGGAGAACGAATCGTCGAAAATCAGAATTTCCGGCGTTCTTGCCAGCGCCCGCGCGATGGAAAGCCGCTGCTTCTGCCCGCCGGAGACGTTCCGGCCAAGCTGGGCGATGGGGTGCGCGGCCTTTTCAGGGTATTTGTCCACGAATTCCGCAGCCTGCGACAAGGAAAGCGCAGCCTGCAGCGACGCATCCGTCTTTTCTGCCGCACTCTGCCCGAAGAAGACGTTGTCCTCGACCGTACCGGAGAACAGAACAGCCTTCTGCGTCACATAGCCAAGCTTGTTGTAAAGCGCATCGAACGTGTACGCACGCACATCCACGCCGTCCACAAGAACAGTGCCTGCCGTCGCGTCGTAAAAACGAGGGATGAGCGAGGCCAGCGTCGTCTTGCCGCTGCCGGTCGCACCGATGACAGCCAGCGTCTGACCTTTGCGCACCTTGAAGCTGATATGCTCCAACTCGTCTGCCGCAGCACCCGGATAGCGGAAGGAGACGTCACGGAATTCGACCGTACCGCGCTCCTCCCCTTCTGTTTTCGTACCGGGGACGACGTGCGGCTTCGTGTCCAGCACTTCGTTGATACGTTCAGCCGAAACCTGCGCCTGCGGCACGAGCATGAAGATCATCACGAGCATCATGAAGGACATGACGACGTAGGTCGCGTAGGTGCTGAACACCAGTACATTCGTGAACATCGTCAGC
>OIZV01000426.1_pt1 | contig 21347 bp, 16 predicted proteins | sample 1588681 | NCBI WGS metagenome assembly OIZV01 (sample SAMN03283281) | human gut metagenome | biome: human-associated habitat; material: feces | host: Homo sapiens | place: Peru | collected 2012 | reverse complement strand
GACGAGAGCGACCGTATCATCCGCCCCGCGAACTTCCACAAGAGCAGTCCCGGCAAGGGCTTCACTACCGTTGACATGGGCTTTGCCAAGGTCGGCATAGTCAATCTCTCCGGCATGGTGTATATGGATAGATGCGACAACCCCTTTGTCGTCGTCGAAGAGGTGCTGCCCCAAATAGCGGACTGCCGCATAAAGATAGTTGATTTCCACTCCGAAGCCTCTGCGGAGAAGAGGGCGATGGGCTTCTGGCTTGACGGCAGAGTTTCCGCCGTTTTCGGCACTCATACCCATGTGATGACCGCCGACGCTCAGATACTGCCCAAGGGCACGGCTTATATCTCCGACCTCGGCATGACGGGGCCGAAGCAGTCGGTGCTCGGCGTGAAGCCCGAGATATCCATTGAGTGGCTCCGCACGGGTATGCCAGCCCGCTTTGACACCGCCGAGGGCGAGTGTATTATGAACGGGTGTATATTTGAATTTGACAATAAAACGGGCAAGGCGATCTCCGTCGAGCCCGTCATAATAGAAGGATAAACCTATGCAAAAACTTTTGAGCTATATGCGCTCGGCTTGCCAGCAATATAATATGATAAGCGAGGGCGACAGGATAGCCGTCGGCGTTTCCGGCGGCAAGGATTCCGTCAGCCTGCTTGCGGGCATGGCGATGCTCCGCAAATTCTACCCCGAGCATTTTGAGCTTGTTGCTATCACCCTTGACCCGCGGTTCGGCGGGGTCGACGGCGACTACAGCGCCATTGAGGAGCTTTGCAGGAAGCTCGACGTTGAGTATATCATCAAGCGGACTCATCTCGCGGAGGTGGTCTTTGATATAAGGCAGGAGAGCAACCCTTGCTCCCTTTGCGCCCGTATGCGCCGAGGGGCGCTGCATGACGCCGCAAAGGCCGCGGGCTGCAACAAGATAGCCCTCGGGCATCATCTTGACGACGTGGCGGAGACATTCATAATGAATCTTTTCAACGGCGGCACGCTTGACTGCTTCATGCCCGTCACCTATCTCTCCCGCAAGGATCTGTATATGATAAGACCGATGATATTCGCCCGCGAGAGCGACTGCGCCAGGGTTTGCAGGCGAGAGGGGCTGCCGATAGTCAAGAGCAAGTGCCCCGCCGACGGCAACACCGAGCGTGAGGAGGTCAAGTTCTTTTTGACCTCGCTCGAGAAGAAGTACGGCAACGTGCGTGAAAAGATACTCGGCGCAATGCAGCGCAAGGGCATCAACGGATATTGATCGAAAGGAATGATAATATGAAATACGCAGTAGTGCTTTATGACGGAATGGCGGATTACCCCGTCCCCGTGCTTGACGGCAAAACTCCCATGGAGGTCGCCCGCAAGCCGATATTCGATTCCCTCGCCCAAAGGGGCAGAGTGGGTCTCGTTAAGACCGTTGCCGACGGGCTAAAGCCGGGCAGCGACGTTGCTAATCTCAGCGTTTTGGGCTACGATCCCGCCGTGTGCTACACGGGGCGTTCGCCGCTTGAGGCGGTCAGCATAGGAGTCAAGATGGCGGCGGACGATGTGGCGCTGCGCTGCAACCTTGTGACCCTCAGCGACGAGCCGAACTATGAAGACAAGACGATGCTCGATTACTCGGCGGGCGATATCTCGACTGCGGAGGCGGCCGAGATCATTAAAACTGTGCAGGAGCATTTCGGCAACGATGAATTCGCATTCTACAGCGGCGTCAGCTACCGCCACTGCCTGATAGTGCATCACGGCACCGTCTCGCTCGGCAAAATGACCCCGCCGCACGATATCTCGGGCAGAGTCGTCGGCAGCCACCTCTCCGATTCGCCGAACGCCGCAAAGCTGATAGCGATGATGAAGGAGAGCTATGACCTGCTCAAGGATCACCCCGTCAATCTCAAGAGGATAGCCGAGGGCAAGTCCCCCGCAAATTCTATTTGGCTCTGGGGCGAGGGCAGCAAGCCCGCACTTGAGTCGTTTGAGAAGCTCCACGGCGTTAAAGGCAGCATCGTCTCGGCGGTCGACCTGCTCAAGGGCATAGGCATCTGCGCCGGCATGAATACCCCCGAGGTCGAGGGCGCAACGGGTTATATCGACACGAATTTTGAGGGCAAGGCTCAGGCGGCGGTCGAGGAATGGAAAAACGGCCGCGATCTGGTTTATATCCACCTTGAAGCCCCCGATGAGTGCGGCCACCGCAACGAGCCGCAGAATAAGGTCAGGGCTATCGAGCTTATCGACGAGAGAGTGCTGCCCATAGTGCTCGACTATCTTGAGAACTGCGGCGAGGATTACAAAGTGATGATCCTCCCCGATCACCCGACTCCCATCGTGACCCGCACCCATGCGAGCGACCCTGTTCCGTTTATGATCTATCATAAGCAGGCGGAGAGAGCGAGCGGCGTTGACTCGATAAACGAGAATTCCGCAAAGGCTACGGGCGATTTCGTCGCCGTAGGTCACACTCTTATGGATCAATTCCTTAAAGACGAATAAAATTAAGGCGAGGCTTTGGACGGCTTATCTTTATCTGAGTCCGTCCTTACGGCTTCGCCTTTTTGCTTGCCAATTCGGGCGGGATATGATATAGTTTTGTCATACAGGGGGCGTTTATATGGCAAAAAATAACGGCACCGCAATGACGGGCGGGCTTGAGCGGCTTCAGGATATCCTGACCGTCGGCGTGCTTGCGGGCGTGGGAATATTTATGGCGGCGGTCAGCTTCAAATCGGGGCGCACCGCAGGGGAGACGGCGGGCATAGCCGCGGCGTGGGCGCTGTATATCATGTCGCTTAGCTCGCTCTTGTGCGGCGAGCTTAATCTCGGCATGATCCCGCAGGCGTTTACGGCGCTGCTCGTGTTTCTTATTGCCGCGTATCACGGGCTGCCCTATTCGGGCGCTCGCACGGCGGTCATCTGCATCGTTTCGCTGCTCACCGTGCTGAGGATAGTTTATATTGCCGTCTCCGTTGTAATGCTGCGGGCAGCAAAGGCTTCGTCGGCGGGCGAGGCACGGGTGCTGCTCGTGCTCGGCGCCAGGATGAGGAACGGCAAGCCCGGCAAGGTGATGAAAAGCCGCCTTGACAAGGCAATTGAAATTCTGAATAAGGATGAAAATGCCGTCTGCGTGCTGACGGGAGGCAGGCTGAACCCAAATGAGCCCGCCGAGGCCGAGGTGATGCGCGATTACCTGCTCGCTCACGGCATAGACGGCTCAAGGCTGCTGACCGAGGCAAATTCCACCACAACCTATGAGAATATGAGCATGAGCAGGGCGATACTCGAGCGGGAGGGGCTGGGCTGCTCCGTCGGCATAGTGACCAACGGCTTCCATCAGTTCAGGGCGCAAAAGATTGCAAAAGCTTCGGGGCTTGAGCCGACGCCCGTAAATGCCCCGACGCCGTGGCAGCTCGCCGTGCAGTATTGGCTGCGCGAGGTGCTCTGCGTTTTACAAATGCTCGTTACAATGAAATAAATGTGCAATATGCACAAAAAACAACCCATCACAGCCCTGACTTTGATTGACTTTTCGGCAGGGCTGTGATATATTTATATTATCTATTTAACAAAAAAGGAGATGACTCCTATGGCAGAAGCCAACACTGCCGTCCACGGCGAGAATCAAGTTGAGCGCAGGCTCATAAGACCCCGTGAGATCGCCGCCTATGCGCTGACCTCCTACGGCCTTAACAATCTGACCACTTATGTCGGCTCGACAAAGCAGTATTTTATGATGAGCTTCCTCGGGCTCTCCGGCACGGCTTACGGCACTCTGAGCACGATAGCCACCGTCTGGGATGCGCTGGATGACCCGATATCGGGCATCATCATTGACCGCTGCCGCACCCGTTGGGGCAGGCTGCGCCCGTTTTTGATATTCACCATGCCGTTTTGGGCGATATCGTCAATACTGTTTTATATCGTGCCGAATGCCTTCACCTCGTCGCAGAGCTTCATCTATGCGCTTGTCACGACGATAATTTACGGCATAGGCTTCTCCTACCTCAGCGGCTGGGAGCTGCTGCTGTATAACATAACGCCGAATACAAACGAACGAAGTACGCTGATAGCTACGCAAAAATTCCTCAACCTTTTCACCTATCTGCCCTCGCTCGTGCCCGTATTTGTCGACTTCCTGCCGAATGCGACCCACAACACGGTCACTCAGCCCGAGGTCTATAAGATATTTGCGATAATTTTTGTGCTCATAGCGGTTGCGGCGGCCATATTCGGCTTCTTCAATATGCGTGAGCGCGTGTCGATAGCTACCAAGGAGGAGATGCAGCAGGTCAGCTTCTTCAAGTCGGCGAAGTCGATAATCACCTGCCGTCCGCTGGCGGCGCTGCTGCTCTCGAATTTCTTTGCGGGCATCAAGGGCGTCGGCGGCGCTTCGGAGGATTTCTTCTGGCTCAACTGCACGGGCCGCCTCTCAAACCGCCTGCTTTGCAGCCTTTTCACGGGTCTGCCGAATTACATAATCACCCCGCTTGCGCCGACCCTCGTGCGTAAATTCGGCCTGAGGACTACTGCTATATCGGCGGGCATGTTCGGCGGCGTGGCATATACCCTGCTCTATTTCATGGGCTGGAAGCCGACGGGCAACTATTGGCTCGATTTCGCCCTTATAGTCATAGGGCTCACGATATGCGGCCTGCCGAACCACATTATGAATGTCTGCGACCCGCTGCTCAAGGGCGATATGTTCGACTACCTCGAGTGGGAGAACGGCATCAGGAACGAGGGCATCGTCAACGCCGTCTCCGGCTATGTCAACAAGCTCTCGTCGAGTATCCACGCCATGCTCTCCGGCGCTGTATTCGACTGGATAAAATTCAAGCCGCAGCACGACGCCTACGGCAATATCGTGCCGCACACCAACCCGAAAGTCCTCAAGGGTATTTGGGGCATATTCTGCCTCGCACCTGCCGCAGCCCGCTTCGGCTACGGCTTCTCGCTCCTGCTCTTTAACGTCCACGGTGAGCGCAAGGAGCGTATGCTGCTTGAGCTTGAGGAGCGCCGCAAGGCAAGAGTTCACGACCTGAAAGGAGAACTTACGGCCGATGAAGATAATGATTAATTTCTGCTTTAAAATTTTTGCCGACACCGCCGAGGCGTGCAGGGCTGCGGATATCCTCGTGCGGGAGCTGAACGACCGAGCCGCCGCGGTGAGGACGGAGACCCGCGAGGGCGCCGATATCGCCTTGCTGACCGACCCCGCAATATGCAGGGACGGTTACAGGATAGAGGACGACTTCAAAAGCACTTCGCTTATCGCAAGCGGCATAAGAGGGCATATCTTCGCCATAGGGATGCTGCTTCGCAAGCTCGAGAAGGACGGCTGCGGTGTTCGTCTTGGTGATATTGCCGGCAGCTACGCCCCCGACAAACGCATAAGAGGGCATCAGATAGGCTACCGCACTACGCCAAACACCTATGACGCCTGGAGCTACGACGATTACCGCCGTTACTATCTCGATATGATGTTCTTCGGCGTGAATACCGTCGAGCATATCCCATATGAAAAGGGTGTCTCAAACCGCAACAACCTGATGCAATACGACGAGGAGGAATTCCTCGTTGAGGCGGCGAGGATCGCGGATGAATACGACCTTGATGTTTCCGTCTGGCACCCGAATAACGACGGCGAGACCGTCAGCGAAGCCGCCGAACGCCGGGGCAGGCTCTATGAGCGTGTGCCGAGGCTCGATGTCGTATTTCCCCCGGGAGGCGACCCCGGCGAATTTGAAGCCGAGGAATTTATCGAGCGCTGCCGTGCTATATCAAACGAATTGAAGCGCTCACACCCGAATGCCGAGATGTGGCCGTCCGCCCAGCAGCCGCATTCGATACCCGCATGGGGTGAGGATCTGATAAAGGAGCTTGAGAAGCTGCCCGACGAGATAGACGGCATCATCACAGGCCCCAACAGAGCCTTTGAGATCGACGAGCTGCGCCGCCGCCTGCCCGCGAAGTACCCGATAAGGCTTTATCCCGATATCACTCACAACGTCCGCTGCGAGTACCCCGTCCATTTTGACAGGGATGACTGGCACTTTGCCCTTGCAACGGGGCTGAGCCGTGAATGCACAAACCCCCGCCCGAGGGAATACCGCCGCATCCACCGCCTGACCCGCCGCTATGTGGTCGGCTCGGTCAGCTACTCCGAGGGCGTCAATGACGACGTGAATAAATTCGTGTGGTCGGATATGGATTATTTCCCCGACTGCGATCTTAGAACGACGCTGCTTGATTATTCAAGGCTCTTTTTCTTCGGTGCGCCCGCCGATACGATAGCCGACGGCATTCTTGCCCTTGAGCTGAATTGGCAGTGCGACCCCGCCGAGAATCCGACCATTGACAGCACGCTCGAGACCTTTGAGCGACTGCGCCGCGAATATCCGTTCCTCAATGAGAATTGGCGCTTTTTGCAGCTTCTGATGCGCGCTGAATGTGACAAATTGCTCCGCAGCAGGCGTTTGTTTGAGCTTGAGCTTATCAGGGGTGCAAGGAGAGCCGCCTTTGACGGCGAACTTGAAGCCGTAAGAGAATTTTTAGAGCTCGAGCCGGGCGAGGAATACCTTGAGCTGAGGGCTGATATCTCCCGCATCGCACAGCGCCTGTTCAGGCTTATCGGTATGCAGCTCGACGTGGAGCATTATGGCGCCGACAGCTGGGAGAGGGGGGCGATACTCGAGACTATCGACCTGCCCGTGACCGACCGCGAATGGCTGCTCGGCAGGCTCGATCATGCAATGGTCGACGACGACCCCGTCGAATACATGCGCCGAGCCTTTGACCGCAACAGGGTCGATTCAGATGAATATTATTTCTCCGTCGCCCTCAACGGGCTTGCCGAGTGCGGCTGCCGCCAGAGCGGCGAGGTATATATGAATTTCCAGGGCGACAGGCCGAGCGTCAACAACGGCACGCTGCCCACGGCGCTTTTCAATATATATGATAACCTCACCTTCAGGTGCAAGATAGGCGGCTTGACCTACGACGGCGACTACACGCTGACCGTCACCTATATGGACAGGCGCAACCCTGCCTCCGCCGAGCATAAGATAACCGCCAACGGCAAGACGGTCTATTGCGGGCCGCAGTTCGGCGGCGAGAGCGACCCCGACTATGACCGTGAGATGCTGCGCCCCGGATTCGTCAGCGCAAGCTATACTCTGCCGCACGATTTCATTGAGAACGGCTGCGTTGACCTTGAGCTGAGCGAGCCTACCATGGGTGTGATGTTCGCCGAGCTGAGAATCACAAAGAAAAAGCCTTAAAAACTAAAAAAATCCGAAAAAAACTTAACAAATTTTATTTCGCCGTTTTTCCTGCCATCTTTCTATGTTGTTAATATTCAACAAAGTTTTGTAACAGTCTTTGTCAATATTCACAAAATATTCAGGGCGCTTCAATTGAATCTGTAGAGCTTGAATAATTTGCCAAATCCAGAAACTTGTGCAAGTTGCACATACAGAGCTATTAATCTTTGTGCAAAATCACTTGACATTTTGGAAAAAGTGAGTATAATGGAGACATCAACAGAAAGAAAGGATGAATGTTATGAAAAACGGAATTGAACTTGAGCTTGAAAAGAAGCTTATAGACGAAATCGCTGAGGAGAAGAAATTCATTTCATTCAGAAAGCTCGTTAAGATCTTTGAGTTGAATGCTCTGCTCAGAGGCTGAGCCGCTTCTCTCGACGAAAACGTCATCTTCGGATGATTTAATATATCCGTACGGGTCAATGCCCGTCGGCGTCCGGAATTCCACGGGTCGTTGCATTTTAGCAGCGACCCTTTTTTCGTTTAAACCGAGATCGGCTGTCAAATTGGCGCACAAATGTTCACTTCTCTATTGAAAAACGGCGTCTGCTATGATATAATCGTTATATATCTTCAAAAAGGGGGCGGCTCACATGGGCAAGGCGGATGACCTGATAGGCAAAATAGTCTCGGATTCCAAGATCGCCGACATGACCTACCGTGACGAGCCGATAATCTTCCCCGCTTCAAAAATGAAGAATTACACGCCGAAAAAATACGCCGCGATGCGTAAAATAGGCAGCGGCTCGCTCTTCCTTGCGAACGAGGCCAAGAATTTCCTGCTCCAGGCAAGATTCATGGCGGATTTTGAGGACGATTACGATTTCAGGGGCGATTTCAGCGCATATTACCCGACATATGCCGATATGACGACGGGTCAGCTGAGGGGATATTTCTCGTGGAGGACTAAACTGCGCCGCGGGGTCTATGAAAGAGCGCCTCTGTCCTTCGCCTTTGTCTATATGTATGAGCTGATAAACGGAGTGGGAGCCTCTTCGCCGCTCGACGCGTTCATAAAGCTCCGCACCTTTGCTCAGGAGTATGCCGAAATTGATGAAAGGGTCGTGCCCTATGCGGGGCGTTGGTTGTTTGACCTGGCGGTTTATCACGGGCTTGACCCGTCGCTGCTCGAAAGCGAGTTTGTGTTTACGAATACAGACAGCGCCGTGGATCTTTGCGCCTGCACCGACGACGAGCGGATAAAAAGCATATATTCCGACGCTGCCTACTACTGCAAGCACGCGGTGAGCTATAAAAAATACCCCGAGGAGGCGAGACGGGCGATGCTCTGCGTCTGCCATGAGCTTGCGGAGTGCCGCCCTTATAATGAATACGACAGCGCCCTTGCTTATCTTTCCGGCAAGCGGCAAATAGACTTTTATCATATGTTTGCGGGTGCGGTCTTTTGCCCCGAGAGCCTGCATGAGGACTGCGTTTATCAGGCGTATTCCTCCCGCTATATCTGCCGCAACGGCTTTTGGTCGTGCGAGTGCATAATCAGACCGTACGAGATCGGGAGGCTGACTGCCTCAATCATTAAGGAGGTAGACCGCCTGCTCCGCAAGGCTTTCGGCGAGAAGCCCATCAAGGGCGCACAGATGCCCCGTGATATCGGGGAGCTTGTCGAGATCGGGGTCGATAAATATCTAAAGCTCCGCGAGGAGGAGCACAGACCCAAGATAAATATAGACGTGTCAAAGCTCGGCGGCATACGAGCCGCGGCGGAGGTCACCTGCGGCAAGCTGATGACCGAGGCGGATATGCAGCCCGACGAGCCGGAGCAGGCCGAGCAAAAACCCGCCGCCCCGACCGCGCCCGAGACGGAGCTGCTTCGGCGGCTGCTTGCGGGCGAGGAATATGCGTCGCTGCTGCGCGAGAGCGGCTGTATGCTCTCGGTGCTTGCCGACGCGATAAACGACAAATACTTTGACGAATTCGGCGACACCGTCATTGACTTCGACGGCGAAACGCCGTTTGTAATTGAGGATTATCAAGAAGATTTGAGAGGTTTATTGGAGAATGAAAATACCTAAGAGAATAGCTTCGGTCATCATTAATTCGCTCAAGGGCGGCGTTGTGCCGAGGATAGGTTTGCCCTATATAACCGTCGGCAGGGAGCACGAGATAAACGCCCTGCTGCACGATATCGAGATAATTTCGGAGGGCGGCGCTTCGTTCCGCTTCATAGCGGGCCGCTACGGCAGCGGCAAGAGCTTCCTGCTGCAAACGATAAGGAATTACGCCATGGACAGGAACTTCGTCGTCGTGGATGCCGACCTCTCGCCCGAGCGGCGTTTGCAGGGCACAAGGGGTCAGGGGCTTGCGACATACAAGGAGCTTATCCGCAATATGTCCACCCGCACAAGACCCGAGGGCGGTGCGCTGACTCTTATCCTCGACCGCTGGATAAACAGCGTGCAGAGCGAGGCGATGGATTTCCTCGGCTGCGGCTTCGACGACCCGAGGCTTGCGCCCGAGACGGAGCGGAGGATAAGGGGCGTTGTGGGAGAGCTGAGCGAGATGGTGCACGGCTTCGACTTCGCAAAGCTGCTGACCATATATTATAAAGCCTATATCGGCGGCGACGACGAGGGCAAGGCCAAGGTAGTCAAGTGGTTCAGGGGCGAGTATTCGCTCAAGAGCGAGGCGAAAGCGGAGCTGGGCGTCAATATCATTGTCACCGACGACGATTGGTATGATTATATCAAGCTCTTCGCTGCATTCCTCAAGCGTGCGGGCTACGACGGTATGCTCATCCTCATCGACGAGCTTGTGAATATATATAAGATACCGAATTCGATAACCCGTCAGTATAATTACGAGAAGATACTCACCATGTATAACGACGCTTTGCAGGGCAAGGCGCACCACCTCGGCATAATCATGAGCGGCACTCTGCAATGCATTGAGGATCAGCGCAGGGGCGTTTACAGCTATGAGGCGCTGCGCTCAAGGCTTGAGCAGGGCAGATTCGGCTCGGACGAGCACTCCGATATGCTTGCCCCCGTGATAAAGCTGAATCCGCTCAGCTATGAGGAGATGCTGGTGCTCACCGAGAAGCTGGCGGATATCCACGCCGAGCTTTTCGGCTACGAGCGCACCCTAGGGCAGGAGGAGCTCATAGCCTTTATCAAGATAGAGTACGGCAGGATAGGGGCGGATAAAAATATTACCCCGCGCGAGGTCATCCGCGACTTTATCGAGCTGCTGAATATATCGTTCCAGAATCCCGGACTGACCGTGTCGCAGCTGCTCGGCTCGGAGGGCTTTGAATACGCAAGATCCGAGGTCGACGAGGAAAATGTTGAGAAAGAATTTGCTGAATTTGAAATATAAGGTGACCGTATGAACGTATTTGACCGCTATGCGCCCTTCATTCAGGATTTCATCTATCAGAATAGCTGGGAATCGCTGCGAGCCGTGCAGGTGGCGGCGGGCGACGCCGTGTTCAACACCGACTGCAACGTGCTGCTGTGCGCCTCCACCGCCTCCGGCAAGACGGAGGCGGCGTTTTTTCCGATCCTGACCCTTTTCACCGAGGATATGCCGAGCAGCGTCGGCGCCATATATATCGGGCCGCTCAAGGCGCTCATCAACGACCAATTCATGCGGCTGAACGACCTGTGCCGCGAGGCGGATATCCCCGTTTGGCATTGGCACGGCGACGTTTCGCAGTCGCATAAAAATAAGCTGCTCAAAAATCCGTCGGGCATATTGCAGATAACGCCAGAATCCCTCGAAGCGCTGCTGCTGCACAAGCATTCATATGTCGCTCGGCTTTTCGGCGACCTGCGCTTTATCGTCATTGACGAGGTGCATTCGCTCATGCGCGGCGACAGGGGCGGGCAGACCCTCTGCCTTATCGAGCGGCTGATGCGCCTCTCCGGCTCGAAGCCGAGGATAATCGGGCTCTCCGCCACCGTGGGCGATCCCGAGAGCGCGGGGCGGCTGCTCTCCGAATGCTCGGGCAGGCGCACCGTGATACCCAAGATAGAGGCGGGCGGGGTCAAGTGGCGGCTCTCAATGGAGCATTTTTATATTGACGGCGACGGCGGATATGAGAAAGAGCACGAGGGCGAGGCGCTGCCCGAGCTTGATATCGCCACCGACAAAGCGCCGAGGAACGCCGACCCGGGCATGGGCTATATTTTTGAGCATACAAGGGGCAAGAAGTGCCTTGTATTCGTCAATTCCCGCGAGGAATGTGAGGCGGTCACGACCACTCTGCGCCGCTACTGCGAGGAGCGGAATGAGCCCGACCGTTTTTTGATACATCATGGCAATCTCTCCGCCGCCTACCGTGAGACGGCCGAGGCCGTGATGAAGGATGAGCAGCAGTTCAAGACCACCGTCACCACCGCTACGCTCGAGCTCGGTATTGATATCGGCAGGCTGGAGCGCGCATTCCAGATCGACGCGCCGTTCACCGTGTCGTCGTTTTTGCAGCGAATGGGCAGAACGGGCAGGCGAGGACTGCCGCCGGAGATGTGGTTTGTCATGCGTGAGGAGCAGCCCGAGGCGAGAGCCATGCTGCCCGCCACCGTGCCGTGGACGCTGCTGCAGGGCATTGCACTCGTGCAGCTCTATACCGAGGAGCGCTGGGTCGAGCCGCAGCGCATGGATAAATATCCCTACAGCCTGCTGTATCATCAGACCATGGCGACTCTCGCCTCCTGCGGCGAGGCTTCACCCGCCGCGCTTGCTTCAAAGGTGCTGTCACTCAGTACCTTCAAGCAGGTATCGCAGGAGGATTACAGGCTGCTGCTGCGCCACCTGCTCTCGACCGATCAGATCCAGCGCACCGATGAGGGCGGGCTGATAGTCGGCCTCGCGGGCGAGCGGCAGGTCAACAATTTCAAGTTCTACGCCGTGTTTCAGGAGAATGAGGAATACACCGTCCGCAGCCATTCTCAGGAGCTCGGCACGATAGTCATGCCCCCGCCCCCGGGCGAGAAGATAGCCATTGCGGGGCACGTCTGGATAGTCGAGGAGGTCGATCACAAGCGCAAGCTCGTCTATTGCGACCTTGTCAAGGGCAAGGTGCCCGCCTACTTCGGCCAGTGCCCGGGCGATATCAACACCAAGGTGCTCGAACGCATGAGGCAGGTGCTCATTGAGGACAAGGGCTACCCTTATCTGATGAAAAACGCCGTTGCACGCCTCTCGGAGGCACGCAAGACCGCGCGCAATTCGGGGCTTACAGAGCGCCCGCTGATAAATCTCGGCGGCGATATGTGGTGCCTTTTCCCGTGGCTCGGCAGCTATGCCTTCCTCGCAATGGAGCGCTTCCTGAAGCTCAAGTGCGCCAAGGAGCTCGGCATCTCGGCGCTCGACCCGTCAAGGCCGTATTTCATCCAGTTTAAGATGAAGGCGGGCGAGAAGGAATTCTTTGACGTGCTTGCGAATGAAGCTGCAAAGGAATTCGACCCGATGGAGCTTGTCTATAAGGGCGAGGTGCCGCTGTTTGAGAAATACGACGAATTCCTGCCCGACGAGCTGGTACGCAAGGGCTTTGCCTACGGCGTGCTCGATATCGACGGCATGAAGAGCAGAATTCGCTCTTGGGAAAAAATTCGGATTGAAAAATTGCATTATATATGATAAAATTTTTATATTAAGTATGCTGCTTTGGCGGGGCGCATATATTTTGCAGGGAGTGAGCTTATGAAAAAGGCTTTGAGTGTTTTGACAGCGTGCGTAATGCTGCTTTGTGCGGCCGTGCCCGCCTTTGCATCGAGTGAAAAAATACCGCTGATAACGGTCGGCGGCTACGCTTCGTCACAGCTCTATGACTACAGCGGCGACGAGCCGCAGCAGGTCTGGCCGTTTGACCCGCAGGCGGCGCTGAAGCAGACCGTCTCCGACCTGCCGAATTTCACGATTTCGCTGCTTAAGTTCCTCTGCGGCTCGCCGGAGCCGCTCGGTAATGCAATCGCCGACGGCGGCATGAAAATACTCGAGAAAATGTTCTGCAACGAGGACGGCTCCTCGGTCTATAACGTGACCCATTACCCGAACGACCCCGCGCTCACGAATTATAAACACCTCACCGACAGCGGCAGGCTCGATCTGGTCAGGGAAAAGAATCTCAGCGCCGCGGCGGCCGAGAGGATAGGCGGCGAAAACGTCTTTTCGTTCCAGTATGATTTCCGTATGGGCGGTTATGATATAGCGAATGAGCTGAGCGACTATGTCAACGCCGTGCTCAAATACACGGGCGCAAAAAAGGTGAATATCTTCGGCATGAGCTACGGCGGCTTCGTCGTCGGCGCTTATCTGAGCCTCTTTGCCGACTGTGCGCCGATAAATAACGCCGTGCTCGACGTGCCCGCCCTCGGCGGCACCTCGTTTGCGAAGCGATTCTTCCTCGGCGAGGTCGATTTCCCCGTTGCGAGCCTTATTTCGCTCGGCGAGAATATTCTCGGCAAGGAGACCGACTTGGCGCCGCTTTTCGACGGGGTCAAGCTCCCCAGGGTGGAGGCGCTGGCGTCCGCATTCCTCAAGAGGATATCGGTGCTGCCGCTGCATTGGGGCAGCCTTTGGGATCTGCTCACGCCCGAGAGCTATGAGCAGCTTAAGCCCGTGATGCTTGACGGCGAAGCGAGCGCCGAGCTGATACGCAAGAGCGACGTTATTCACCACGAGATCATGCCGAATTACCGCAGCAGCTTCCTTCGCTGCATGGAGCGCGGTGCAAACGTCTCGATAATCTGCAACTATGTCGATTACACGGCTTTCGGCGGCGACAGGCTCGCCGATATGCTGCTTGACGCTTCGCAGGTCAGCGGAGCAATCTGCCCGTCGGTCGGCAAGCGCTTCCCACGCGGCTACAACGCCGTTCGCACGGTCTGCACCGATATTAAGCACGACCATGTCGCCCCGTCAATGAAGATAGACGCCTCCTCGGCTTATCTGCCCGAGAACACCTGGTTTGTCGACGGGCAGTATCACGGCACTTATACCCAAGACCCGAATACCTTTGCCCTTATCGAGCGGCTGCTCTTTGCCGACGGCAGGACTGATGTGTATTCCTTCGCCGAATTCCCGCAGTTTGAGGTGGCTCAGGCGCCGTATTACTCGGTCAATGCCGTATTTAAGGGCGAGCAGGCGGGTCACACGGGCGACTCCGATACGCTCGTTATAACCAACCTTTCCCCGAGCCGCTCCGTGCTGATAACGGGCGTCTCAATGCCGGGCGTTGAATTCTCAAAGCCCTCCGGGCGGCTGTTGAAGCCCGGCGAATCCGCCGAGATCAAAGTGATATCGGCAAAGCCGCTTGACGGCAGAGCCGAGCTTAAAGTCAGCTATGTGAAGCCCGCATTCGGCAAGAGCGCCGCGGTCAGGAGCTTTGATTTTGTCAAATAAGGAGAATAAGTAATGAAACTCAAGAAAAATATGCGCTTGTTTGCTATAGCGGGGGCGCTGCTGCTGCTCTTTATACTCTTCACGGCGGCTGTAGCCAATGTCGACGTGCAGCCGATAGGTCCCAACGCTTCGAGCGTTGGTTTTGCCTCCGCAAACGGCCATTTCCGCGACCTCATAGGCAACAATGACGGGTGGTATAAGTTCACAGAAGTGCTCGGCGTTTTGTCGATACTCGTGATGCTCATGTTCGCCGCCATAGGCGTTATCCAGCTCGTCACCCGCAAGGCTCTCAAAAAGGTCGACAGCGAGATACTCGCCCTCGGCGTATTCTACGCCATCGTGGTATTCTTCTATCTCCTCTTTAATGTCGTTGCTGTCAACTACCGCCCGATACTCGTCGACGGTCAGCTCGAGGCCTCCTACCCCTCGTCGCATTCGATGCTCGCCGTTTGCGTGATGCTCTCGGCTATCCTGCCGCTCAAGAAGCGTCTGCCCGCAAAGGTAATGCCTGCCGTCAAGGCCGTGTGCATAGCCGTTGCGGCGCTCACCGTCCTCGGCAGGCTGCTCTCGGGCGTTCACTGGTTCACCGATATCGTCGGCGGAGTGCTGCTCTCATGCGCTCTCACGGCGCTCTACTATGCGCTTGCCGAGCAATTTCGCCTTGCGCTGCGCCCGTAAATTGGACTAAAAGGCTAAAATGTATATTGTTTTTCGAGGATAAATATTGTATAATATTAAAGATTGGGGTTTGATCCTCTGAAAATAGCCGTGCTCCGTGCGCTTCGGCGTCGTGGGCGTAGACAGGAGAGAAAAGCATATGGAAAAGAAACTGAATGTTGTTACCGGCGCAAAGGGCTATGTAGGATATGCGCTTGTAAAGGAGCTTGCCGACAGAGGCGAGCGCATCAGGCTCTCACTGCACCGTGACAGCCACGATTTCGATGAGTTCAACTGCGAAAAGGTCATCGGCGATGTTTGCAGCCTCGACCACCTCATGCAGGCGTTTGAGGGCGCCGATACCGTTTATCATGTTGCGGGTCTTGTCGATATCACCGGCAAGAAGGATGACCTGGTATGGAAGGTCAATTACGACGGCACCAAGGCAGTTGTAGAGGCGTGCAAAAAGTGCGGAGTTAAGAACCTTGTTTATGTTTCATCGGTCGACGCCATTCATGTCACCGACGATATGACCGTCGTGCGTGAGCCGGATCATTTTGACCCCGACCTTGTCAACGGCGCATACGGCAAGTCAAAGGCTGCCGCAAGCCAGTATGTAATGGACGCTTCGGATGAAAATCTCAAGACCTGCGTCGTGCATCCGAGCTGCTGCATCGGCCCCTACGACGTCAAGGGCACTGCCAGCGTTTGCGCTATGATCCGCCTTTATATCAAGGGTCTGTTCCCCGTTACCCTCGACTTCGGCGCATACAACTTCGTTGACGTGCGCGACGTTGCAAAGGGCATGATAGGCGCTGCCGAAAAGGGCAGAGGCGGCCAGAATTACCTCCTCTGCGGCGACAAGCTCACCGTCAGGGAGTTCATAGCGACACTCGCAAAGATTTGCGGCAGGAAGCCGCCGAAGGTAGCACTCAGCAAAAAGACGATAATCAGGCTGCTGCCCGTCATCGTCAAGGTGTTTGATATGCTCAAGCTCCCGCCGGTGCTCAACGAGATGTCGATAGAGATCCTTTGCCAGAACTGTAACTTTACATATGAGAAAGCCGCAAAGGAGTTCGGCTACAAGCCGATGAGCGCTGAGGATTCGCTGCGCGACACCATCGAGTGGATAAAGAAATTCGATAAAGAAAAAGCAAATAAGAAATAAAAAATTGCGGGCGGTCGAGGCTGCCCGCTTTTTATATTCTTATAAATATTGACACCGAACACGTCGTCATATATAATATCTATGCGGATATATGATTTCGTTTGCCGCATAAAAAGTAATCAAAAAAATGACGGAGGTATTTATGAGGAGATTTACAAAAGTATTCAGCGCCATGTTCGCCGTTATCATGCTGTTTACGGGCTTGCCGCAGGCATCCGGCGTGGAGGAGCAGACAGCAGATCCAAAAATCCCGCTCTCGTCGAGCGGCGAGCCGCTGGATATCGGTATGTCCGAGGATGAAACGATGACCGAGCCGAGCGAGCATATCTATGACCTGTCGCTCTCAAAGAGCAGGATATACCTGCTGCCCGGTATGTCGTTCAGACTGACGGTTAGCGCCGTTACCGAGCCCTTTGACCCGCAGCCGGAGCTTTCGACCGAGAGCACCGCGCCGACCGAGGAAGCAACGGAGGTACCCGCGATTGAAACAACCGCACCCGTGACGGACGAAGCCGTTACCGAGGAGACAACGCTGCCCGCCGAAACCGAATTGAACGACGACCCCGTTATGCCTCAGCTCAGTGAGATCGAAATTACCGAATCAGAGGCGACGGAGACAACGGTCGAGGAAGCAACGGCAGATGCGCCCACGGAAGAAACGATCGCAGAAGAAATGACGACCGAGCCGATGGCACAGGAAACGACCGTCGAGGTCATAACCGAACCCGAGACGACCGAAGCCGAAAAGCCGATCGAGGCGATAACGCCTATCCCCATCGGTGAGGATGACAACGAGTCCTACATATGGCGCAGCAACGATGAATCCGTTGCGACCGTCAGCTCAAGCGGCGTTGTCACTGCCGTGAGCCTTGGCATGGCTGTTGTCACGGCCTCCACTGTTGACGGCTCTTGCACGGCGGTGTGCGAGGTAATGGTTGTTAATGAATTGCCGAACGGCAACGAAAACAGCAATTCCGTTATGGCGACCAATTATGCTACGCCCCACACCGCGATCACTATTGACTGGGTAAATCAGTATACGTCGCCCGAATCGGAGACGGCGGCGCGCACGATATCGCCGGGGACGATGCTGAAGCTCATTCGCAAGGAGGGCAATTTCTATGTTGCTCACACCCTTGACAGCACGACGAATTACTATATGTGGGCGGCGAATATCTTTGACCGTCATGCCGGCAACGGCTATATCGAGATATGCAAGGTCAATACCAGCGATACCCGCAGACATTGGGATATGTATACCACGCAGAGCCTGCGGCTCGCAGTTAGAACGGGCGGCACGGCAACATGGTCAAGCAGCAATGCGAATATTGCGACAATTTCGAGCAACGGAACAATTACGCCGCGTGCAGCCGGCACAACATATATCACCGCGACCCAAAACGGCAAAAAGGATGTTATACACCTGACGGTGATTACAAAATATGATTCGGTCAAAACCGGCGTGGTTAAAGAAAGCTGGTGCAGCAAGTATAGGTGTACGCACTCAAAGTGTACAGTATACGGGAGAAAAGAGGGCGATACAAAGCCCTATATAGTGATAAGGATTTACGGTGAAAGTGCCGGATTCTATTATGCAAATGTCGTAGGCGAGAATTCATATATTTATATGTGGAAGAGTAATATCGCTCTTGAAAATTGGTATCAGCATTGTACATTAAATAATTTGGACAGTGACGGGAACATGGAATATAAACCGCAGGGCCTTGCGATGGATTCAAGATATTGTTATTCATTCCAAATCGGCAGGTATAACGCAAACATACATCAGCTATACAGATATGATATGAATACAGGCGCCAAGCTGCTGATGACACCCGTGAGAAATGCTCAAGGGCAATTGCCCGGCACTCTTTTACACGCCAATGATGCGGCTATAGCGTATTTCACCGAAAACGGAAAGAATGTTCCATATCTGTTTGTTGCAGCGCTTGATAGCGGAGCGACCAGCTATATTGTAAAATTGGGATTTAATGAATCCGGTGAGTACTGGGAAGCTGCGAGATACACAGTTAATCAAGAAAGTATACCAATCGCCGGAATAACTTTGCTTTCTGGCGGGGGAGCGGGCCCGGCGTTTTTCTTAATTAATTTTAAGGAGCGATTTACGCTAATAAGGATCGCTGCGGATACTTCTACGGGAACTACATTAAATGGTGTTGACGCGTTTACAATTTCGACATCTTCTATCGAAAGTGATGAAAAAATACCATATGTAAACCAAGGCATACATTATGATTCTGAGACCGACAGATTATATTTGGCTTTTTCTAATTCAGAGAATTCTAAAATAAATAAGGTCATTGCATATAAGGCTGTTGATAACACTTTCAGCGATCCGATTAAGGCCGGTTCAATGACCATAATTCGAAATTATGGTAATCGCTCGTTTGAACTTGAGGCGTTGGCGTTCAGACCTAATTCAACAGATAAACGTCTTTGGTTCAGTACTTTTGAAGGAGATTTTGTTGCCGCGGGGATATATACTGACCCCAAAGAAATCCGTTATATGGAAGGTGATATCTCATGAAAAATAAACTTCTCATTTTAAGTGTCATATTTTTAATGTTTCTAACCTCTTGCAGTAAGATCAGTGACGATGAACATACTGCTTTTGAGCCGAATTCTACCGTCAAAGAATCTGACATACGATCAGAGACGAAAATTGTCAGAGTTACCGAGCCCAACACTGTGCGCCTTAACGGTGATTACGATTCCGTGCCGACGGTAACTTTTCCTCAAAAGCTGAGCAGTGAGGAGCTTGATTCTATCGTTATTCCCGTCTCGGCAGATGACCCATACTCCGCAATTGTTGCGAGTAAAATTGATTGGTATAAGCAGGCTGGCCCGGAATATAACTCGGAATTGATGAGATATACCTTGTACGATATTAACGGCGACGGCACGGACGAGCTAATAATCGGTAGAATAGAAGTCCTCGGAGGCACAAGCGTCTATGATGAGTACGAGGGCGTAAGCGCAGATTTTGTCTACGGCCTTCTTATGAGCGAGGTGTTTACGATTCAAAACGGTAAAGCCGTAAGGGTTCAGCGCTCGACGTTAAGCCCAGATGCATATGAAAACGTGCTGTTTGACAACGGTATTTTAAAAGTTGTGCGGCTGACTCCGCGAAACCCAAGAATCACTTACGCCAAAATGGTAAACGGTGTTTTTGAATTGGTCGGTGACTGCATATATAAAACCTTTGACGGCAAGTATTATTATAGAAACGGTAGTGATACCGGTGAAATAACCGAAGAAGAATTCAACCGCCGTATAGCCGAGATTGAGGATGGCGCTCATCCCGTCGAGCTTGAGTGGAAACACTTGCAGGATTACGGAAAATAACGGAGAAACGGTATGAAAAGACTTTTTGCAATACTTCTTTGTATGATATTTGTGTTTTTAACCGCTTGCGGCACGCCGAGCGGTGATGAGCGCGGTACGACTACGCATGAGGAATCCGTGACATGTGCAGGAACAAAGACTGCCGACGTTACCGAGCCCAACACTGTGCGCCTAAACGGTGATTACGATTCTGTGCCGACGGTGACTGTTCCTGAAAGGCTGAGCAGTGAGGAGCTTGATTCTATTGTTATTCCCGTCTCGGCAGATGACCCATACTCCGCAATTATTGCGAATGAAATTGATTGGTATAAGCAGGCCGGATCACAATACAACTCGGAAGTGGAGAGATATGCCTTGTACGATATAAACGGCGATGGCACAGACGAGCTTATAATCGGTAGTATAGGAGTCCTCGGAGGCACAAGCGTCTATGAGGAGCACGAGGGCGTAACCGCAGAATTCACTTACGGATTGCTTATAAGCAGTGTGTATACGATTAAAAATGGAAAGGCTGTTGAGGCGAATCGGTTGATAATCAGCGAAAACGCATATCAAACGATACTTTTGGATAACGGCATGATCAAGATTCTTTATCAGACCCCGAGAAATCCGCAGATCACTTATTATAAAATGACCGGAGATAATTTTGAAATGGTCGGCGGAAATCTCGACAAGAATTTTGACGGAGAATGTTATTACTATGAGAAAGACAAAGAAGAGAAAATATCCGAGGAAGAATTCAACCGTCGTATAGCTGAGATCGAGGACGGCGCTCACCCTGTTGAACTTGAGTGGAAGCACTTGCAGGATTACGGAAAATAACGGAGATTTTAAATGAAAAAGATTTTTGCTTTATTCTTAGGCTTATCCATTATGCTCTTGACCGCCTGCGGCACGCTGACAGAGGATGAACGCGCCGAAACAGTAACCGTACATACTAAAATGAAAGCGCGTCAGGATACGTCGAACATTGTCGAAACGGTGCGGATCAAAACCGACCCAAGTGACCCGTATTCCTATTATATTAAGGATAAATACGAGAAAATATACGCTGCTCAGATTAAAAAAGGCAGCGAATATTTCTTGGATTTTGATAAATATGCCGGCGATCCGTATTATTTCATATACGACATTAACGGCGACGGGACGGATGAAATGATAATGGGCGATTGGATACGCACTACCATTGATGTTGACGATGCAGATCCTCCGAAAAAGGTGTTGATTTCAAACGTTTATACGGTTAAAGACGGTGAGGTCGTCAAATTAAGCGGTGGATTTTGGTGGGAGGATGATTATATCTGGAATCGAGTCCTCTTAACCAACGGGGTCACTCAAACAACCGACGGTCATGAAGATTACCCGAACTATTCGTTTATGGCCATAGAAAACGGCAAACTAAAATTGAAGTGCAGGATTCAGTATACAAGCGGCGGGTACTTCAGAATATATGATACTCAGGATAAAGAAGTAAT
>OIZV01000425.1_pt1 | contig 21400 bp, 16 predicted proteins | sample 1588681 | NCBI WGS metagenome assembly OIZV01 (sample SAMN03283281) | human gut metagenome | biome: human-associated habitat; material: feces | host: Homo sapiens | place: Peru | collected 2012 | reverse complement strand
GGACTGTCATTCACTACCGTGTCGACACTGCGCTACCCTCAAGGGGAAGGCTGATTGGTTTTTGCATTGAAAGCAATTTTTATCAGGCTTTCTCGGTGTTACGAAGTTCGATAAAGGCACATTCCGTAGGGGTCGATGACCACATCGACCCAAGGATAGCAGAGGTTTTCCTCGGTGCTGAATAAAGTAAAATTGACAAGCGGATATTATATTGACAAAACAGATTTATTGCAGTAAAATATTCTCGAACAAAGGGGCGTGAGAACAATGCACAATGTGCTGAAAAATCGCCCGAAAACAGGAGGAAATGCAATGAAAAGAACAGCGAAAAGAATTCTTTCAACGCTTTTGATTGTGATTATGTTTGTCGGTGTTGCACCGGCGGGCGGTTTTAAATTTACTGCGAAAGCGAGCGCAAAAACAATCGGGGAATGCTCTGTAGGGGATATAATTACTTTCGGCTCATATCCGCAGAGTAAGGTCACGGACGAAGAAATTCTTAACGGCATAAAGAGCGTTGAAGATAATTACAAATGGATCGATTATAACTATTATGCAGGAACAGGTGATTGGTGCGACGGTAACATGAAGCCTGTTGACGGAATGATGCTCTATAAGGACATAGTTTACGGTGGCAATAAATATCGTGCGGTAAAAATCAACCAATACCGTCCGGCTTCTACCGGATATTTGTCAACAGCGGATAAATCACATCAAGATGATAATGGGTATTATACGGGAAATACATACTATTTTAAATATGAGCCGCTCAGATGGCGTGTCCTCAATCCGAGCGAAGGATATGTTATGTGTAATATTATTATAGATTCGCAGGCATATCAAAACAGCCTATATTTTGATTCTAAAAACTATTTGTATTATATTAACAGTGAATATGAAAAATATCCGTCGGAATGGACAGTAAGCTTTATCAGACAATGGCTTAACGACAGTTTTTACAATGCTGCTTTTACCGATGATGAAAGGGCACTTATTAAAACTTCGCATATCGAAAACGGCAGAGTTTATGACAATTGCTCTATGAATTTTGATACCGATGATAAAATTTTTCTTATTTCATATGGAGATGTAACGTCCCCTAAATATGGTTTTGATTATGAAACTGTATATACCGATTCTGCAAGATTGCTTAAGGGAACTGACTATGCCTTGTGTCAAGGTTTGCAAATTCCGTCAAAACACAGCGGAATGTCAAGCTGGTGGCTTCGTACAGCGATGTTTTCTACATTTGCATCATGGACTGCCGGATACGATGGAATGGCAGATGTTGATCAGATCGTAAACATGACTGATATCGGTGTTGTACCGGCATTTAAATTCAATCCAAAATCCACAATTTGTGATGTTCACGAGTACAAAGCTGTTGTGACCGAACCAACATGCACGGAGCAGGGATATACGACTTACACCTGCACAAAATGCAATGACAGTTATGTTGATAACTATACCAATGCGCTCGGTCATGACTTTGGAGAATGGAAGCTTACAACGCCGGCAACCTGCACAGAAATCGGCGTTGAAACAAGATACTGCACTCGCTGCGACGTGACGCAAACAAGAGATGTTGATAAATCTGCGCATGTATTCGGCAAATGGAAAATCACAACCGCTCCGACAACAATTTCCGACGGAGTGAAAACACGTTATTGTAAAAATTGCGACGCTTTTGAAACCGAAAGTGACGGCAAGCTGAAGCCGATATCCGTGAAGCTCAATAATATTGAGACGAACTATAAAAAGTCCGGACAGCTTGAGCCGAAAATTACAAATCCCGATAATGTCGGCTGCAAGGTCGAGTATAAATCCTCCGACCCCAAATGCGTTATCGTTGATGCCGACGGAATTTATTTCGCCGTTAAAACCGGTTCGGCAAAAATAACCTGCACCGTTACCGATGAATACGGCAAGGTTACGACCGCCGAATGTAAAGTGAACGTTAAATATAGCACTGTTCAGTGGATAATTATCATTGTCCTCTTCGGCTGGATTTGGTATTAATCGTATAGGTGTTAAATTATTATAGCTCCTCCTTTCGGGGGAGCTTTTCTATGCTTTAAAGTCAGCAGAAATTATCCAAGCCTCCCCTTGTTTCAAGAGGAGGCATTGTCATTGACGACGGAGGGGATAAAAAGAGGCTTATTAAGTAATATTTCTAAGGTCGGTAAATTTCAAGGTGCGATGCCCACATCGACCCGAGGTCAGATGAAATTCTATTTTGGCTTCCTTTTAGGGGAGCCGGCAAAAATAGTCAGCAGAAATTTTTTAATCCTGTCATGTCATCAATACAAGCAAATCAAAAATGCAAGGAAGTGCGTGACCGTTCCGCCGAGGATGAAAAGGTGAAAAATGAAGTGATAATATCTTTTGAATCTGCCGATTGAATAAAAGATTGTGCCGAGCGTATATATTGCACCGCCGAGGACGAGCAGTCCGAAAAGCAGAAGAGCATTCGGGTCGCATTTATAAATCGGATAGAAAAGGAAAATGCACATCCAGCCGAGCACCATGTAAAGCACCATTTGAAGCTTTTTGTATTTTTCCTGATCTATAAATGTCAGCGTAATTCCGAGTATTGCCGTCACAACGCTGACTGTAATGCAAACGATTGCAAGTGCTTTGTAATAGGGGAGAACGTCAAGTATCATCAAGGGAATACTTGTGCCCGTTATCAAAACAAAAATTACAGAATGGTCAACAAGTCTTGCAACCTTTTTCGCTTTTCCCGGGGAAAGTCTGTGATAAATTGACGAACCGCTGTAAAGAATAATCATAGCGACACCGAAAATTATCGAGCTGATTATATGACTTATATCATTCGATCTCATGAGCAAAACGACTGTTGCAACCGCTCCGAAAACAACTCCGACAAGGTGCGATATTGAATTCGCTTTATCCTCTTTTTCCGTATAATACGGAAGATTAACATTTTCCAAATACATTTTGATTACTCCTTTATTTATGATAATTGCTTAAATTGCTCGCCAGGCCGTCAACCGGAATTAACGCAAAAAGCATCATAGCAAGACCGCTCTTCAACGACGGTCGTTTCATTGATTTCATTGTACGCCGAAAGGCCGCAAAAGTCACCCTACACCTAATTTTCGGCTCTCTACAGTGATTCTACTCCGGGTAGAGTGATTTTTTTGAACTCTACCGGCTGTAATTCGACGTTTTTTGAAAATTTTTTCCTTTAACTCTTGATAAATCTTTCACAGACTGATATAATAATCGGGTAACCACTGATTTGGAAACACCAAAACAGGGAAAACCCCGAAAAACCGAAAGGAGATTTTTATAATGAACTATTCAGCAGAAGTTCAGGGAATGTGCTGTGTAGCCAAGGGTCCGAAACATGATCCGGCTCCGATTCCCGAAGAAGGCAAGTGGATCGCTGCAAAGCAGATCACTGATATTTCAGGCTATACCCACGGTGTGGGTTGGTGTGCACCTCAGCAGGGTGCCTGCAAGCTCTCTCTTAATGTTAAGGGCGGCGTTATCGAAGAGGCTCTCGTCGAGACTATCGGCTGCTCAGGTATGACACATTCCGCAGCTATGGCAGCTGAGATCCTTCCCGGAAAGACAATTCTTGAGGCTCTCAACACTGACCTTGTCTGCGATGCTATCAATACAGCTATGCGTGAGCTTTTCCTTCAGATCGTATACGGCCGTACACAGTCCGCCTTCTCAGAGGACGGTCTTGTAATCGGTGCAGGTATGGAGGATCTCGGTAAGGGCGCTCGCTCAATGGTCGGCACAATGTACGGCACAAAGGCAAAGGGCGTTCGTTATCTTGAGATGACAGAGGGCTATTGCACAAGAATGGCTCTTGACGCTGACGATCAGGTTATCGGTTATGAATTCGTTTCTCTCGGCAAGATGACCGACTTCATTAAGAAGGGCATGGAGCCGAACGAGGCATATGAGAAATCCAAGGGCACATACGGCCGCTTCGATGAAGCTGTTAAGTATATTGACCCGAGAAAAGAATAATTGAAGGAGGAATAACGCAATGGCACAGTTTGAAGGTTATGAGAGACGTGAGGCTAAGATCCTCGGCGTTCTTAAAGAATACGGTATTTCCTCCATCGACGAATGTAAGGAAATCACACTTGCAAAGGGTATCGACGTTGACCAGATCGTTCGTTCAACTCAGCCCATTTGCTTTGAAAATGCTATCTGGGCTTACACTGTAGGCGCAGCTATCGCTATCAAGATGGGTTGCACAAAGGCTGCCGATGCCGCTGCCGCTATCGGTATCGGTCTCCAGAGCTTCTGCATTCCCGGTTCTGTTGCCGAGAACCGTAAGGTTGGTCTCGGTCACGGCAACCTCGGTAAGAGACTTCTTTCCGAGGAGACAGAGTGCTTCGCATTCCTTGCAGGCCACGAGTCATTCGCAGCTGCAGAGGGTGCTATCAAGATTGCTCTTAATGCTAACAAGGTTAGAGTTAAGCCGCTTCGTGTTATCCTTAACGGTCTCGGTAAGGACGCAGCAATGATCATCTCCAGAATCAACGGCTTCACATACGTTGAGACAGAGTTTGATCCGTACACAGAAGAGGTTAAGGTTGTTTACGAGAAGGCATATTCAAACGGCCCGAGAGCCGATGTTAAGTGCTACGGTGCTGACAACGTTCCCGAGGGTGTTGCTATCATGAAGCTTGAGAATGTCGGCGTTTCAATCACAGGTAACTCAACCAACCCGACTCGTTTCCAGCATCCCGTTGCAGGCACATACAAGAAGTGGTGCGTTGAGAACGGCATTAAGTATTTCTCTGTTGCTTCGGGCGGCGGCACAGGCCGTACACTTCACCCGGACAACATGGCTGCAGGCCCGTCTTCATATGGTCTTACAGATACAATGGGTCGTATGCATTCCGACGCTCAGTTTGCAGGTTCTTCTTCGGTTCCCGCTCACGTTGAGATGATGGGTCTTATCGGTATGGGCAACAACCCGATGGTTGGTGCTACCGTCGCAACCGCTGTTGCAGTTGAAGAGGCAATGAAATAAGCCTTATAAATCAACACTTTCAGAGCTTCGCTCACTTCGAGCGAGGCTCTTTTTCTGTCTCAAAATCGACGTTTCAAAATTCCCTCGGTCCTCATTTGTCCTCATAATTCGTATTTTGTCCTCTTTTTTCGTCCCGAATTTTGAGGACAGAACAGCTTTTTCACCGCAAAAAAATATTCCCGCCGAAAAAAATCACATTTTCGGCAGGAATGAATATTGATGTATATTTTTAAAAATTTGACTGTTCACTAAATGCACGAAGCGCCCGGTTGCTTAGATAATCCTTATAAATTTACCCTCCGAGATTTTATGTCTCGGAGGGATTTTTTTGATGCTTCGGTTTTATACTATTTCCTCAATCATATACAGCGGAAGATTGATGAATCGGTCGTCTTGCCTGTAATCTGCCATTGAGGTTCTGACTGATATTTCGGGGCTGAATCTGTCACGGTAGGATTTCAGGCTCTTAGCCTTGAGGTTTTCCTCGGCTTTGACCTCAACAGGGATAGCTTTGTCACCGACGTCAATAACAAAATCAACCTCGCAGGTGTTGCGGTCGTTATTGTAATAATAAATACCGATATCGGGTAGGGTCTTAAATTGCTGACAAACATATTGCTCGGTCAGTGCACCCTTAAATTCGACAAAAAGCTCGTTGCCTTTTAGAAGAACTGATTGATTTATACCGGTCATACAACCGAGAAGTCCGACATCAAGTACAAACAACTTGAATGCTTTGAGGTCCTCATACGCCTTCAGCGGAATGGCACCCGAATTGACACGACCGACCTTATATATAAGTCCGCAATCGCAAAGCCACATTATGGCTGCTTCATAGTCCTTTGCTCTTGCACCCTCACGGACAAGGCCGTAAACAAACTTCTTGTTCTCCTTGGCAAGCTGAGAGGGGATACTGTTCCACACCATGCGGATTTTCGGAACAATGTCGGCAGGGGCGTGCTTGGAAAAATCCTGTTCATAGGCAGTAAGTATTCTTTTCTGAATCGAGCGAACCTCGTTAAAGTCCTTATCGTCAACAAAGCTTTGAACAGCCTCAGGCATACCGCCAACAAAATAATATTGCTTGAGTGCGTTGATATAAACCTGCTTGAACGGTGTTATCAGCTCAAAGTCTTTGGCGTCGAGCAATTGAGCGTAGCGTTCGCCGAGCGTGGCATAGACAAATTCTTTGAACGAGAGGGGATATAAGCTCATAAAATCGACTTTGCCGACAGGAAATGAAGTGCCGCCGTGCAATGCGATTCCGAGAAGCGAACCGGCACAGATTATCTGATACTGCGGTGCATCCTCATAAAAATACTTAAGAGACGAAAGCGCTTTCGGAACCTCCTGAACCTCATCAAAAATCAATAGTGTTTCTTCCGGGTCAATTTTCTTCCCGGCATAAAGCTCAATACCTGTAATTATGCGGCTAACATTAAGGTCTGAGGCGAACAGCTCAGCCATAACTGAGTTTGAGTCGAAGTTGATGTAAACGCAGTCCTTATATGCCGTTTTGCCGAACTCTTTCATGAGCCAGGTTTTGCCAACCTGCCTTGCACCCTCTATTATCAGCGGTTTTCTGTGTTTGCTTTCTTTCCACTTATACAGCTTTTCTATCGTAAATCTATACATGGAATACCCCCTTGCACATTAAACTGTTTTTATTATACCCCATATTTACAAAAAAATCAACGAATATTTAAAATCATAACACTTTCTCATAGGAATAAATGTCGAACACATACAATTTTACATAGGAAAAAGTGTAAAGCAGGGGGGAGAGTGGTAAGATTTTTTAAATTTAACTTGTGGGGCTATCTGTTCATAATTCGTTCATATTTTATTTATTCGCAGTCAAAGAAATTGTGATATAATATATATATTCCGGAAGTTGGAAAAACTGTTTTAAAATCAGATAAGTAACCACCGATTGAATTGCGCCACGTGTGAATCAGTGGTTACTTTTGAACGACCGGCATTGTCATCTCTTAAATGTGTAGACTTTTTCGATTATGGGTGCATATTTTAGCAAATCCTCATTGCTGAGATGTATGTATTTTTGAGTTGTTCTTGATGCGTTTTGACTTGCTTGCTTTTTGTGCCCGAGGAGGGCACTAATCACATAGTCGGGGACGCCGAGAGAATTAAGACGTGATGCAAAAGTGTGGCGAAGAGAATGGTTGTTGTAATACTTATAAATTGCTTTGCCTTTTTTCTTCTTGTTTTTGGGGTTGGTCGAATATCCGTGAATTACCCTTGCTGAGTGCTTGAGCACCGACGGATAAATAATTTTGCCGTATTCGGTAACATTAAGGAAGTGAATTTCATTTCCGTTTTCGTCATAATTTATATCATAAAAGCCATGCAGATTCCTGTAAGTCGGTGTATTATTTGCCTTTTTAAGGTATGTCCTAATATAGTTTCTGCCCCATTCCCGCATATTACGTTCACGCTTCTCAACGGCAGCTTTTAGAATCTCATATAGTGAGTCACACATTGGTACAACTCGCTTAGAGTTATTCTTTGGGTTGCATATTTGAAATTTGTTGTCCGCCGTGAATTGACGACGTATGTGCAAAAGTCTGTTTTCAAAATCACAATCCTCAACAGCAATAGCACAAGCCTCTCCAATTCTTGCACCGGCTAAAAGAGAGATTACCATGGGCAAAAATACGGAACTGTTTTCGTCAAAGCGCTCAAAAATTGCATCCAATTTCTCAGCGGGGACGGTATCTCTGCTTTGCTCATTGTGTTCTTCCATTGCCGCATCTTCATCTCTTTTTGGCACAGGAAATTCATCACGGTCAAAGCTCTCAAGGTATCCCTTTTTGACTGCGTACTTTGCCATACTGAGAAGCAGACTATGGAGGTTAGAGACAGAACTAAACGAACGCTTTTTATCATAGTAAAGATTATCTAGAAGATTATTAAGCGTCTCGGGACTGAGATTACCGATTATCTCTTTGCCTATTGTCGGGAAGACATTGTTGCGGAATTTTTTCTCGTAACCGTCTCTGGTATTGGGAACCCAATGCTTTAACTCAGCCTGTTTCGGCATAAAAATTTTGGTGACAAAGTCCTCAACGGAAATCATATTGTCACATTCCGATGCCTTTTCTTGCCCGCCGAAGTAGTATTTAACTATTGCAATTTCGCCGGCGGCGAGTGCTTCCTCCGAGGAAGCAAACCCGCCCTTTGAAATTTGAGTTCTCTTGCCGTTGACCTTTATACCCTCAAAGAAATAAGCAAACCTACCGTTTGACCTTTCTTTTACATGTACCACAGGGATTTCTCTTCTTTTTCTTGCCATAATCAGTTCTCCTTTCTGTCATTGCCAACGGCCAAAATATATACCTCGGCAAGAATGCTCATAACGGTTTTCATTGTCGGTTTTGTAAGATGCGAGTTATTTTTCATGGCCTCGACTGCGTGGGCAATCTGAGCAATACTCAGCTTGTCGGCAGGAATATCGCCTATATCGCACAGCACGGAGTCCTCAAGAATCCTGCGCATATTTTTATAGGTTATTAAGGATTGACAGTAAATAGGGAGTATATAATCGACGATATATTCTCTGACTGTCAGGGTGTCTGTGCCGGTATGTGTATAATTGTTCATCATTTTAAATCCCTCCTCAGGCTACAACCGGTTTTAAATCGGTTGGGTCGGTGTAATCTACGTTAACGCTCTCGTTGAGGAAGCGTTCGACTTCCTGCTGCGATACTTTGATTTCGCCGAGCTTCATGGCTCTGATGTGACCACACTTTATAAGACTGCGGACGGTTGTGTTTGTTGTGTGGAGTAAGGTTGCGAGCTCCGGTACCGTGTACACGATGGGCGAGAGCTCTTCAGTGTTGTTTGTTGATGTAATGGTTGTTGACATATTGTTATCTCCTTTGTGCAAATAATTTTTGATTTCTTCGTCGGTAACCTTGAGCTTACCGAGCATTGTTGCTTTTAATTCTCCGGATTTTACAAGTTTTCTGACCAATTTCGGCGAGGTGCCGAGCCTTGATGCTGTCTCCGGAATTGTGTGTAAGACCGATGTGTCCGGGGCGAAAATAGGCCCCGAGCGGAAAGTATAATTCATAAGAAATACTCCTTCGTTTTAATTTAATTCTTTGATTGGACTGATTTTATTTGCTAAAACATTTTATCGCTCCCTTTGTTTTGACGCTCGAAACAAAAAATTCAAAAGAAAATCGAAAAATTTGTTTCGGAACTCTTGCGGGTTCGATATAAATATGTTATAATTAAATTTTATTTCTCATTTTAAAACAATTTTTTTAGGCTTTTTTCGAAAAATTTTAAAGATTTTCTGCTTTTGGTGCTTAAAGCGACCGAATCATTCCCTATACGCACGCATGCGTATACATTTAAAAATAAAATAAAAAAGCCGCTCAGTGGCTAAAATAAAACCGTCGTTTCCCGAATCGAAACGGCGGCTTTATGCTTGTATTGCGAAAAAAATCCCCCGCAGAAAATGACTGCGAGGGATGAATGTTATGTATTTAGTTTTTCTTAAAGAAAGTGTTTGTTACAACTGTTTTCTTAAATTCGTCTTGGTCACGATAATACATCGCATGAATAACTTTTTTAATTTTGATTGAAGTGTCCTTGTCTAACTTTAGCTCCTTGGCGGTGTGATTAAAGTCGCAGGAAAGAATTTCCGACGGCATCATTCTCCAGCCCGGGAGTAACAGTTCGTTCTCGATGAATGATGAAAAACTGCCGATAATAACACCTGCCATAATAATATAACTCTCGTCAATAGCTTTGCTTTGCAAAAGGCGCTGCCAGTGTACAACGGTCTCAAAGGCTTCTCTTGTGGCCTGGATTCTTTCGTAAAGTTCTGCTTCCGTGATTGCTGTCCGCTTGCAGGTAAATGCCTCAAATTGGTTGACGGTACAAAGACACGGAACCGCAAGCAGCGGCGGCAATGCCTTTGAGATATCCACGAGATACCTATACATTACATTAAGCGGGACTTTGTTTAATGCAAAAAATCTCTCGAACTCTACAAATGCATAGTTAGTATCCTTAACATCGTTTACCATCAACAGATTGTCGTCATATATTATGCCGTCAATTTTTTTGAAGCTGTTAATGACATTCTCAGCTTTTTCCATAGTATCCATCCACAGTGCTTTGCGTTGTACCCGACCGTCGGTAACGGTCATTGTCAATGCTCTTTGTCCGCCCGGAAAATCTTCCCTTGCATCTCTTACCCAAAAAACCCCAGTCGTACTTTTTGCCATATCATTAGTTGTTTCTTTCATATATAATCCTTCTTTCTCAAATATTTGTTTTGTAAACCTGTATATTGCCAAGTGCAAAATTCTTTGCGCTGAAACTGCCGGGGTCAACGTCCTTAACAGCCTCTGAAAATTCGAATATTTTTGCATCAATATCGTCAATCATATTGAGAATCATAGCCTCCAAAAAGCAAGGCTGTTTGGCACTGCCGTACTCAAGTTTGCCGTGATGTGAGATAAGCATATGCAGCACTGCAGTACGCACGGCATCTGATAAGTTAAGCTCATCGCACAATTTGTCAATGCGGATAGCGCCCATAACAAGATGACCGAGTAGGTTACCGCTGACTGTGTATGTGCTCTTGGGACCAAGCTCGCACGCCTCAATCTCGTCTATTTTGGCAAGGTCATGCAAAATTACACCCGTCAGGAGCAGGTCACGGTTAACAAACGGATATACCTTGCAAATTGCCAAGGCTGTTTGTATCATGCAGTAAGTGTGGTGACAAAGGCCGCCGACGCAAGCGTCATGCATACTTAGCGCAGCCGGATAATACTTAAATTCCTTTTCAACTTGCTGCAATGCAGTTGATGCAAGCTGTAAAAGCTCTTCATTGTCAAACGAGTAAATAACGTCATATATCTCCGACAGAGCTTTATCGCAGTCCAGCGGTGTACAAGGCACGTAGTCCGCAATGTCAAGCTCTTCTTTGTCAACCGGTAAAATCTGAGTGACGTTAATTTGTACTTGGCCGTTATAGTTGGATGCGGTGCCGACTATACGTTGAAGCGTCATAACATCAAATGCAGGCTTGTCACCGGTATAGCCCCACTTTTTTGCTTTAACGTCATTGTCTTTGTCGGTCAGCCTCAAATCCAAGTAGTTGTTACCGGTTTTGGTGGTCTTGACCTCAACGCTTTTAATGAGAAATATTCTGTCGATTTTTTCGTTGCTTGTGATTTTCACAAATAAAACATCCTTTCAAATTAAAAATTAAATTCGTTGTTAATAAGTTCCTGACGGAATGCATCGTCGTTCTGAAAAATCCGATGCATGATTTTTTTGATTTTGCGGGCAATTGATTTGTCAACATTGTAGTTTTGCATTTGATAGTTTATCTCGTGGGAAAGAATATCTTCCGCTCGTTCTGCATTTGCCGACGGGAAATCATTCCTAAAAAACCAAGATAGGCTTGCAATCATTGCCGCTGCGAGGATTATGTCTTTATCATGTATTCTGTTTTGCTCAGAAAACTCTTTCCATTCCCAAATCATCCAAAACGCATTGAGCGCACAATCATATCGCTTGGCAAGCTCAATCTCAGCAATCGGGGTTGCATAATTTTCGTCGCAGTACATCTGATATTCCCTAACAATCGCAAAACAAAGGTCCTGCAAATCTTCCCTGAAGTTATGAATCTCGGAGAAGAAATAGAGAAAAATTATCTCAACCGGGATTTGACGATTAGCAAAAAACTCCGGGAGATTTAGCTTGGAAATATCGACGTCATCGTCCATATCGTCAATCGTAAGAATTTCGTCTGAATCAATTTTTCCTGCGATTTGAAAAAATTTTTCTCTCACGCTTTCCGCGTCATATATCGCTGAGAATTGCATAGCTGTTCTCAAAATCTTACCGTCGGAGACTAACAAATAAAGCAGATGCTCATCCCTTGCTGTTTGGTCCGATGCACTCCTAACAAAGTACACACCGTCTGCTCGTCTCTCATTGTTCGCTTTTAAATTTTTCATAAATTAATCCTTCTTTCTAAAATTTTGTTATTCTTTTTAAAACTTTGCCGTAAAAACTAAATCATAATGTTCAGCTCCTTGTTCCTAAATTACATGTTAAATATGTCATATAAGAGGAATCTGAATCTCAAAAAATCAAAGCCGCCTCGCAACTAACGAGACGGCATAAATTCGTTTGTTCCCGAAACACTTTTCTGACATAATTTACATGTAAAGCATGACAACAAGAGTTAAAGGATGTTTTACGGGTGGCGTGGTTTGCCCCTTTCCACGGCACAGTTGACGCTGTGCTTTGCCACATACTGCACACGGCAGTATTAGCTGTCTGCCAAAGACAGCAGGCACACATCTGCATTACGGCACAGTCTCAGGTCGTAGCAGAATGTGTGCAACACAACGGAAAATTTGTGGAGCCAAAAAGAGATAATGCTTATACTCCACAAAGCATCACGGCAGGTCTCGCATATACGGTTACGCCGATTTTTGTCGGAGTAAACGGATATGTTGGGAGTATGAGACAAGCGCACAACCATAAGTGCGTGCCGAAAAAATGGCGAAACAAATGTGGGTATGAATTTTCCTTAACAAATAATATTCAAAGGGGGGAATAAAAATGGGACATAAAAACAAAAAGTCACTTACTCGTCAAGTACAGCAAGTGTTCGAAAGCAAACTAAGAATAGGATACAGTAAGCACAAAGACAAGCACGACGGTATAAGCGACAATTACATCTACAGCTATAGCACGCTAAAGACCTATATCAAGGAGGCAAACTATTTTGTTAAATATTGCAAAAATAAGCACGGTTGCAAGACACTTGAACAGTGCCACCCGTATATTCCAGAGTGGATAGACAGCCGTCGGCATCTGTCCGCTTATACGCTCAAGCTGGACATATCGGCTTTGGCAAAGCTCTACGGAGTTAAAGCATCAGAGCTTGAAATTGAAACGCCTTCAAGATTGATGGGAAATATAACACGCTCAAGAGGCGTAAAAAAGAGCGACAAGCATTTCTCGGAGCTGCGAAACGCTGATTTTGTCGAGTTTTGCCGAAGCACAGGATTACGCCGAGCGGAGATAACGGCTTTGCGTGGCAATATGCTTGCAACAGACGAGCGAGGCAGACTGTGCATAGCCGTAACGGTCGGAGCCAAGGGAGGTCGACCGAGACTGGCTCCGATAGTCGGCAATGTAGACAAAATTAAGACGATGATGGATGCCGCCGGTAACGAAAAGGTCTTTAAAAAGGTCCCGACCGGAGCAGATATACATAGCTATCGTGCGGACTATGCGACGTCGATATATAACCAATACGCACGACCTTTGAATAAGATACCGTATGACAGAATCAACAAAGGCACCGGGAAAAGATATCAGAGCGAGGCATATGTATGCCGAGGAGAAAACGCCGGGAAAAAATTTGATAAAAAAGCAATGCTCGAAGCCTCACACGCCCTCGGCCATAACCGCATCTGCGTTGTCGGCGAGCATTATTTAAGGTAGAACGAAATATGGGTTGTGACCGGTTGAAAATGATGATATAATATTTTAAAGAAAACTTTATTATGAGGAAGTGGTGTTATGCTGTATCTGATGAGCAAGGATATTCTTGTGGCAAAGTTTGAGAATAATGCTATGCAGGTAGAAAACGAAGCATTGCTTCCTTTGTACTTTAAAACGCATGACAATTTGGATGAGTGGCTCGGCAAAAGAGCGATAGATGCACGCCGTACAAATTCAAGATTACTGAAAAAAGCTCTGCGATTGACGAAAAGGGATGATGTTTCGACCGCGCTTAAATTCAATGCTGCAAAAATAACGGATACCTATTGGGTAAAAGACTCACATTCGGATTTGACATACGATGATGTTAAGTTTAAATCGAACAATTACGACACTTTAGCGTTGTGCAGAGATTTAAACGCATTTAATCAAACACCTTCAAGAACGCCTGAGCTCACAAACACCGGCAGCTTTGAAAAATGCTGGAGACTGATAAATAGCGAATGGTGGATATACAAATCAGGAAGTAATAATGCATATTTTTCGGAACTGTTTATTTGTGAATTCAGCAAGAAAATGGACTTCCTGACAGCAGAATACGAAATGGACGGCGGCTATATAAGAACAAAGGATTTTACGGAGAGCGGTAAGTATAATCACGAGCCGATGTCCTCGTTAATTGATGAGGATGAAGATTATTCAAACAACTTTAATCTTATTCATAGCATGAATCCGAGCATTGCCGCCGATTATTTGAAGCTAATCTATACCGACACGATTTGTTGCAATACGGACCGTCACACGGATAACTACGGCTTTCTGAGAAATCCCGATACGGGCGAGATAGTTTCGCTTTCTCCTAACTATGATAATAATATCGCACTGATATCCAACGGACCGCTCGGCCTCCCGAACGAAAACGATGCATTTATTGAATTGTTCGTTGTTTTTCTTAAAAACAACATTACGGCAAAAGAGATGTTTAAGTCATTGAATATTCAGCCGCTGAGCAAGCAGGAAATAGAAGAATGTATTCAACATGTGCCAATCAAAATCGGATACGACATAGCCGATATTATATTGAGTAGACAGGATTTGCTTTGGAAACAATATAATCAAATCGGTTAAAAATTTAATCCAATCTTACAGCCCCTGCGGAGTAATCCGCAGGGGTTTTATAATATTACAGATAAATAGCGAATAGAAATACCGGGTTCTTATTCACAGTCCTTGTAAACGGACTGAAAAATGCTGCTTTGTAAAATTTAGTGTTGATAAAACAGTAAAACCCTGTTACACTGTTTAAATGAGAATTAAACAAGTTTGGCAGCGGTCTTCAAAAAAGTAAAATGGCGAAAATGTTATATATTGGTTGAAAAAACAGCAATATTCTGATATAATATCAATTAAGTATATATGTGCCTTTGATTTGTATTTTTACCGAAAAATTTCTATTATTTCAAAGCGGAAGCAGGAAAATAAATTTATGGAAATAATAAACAATACCAAAAAAACTTTGAGGGATGACTTAAAAAACGAACTGAAAAGGGGAAGCAAGCTGTCTATCGCTGCCGCTTGCTTCTCCATTTATGCTTTTCAGGAGCTTAAACAAGAGCTTCTTGGCATTGACGAATTAAGATTCATATTCACTTCGCCCACATTTACGACCGAAAAAGTCAAGAAAGAAAAGCGTGAATTTTATATCCCACGCTTGAATCGTGAACGAAGCTTATATGGAACTGAATTTGAGGTAAAGCTCAGAAATGAACTTACGCAGAAAGCAATTGCCAAGGAATGTGCCGAATGGATTAAGAATAAGGTTACATTTAAATCAAATACAAGTGATAAATCGATTCAGGGACAAATTATTGTTGACGAAATCGGTTATACTCCTATAAATAATTTTACAACAGTGGAACTCGGTTGTGAAAAAGGAAACGTAATAAATACAAGCATAGTCAAAGATGAATCGCTCGCAAAAGTTTTGTTAAATGATTTTAATGATATATGGAATGACGGTAAAGTCTTGCAAGAAGTCACGGATGAAGTTATAGAAAACATCACCGCAGCTTACAACGAAAATGCACCTGATTTTATATATTTTGTAACTCTGTATAATATCTTTAACGAGTTCCTCGAGGATATATCGGAAGATGTTTTACCGAATGAAGCAACCGGGTTTAAGGATAGCAAAATCTGGAGTATGCTTTATAATTTTCAGAGAGATGCTGCTCTTGCTATTATAAACAAACTTGAAAAATACAATGGCTGTATTCTTGCTGACAGCGTGGGTCTCGGAAAAACTTTTACAGCTTTAGCTGTAATTAAATACTATGAAAATAGGAACAAGACTGTACTTGTCCTTTGCCCGAAAAAACTTGCAAATAATTGGAATACATATAAGGACAATTATATAAATAACCCGATTGCATCTGACCGATTGAGGTATGATGTTTTATATCATACTGACCTTAACAGAACGTCCGGACGCTCCAACGGATTGGATTTGGACAGACTTAATTGGGGCAGCTATGACTTGGTTGTTATTGATGAGTCTCACAATTTCCGAAACGGTGGTAAAATTGTTGAAAACCCTGATGAAAACGATAAAGAAAATCGATATGTAAAATTGCTGAAGAAAGTTATCAGAGCCGGAGTTAAAACAAAGGTTTTGATGCTTTCGGCAACACCCGTTAATAATCGTTTTAATGATTTGAAAAATCAGCTCGCTTTGGCTTATGAGGGCCATACGGATTATGTGGATGAAAAACTAAATACTACACATTCGCTTGATGAAATCTTCCGCAATGCTCAGAGAGCTTTTAATATGTGGAGCGATTTTGAACTTAAGGACAGAACTACCGAACGCCTCTTGAAAATGCTTGACTTTGACTTCTTTGAAGTTCTTGACAGCGTGACGATAGCTCGTTCGAGAAAACATATACAAAAGTATTACGATACAAGTGATATAGGAACTTTCCCGAAAAGGCGTACTCCGATTTCACTCAGTCCGAAGCTCACCGACCTAAGAACTGCAATAAATTATAATGAAATATTTGAACAGTTGATGCTCCTGACGCTTTCAATTTATACGCCGACTCATTTTATTCAGGAAAGTAAGAAAGAAAAGTATGCTGAGATGTACGGCGACAATAAGGTTAACGTCGGATTTACACAGGCGAACCGTGAACAGGGAATCCGTAGATTGACTGCCATAAACCTGATGAAGCGTATGGAGAGCTCGGTGTATTCATTCAAACTCACTCTTACAAGGATTAAAGACTTGATAGAGAGTACAATCAACACTATCGAAAACTATAACAAGTCTGTTTCTCAAGAACTCGAACTGACTGATATTACAAATATTGAAGAATTTGACGATGATGACAGAAACAACGATGAGCTGTTTTCATTTGGCAAGAAAATGAGAATTAACTTGGCTGATATGGACTATATTTCATGGAAAGCCAGCCTTGAAAGGGATAAGGAAGTTCTCGACTTGCTTACAATTATGATTGAGGATATTACTCCGGAGCATGATTCAAAATTGCAAGAGCTTTATCACGTTATTGATGAAAAGATATCTCACCCGATAAATGACGGCAACAAGAAAATTATAATTTTTACGGCATTCTCAGATACTGCCTACTATCTTTATGACAATATCTGTGACTATGTAAAGCAAAAATATGGTTTAAACACGGCTTTAGTCACCGGTTCGGTTGAAGGAAGAACAAATGCGCCCCTCAAAAATAAGGACCTTAATTCTGTGCTGACCTGCTTCTCTCCGATTTCAAAAGGCAGAGATTTGTTCGAAAATTTGCCAAAGGTTGACATTGATTTGCTTATTGCAACCGACTGTATTTCAGAAGGTCAGAACTTGCAGGACTGCGATTATCTCATCAATTATGATATTCACTGGAATCCTGTGCGTATAATTCAGCGCTTCGGCAGAATTGACCGTATCGGAAGCAAAAATAAAGAAATACAGCTTGTAAATTTCTGGCCGGATGTTTCTCTTGATGATTATATCAATCTTAAAGCTAAAGTTGAAACCCGAATGAAAATCGTCAATATGACTGCGACCGGTGATGATAATATACTCAGCGAAGAGGAAAAAACTGACCTTGAGTACAGAAAGACACAGTTGATGCGGCTTAAAAATGAAGTCGTTGATATGGAGGATATGACAACAGGAATATCAATAGTTGATTTGGGTCTCAATGAATTCAGAATGGATTTGCTTGAATACATAAAAATGCATCCTGATATTGATAACTCTCCGTTTGGCTTGCATGCCATCGTTTCGGCAAATGAGAATGCACAGCCCGGGGTTATCTATGTGCTGAAGAATCGTTCCGACAGCGTCAATATTGATAATCGAAATCGTCTGCACCCGTTTTATATGGTCTATATCGGTGACGACGGGAATGTGATTTGTGACCACCTTTCACCAAAGCAAATGCTCGATATAATGAGACACATTTGTAAGGGCAGAACAGAGCCTATTCCCGAAGCGTACAGACCGTTTAACAAAGAAACCCGTGACGGAAGAAATATGAAGAAATATTCCGAACTGCTCGGCGATGCCATTTCCTCAATAATTGAAGTAAAAGAGGAAAGCGACATTGACAGCTTTTTAGGCGGAGAGCAGGTTAGCTTCCTTTCGAATGAAATCAAGGGGTTGGACGATTTTGAACTTATATGCTTCCTTGTAATTAGAAGTGAGGGATAATAAAAAAACAACTCCTAATTGCAAGTTACTATTACTACTACTACTTATAATTCTATTAAACTTTATTAACTATGAGCGGAGTGAGAAAATGCTCGGATTACCCAAAACAACAGAGATGAGCAAACAGCTTCCAAAGAAAGCACTTTATGAAAGATTCGGAATGAATGCGGCGGCGAAAGAAAAGATAGACGCCGACATCTCGAAAATAACAATAGTTAATGAGATTTCAGAGGGCACTGTAAACATACCGTCCGGAAGCGAAGTAACAAGTATTTTTGTGCTGCTTGTTACGCTTAAACGAGAAAATTTCAGCGGAAAGACTATCAAACTTTTGTCAAAGATGATACCTCAGAATATTCTGTTTGTTCTTGAATATGACGGGGAAAGCAAGCTCGCAGTTTACAGAACAAGGTTGATTCAGTCCGATTGGAAGTCGAGCGATGAGCAAAAGATTGAAATTTCGGGACGGAACATGGATTCTGTTTGGGAAAACCTGATAAAAAGTTTGGAGTGTGGAGTGTGGAATGAGGAGTTAACTCTTGATGAAAACCTTTCATTTCACGAAAAGCAGGCAAAACTTGAAAAAGAGATTGCACGGCTTGAAAAACGAGCTCGAGCAGAAAAACAGCCGAGGAAAAAGTTTGAGTTGGTGCAGAGAATTAAAGAATTAAGAAACGGGAAGTGTTAAGAATGAACATAACTTTTTTGATAGGAAATGGCTTTGATATTAATTTGGGACTTAAAACTCGATATACAGATTTTTACCCATATTATTTAAAAAAGCATCCCGAAGAAATGATTGCAAAATTTATAAGCCAAGATAATAATTATGAAAACTGGGCTGATTTGGAATTAGGATTGGGTAATATGCTTAAACTTGTTCCAAAAGATAAATCCGAAGAATTTTTAGATAGTAAAGGAATTTTAGAGGAATGCTTAACGAAATATTTGAAACAACAAAACAAATTGTTCTCAATTAAGGATTCTGAAAAAGCTTTTGATTATTTTAAAAATAGCTTGATTGGATTTTATAATGAGTTTAATGACGAAGAAAACGTAAAGTATAATAGAATGATTCGAACATATAGAGAAGACGTCAATTTTTCATTTATTACATTTAACTATACAGATACACTGGATAGAATAATTAAAAAAAATCAAGATAAAAATAGAAATATAGGTACTTATCGAAATGACTTTTCAGAAATCCATTCAATGAGAGTAACGGTACCTCTTCATATTCATGGAACATTAGAAAACAGTATGGTATTAGGCGTGAATGACGAAAGTCAAATTGCAAATGAGTCATTAAAAAAAGATAGAGAATTTCAAAACTATTTTATCAAACAAAAGGTATTGACGGAGTTAGGAGAGAGAAAATTAACGAAAGCAAAAGATATTATTGATAATAGTAATTATGTATGTCTATTCGGCTTATCAATCGGTGATACGGATTCGTATTGGTGGGCATATTTAATAGAATGGTTAAATAGAGATAAAAATAATAGATTGGTTATATACACAATTGGAAAAAATGATACATCTTTTTCTGCACAGCAGAGATTACGGAACAGAGATAGCAAAAGGCAACATATGCTTAAACAGGCTAAATGTAAAAAAGACGAAATAATTGAAACAATTTTTGGGAGAATTATTGTTATAAATAATTCTAAGATTTTTAACATTCCTGGTATCGTTATAGAAAAAGAACAGAGCGATTCACAGCTGCAATTAGTTTACCGTGATAGTAGGGAGGTTTTGCCTGCGATGAGCAAAGTTATAACAGAGCTTGCAAAATCAACATCAGAATTATTTGATGGTGTTTCGTCGGCACAAATCAATACGCAGGAATTAAAGAAAGATGACGATAACGACTTAAATGGAATAATATTATCGGAGGATGAGGATAATGGACAAGTTAAAGATGCAGACGGTGAATAAGGCGGATGAGAATTATAAGAAGCTGGCGGAGATGTTTCCTAATGCGGTGACGGAGGCTATTGACGAGAACGGCGAGGTTGTCCGTGCGATTGATAAAGATGTTCTTATGCAGGAAATCAACACGAGGGTTGTTGACGGCAAAGAGGAACGCTATCAGTTCACATGGCCGGACAAAAAGAAGTCTGTTTTGCTTGCCAACGCTCCTATAAACAAGACGCTTCGTCCTTGCAGAGAGGAAAGTGTCGACTTTGATAACACAGAAAATCTCTACATTGAGGGAGATAATCTGGAAGTTCTCAAGCTCTTGCAGGAAACCTACCTCGGAAAAATCAAGATGATTTACATAGACCCTCCGTATAACACGGGCAATGACTTTGTGTATGAGGATGATTTTGCTGACCCATTAGCGCGGTATAGGGAAGTAACCGAACAGACTACAAAGAGCAACCCCGAAACAATGGGACGCTATCATACAAATTGGTTGAATATGATGTACCCTCGCTTGCGGCTTGCCGCTAATCTTTTGCGGGACGATGGCGTAATTTTCATTTCCATAGATGACGTTGAATTGGATAATCTGAAAAAGCTCTGCAATGAGGTTTTTGGAGAAGAAAACTTTGTAGCTTGCCTTGTATATGATAAAAATAGGAAGAATGACGCAAAGTATTTTTCAGTTGGACATGAATATATGCTTGTCTATTTCAAAAGTGCGGCAACAATGAATGAGCGTGGCACAATTTTAAGGATGACAAAAGAGGGCGTTGAAGAAGTTAAGGCAGAGTTTGAACGGTTACGAGAGTTGTTTAATGATGATTGGAGCAAAGTTAACGAGGGATTAAAAGCCCTCTACGGTTCTTGGGATAAAGACGACCCCCGCAAGTCATTATCGCGTTTTACAAAGGTTGACGACAAAGGTCCTTATCGTGATGACGGTAATATTAATTGGCCCGGTGGGGGTGGCCCTCGTTATGATGTTATACACCCTGTTACTAAAAAGTCTTGTAAGAAGCCTATAAGTGGATGGAGATATCCCACTCCGCAACGATTACAAGAGGAAATTGCAAAAGGTCATGTTGTTTTTGGTCAAGATGAAACCACCGTTCCAAGGGTCAGAATGAACCTTTTTGAATCGGATAAAGAAGTTATGCGTAGCGTCCATTTTAGCTATGCACAAACAGCTT
>OIZV01000424.1_pt1 | contig 21486 bp, 19 predicted proteins | sample 1588681 | NCBI WGS metagenome assembly OIZV01 (sample SAMN03283281) | human gut metagenome | biome: human-associated habitat; material: feces | host: Homo sapiens | place: Peru | collected 2012 | reverse complement strand
TAAATACGCCGCGACGGCGAGAACGGCAAAAATCACGAAAGAGACGGCGTTTGCGATAACAGCCAGCTTTTTCATGCTGTCCGCCTCTTTGAACTCCGTTGCGCCGGGCTTGTGCTCCGCCTGCGGCAGAGTGTTCGGGTCGAGATTGAATTTTCCCATGTAGTGAAGCTTCATGTCAGTCACTCTTTCACAATTTTTCAATTGTTTCTTTTATTTTTTTCGGCACCTCGGCGGGGTCGTCAATATCCCTAACCGCTCTTTCCATCGGGCACATACCGTCTTTTTGGCGGTTGACTATATATTCGACCTCTTCGCCGCAGGAATATTTTATCCCGTGCTCGTCAAAGACCGCTTTTGCTCCTCGGCTCATAACCGCGGCATATATTTCGCTTATTCCGAGCAGAACGAACAGCATCGCCGCCGCCTTGCCGACGGCCTTGTCCGCCGCCGAATATCCGCGAATATCCGCGCCGCCGTCAAGAAGCTCCATGAGCGGCGCAACTCCGCGCTTTTGGCTTATATGTATGCTGTTGCCCTTGCAGACTGCGCAGGTGCAGCTCTCGCTTATCAAAATCTGCTTCGCTCTTTCAATATCGGTCATGTTTTCACCGCCCATTATTTCCCTGTTTTAAATATTATACTATAACAGCGTCCGCTTTTTCAATCGGCAATGGACAAAAAGTTCGGGCTGTGTTATTATAGTAAAAACGCTTTCGGAGGAACGCATGGAGACAAAGTATATTTTTCTTGATATAGACGGGACACTTGTCGACTTTCAGGGCAAGCTCGCGGATTCGGCGCTCGAGGCGCTGAAGGCCGCCAAGGCTAACGGGCACAAGCTCTTTGTCTGCACGGGCAGACAGCGCTCGCAGATTTATCCGTGGCTGCTCGAAAAGATAACCTTTGACGGAGCGGTCTGCTCGTCCGGCGCATATGTTATGGCGGACGGCGAGTGCATAGCCCGGCACTGCTTCTCAAAGGAGTACATGGCCTTTCTCGCCCGATATTTCACCTCCCTGCACGCGCCCTACTGCGTGCAGACCGAGCATACGCTCATGCTCGAAAAATGGTGCGCGGACGCGATAGTTGCGCACTATCTCGCCGACGGCATCGACAGCGGCAAAATAAACTCGCTCTTCGGCATGACTACGGTAGTAGAGAGTGCGTCCGAGCTGACTTTCGCCGAAAAGCTCATATATTACGGAGCGCCCAAGGGACTCGGAGAGGTTGCCGCCGACCTCGGGGAGCGCTTCGGCGTCGTGCGCTACAGCTTCGGCAACATGGGCGACCGCTGCGGCGAGGTTACGGACAGCAGATACACAAAGGCCACCGGAATGGCGGAGATACTGCGCCGCTTCGGTGCGCCAAAGAGCGCGACGATAGCCTTCGGCGACGGCGACAACGACCTCGAGATGATGGACTTCGCGGAGTACGGAGTTGCTATGGGCAACGCGACGCCCGCCCTCATAGCGGCGGCGGACACAGTGACGGACGACATAAATTCCGACGGGCTTTATAACGCCTTTAAAAAGCTCGGACTTATATAAAAACAGCGCAGAAGCGGTTATTTGCTCCCGTTTCTGCGCATTTTGTATGTTGCTTATTTTCGCTTTCTATGATAATATTTTATTGGCGAAGCAAAGTATGAGGAGGAAAAACAATGCAAAAAGTTAAAAGAACACTGAGCTTTATCTTGTCCCTTGTGATTCTTTTGTGCGCTGTCTGCGTCCCCGCAAATGCGGTTGCCAAGAAGGCGGAGCCGACGGGTATCTACGGCTATATTATGAAGAACGGCTATCCTACAATGTCAACCGAGGATTTCTTCAAGTATGTCAACAGTATTGACAACGCCGTTTACCTGCTCACGGGCTTCCACTTTGTGGCGCAGGATAAGTTCAACGTAGTGCTCGACGATAAGCTTGACGCCCTGTGCTCGAGCGTCGCCAGAGCCTCGGGACTCGATGCCGCGCTGATAATGAAGAGTATGCCGGAATTCAACGGCCTCGCCGTCAAGGTCAGCGAAAAATATCATATCAATGTGCCCGAGCTTCAAAAGAAGCTCAACGAGCTATCCGAAAAATACGCAAAGGAGGGCAATTCCGCTCTCTCACTCATTTTCCGTGCTGCGGCGGTCTATTTCGGAATAATCGACGAGGCATATCTCTACTGCGTACCCGTAAAGGATTTGGAGGACACATATGAGATATATTGCCGCGTGACTTACCGCGACGGCAGGACGGAGGAGCTGCCCTCGGGCACGTATTATAACATAAAGACCCAGATGCTCTACGGCAAGGACGACAACGGAATGGTTGGCATAGGCTATGATTTCGACGTCGGAAAGGTCATGGTCATAACGCCTGTTCATGTCTGGATGCGAAACTTCGGCTTTACCGTGGCATATGATATTTTCTGCTATATCACTCCGCTGTTCAACTATCAGACCGCGCGCATTAAGTTTAACTACGCCGGCAGCGAGTGGATGATTCAGCTTTGGAAGGGCAGATATGTCATAACAAACGGCGCGGAAATAGGCATATACAAGCGTGAGCCCGGGTCAAAGGGAACATTTTATAACTGCGTGGGCGATGAGGATATGCTGCTCATGTCGCTCGACCTCTTCCACGGAGACGACCTGCTCGTCCACCGCGACCCGATGTATCACTGGTGGCTGACGGGCTTCACCGTCAGCAAGACGGTGTATCTGCCGCAGAGCCTGACCCTGACCGGAAGCATCACGTTTAAAGATGCGGAGATGACGCGCGTATTCTGCGAGGGAATAGAAAACAGAAACTTCCATGATATAAGCTATCAAAAGAACGGAATCACCGTGACATTTGAATGGTAAAAGCAAGAGGGGCTGCGCTCAACGCGGCCCCTCATCTGTTTTCAGTTGTCCTCGTCGAAATGGTCGAGCTCGTTTTCGCTTTCAAGCTCATCGCCGATACCGTCGAAGATGCTCAGCTCCTGCTCGAGCCTCTCGCGGAACTCGACGAAAACCTCGTCGTATTCGGGCTCGTTGCCGGTCACATAGGTGTATTCGTCGGCGTCCTCGTCGTATTCTATCTTCATCACGGCGAACTGCATATCGCCCGATTCGATATTTCGACGGGCAGGAGAATAACATAGTTCTCGCCCTTGTGCTCAACGATATCGACAACCGACATATCGACCTCGTTGCCGTCCTCGTCAACGAGAGTGACGTAGCTGTCCTCGGCGCAGGCCTCTTCCTCGCCCTCGGGATAAAAATCAAGAATGTTGTTGTCCTCAGCCATAGCTTACTCCTTTACACATTGAATCTGAACAGCACGACATCGCCGTCGTTCATTACATACTCCTTGCCCTCGCTGCGGACAAGGCCTTTTTCTTTTGCGGCGGTCAGCGAGCCGCAGGCAATGAGATCCTCAAAGCTTATAACCTCGGCGCGGATGAAGCCGCGCTCAAAGTCGGAGTGAATTTTTCCGGCTGCCTGGGGAGCCTTAGTGCCGCGGGTTATTGTCCATGCTCTGACCTCGGGCTTGCCGGCGGTCAGGTAGGATATAAGACCGAGCAGGTGATAGCTGCGCTGAACGAGCAGGTCGAGTCCGCCCTTCTCGATTCCGAGATCGGTCAGGAACATCTCGCGTTCCTCTTTTTCGAGCGAGGCTATCTCCGCCTCAAGCTCCGCACAGATGGGCAGGACCTCCGAGCCCTCTGCGGCGGCTATCTCCTTGACCGCGAGATAGTGGCGGTTTGTATCAATATTATTGGCAAAATCGTTTTCACTCATGTTGCAGGCGTAGATGACGGGCTTTGCGGTGAGCAGAGCTATCTGCGCCAAAAATTCGCGCTCGTTCTCGTCGCACTCGACGTTTCTTGCGGGCACCTCGCTCTCAAGCTCGCTCTTGAGCCTCTTGAGAAACTCAAGCTCCGCCGCAGCGGATTTGTCGTTTCTCGCCTGCTTTGCGACCCTGTCTATCCTGCGCTCGACCATCTCAAGGTCGGAGAGGATGAGCTCGAGATTGATAGTCTCGATATCTCTCTTCGGGTCGATAGTCGCGTCGACATGAACTATATCGTCATCCTCAAAGCAGCGAACCACATGTACTATCGCATCGACTTCTCTTATGTGCGAGAGGAACTTGTTGCCGAGACCCTCGCCCTTGGATGCGCCGCGCACAAGACCGGCTATGTCAACGAACTCGATTGTCGCGGGGGTTATCTTATCCGGATTGTACATTTCTGCGAGCTTGTCAAGGCGCTCGTCCGGCACGGCAACTACGCCGACATTCGGCTCGATGGTGCAGAACGCATAGTTTGCGGACTGCGCGCCTGCATTGGTAATGGCGTTGAAAAGCGTGCTCTTGCCGACATTCGGCAGACCTACTATTCCTAATTTCATTTCAAATGACATCCTTTAAACTTATATTCATTTAATTATAACCTTTAGCGGTGAAAAAAACAACCGCAACCGCGCTTTTATCAATAAAAAATTGCAAAATCTCCGCCCATGGTGTACAATAATCCCATAAGAAACTACCGGAGGCAGATGCTTTGGAACTTTCTCGCTTTTCAAGAGGTGAAATGCTGATAGGCAAGGAGGCGGCGGAGAAGCTCGCCCGCTGTCACGTTGCGGTGTTCGGGCTCGGCGGCGTCGGCTCGTATACTGCGGAGGCGCTTGCCCGCGCGGGCGTAGGGGAGCTGACCGTTGTTGACAACGACGAGATATCAATTACAAATATCAACCGCCAGCTTTACGCGCTGACCTCGACCGTCGGCATGAAAAAAACTCAAGTCGCAGCCGAAAGAATAAAGGATATAAACCCCGAATGCAAGGTGAATATCATTGACGGGTTCTATCTCGAAGAAAATTCGGCGGACTTCTTCGAGGGCGGCTATGACTATATCGCCGACGCCGTAGACACCGTTCAGGCGAAGCTGTCCCTGGCGGCAGAGTCGCAGAGGCGTGGAATACCGCTGATATCGTGCATGGGCACGGGCAACAAGCTCGACCCGACTCTCTTCAGGGTCTCCGACATCTCAAAAACCTCGGTTTGTCCGCTGTGCCGCGTGATGCGCCGCGAGCTCAAAGTGCGGGGGATAAATCATCTGAAGGTCGTTTGGTCGCCCGAGCAGCCGATAAAGCCCGGGGAGACCGTCGAGGAGAGCTCACGCAGGGCTCTGCCCGGGAGTATATCGTTCGTCCCGCCCGTAGCGGGCATGATAATGGCGGGCGAGATAATCAAAGATTTGATAAAATAGTGTAAAGTCATATGGCTTTACAGATTCCCCGAGAGGAGACAGGTATGAAGAAAAATTTTATCCGTTCAGCGGCGGCAATACTTGTGCTGATACTTGCGCTTTCCTTTGTATTCAGCGGATGTTCAGGCAAAAAGGAGGGCGAGGACGGGACTACGGAAATGCCGTCCGATGCCGTTGAAGCGATACAGACCCTCAAGCTGCCCTATTCAAAGGCTGACAAGCTGAACCCCTTTACGGCTACAAGCATGCTCAATCAGCAGCTTATGACGCTCATATACGACGGGCTGTTCGCGCTCGATAAAAATTATAATCCAAAGCCGCTTCTCGCGTCGAATTACAGCCGGAGCGGGCGCACCCTCACCATATCCCTCGCCTCCGCGAAATTTTCGGACGGCTCGAGTGTTTCGCCATCGGATGTTGTGGCCTCGTTTGAGAGCGCAAAAAAGTCGCCCGCATATAAAACGCGGCTTGCGAATTTCAGCAGCGCCAAGGTCAGCGGAAACAGCGTTGTTTTCTCGCTCGGCGACGATGACCCGTATGCAGTGAACTGCCTGACCTTTGCCGTCACAAAGCGCGGTTCGACCGACGACGGCGCGGCGGGCAGAGGCAGATACACATATAAATCCGAAAACGGCGTAGGCTATCTCAAGGCGAGCAACGCCCGCGGCGACTTCTCGCCGAAAAAGACGAGCATCACGCTCTACGACGTCAAGGATCTGAGTATGCTCAAATATACTCTCGCCATCGGCAACATCAGCTTCGCTTTCGACGACCTGCGCAGCGGCGCATATACCCGATATTCCGCGTCGGTGGCGGATATACAGATGAATAACCTTGTCTATCTCACGTTCAATAAGAGCAGCTCCGCGCTCTCTTCCGAGAAGGTGCGGCAGGCGATAGCCTTAGCCGTAGACAGGGCGAAGCTCGTCGACGAATCGTTCCAGGGCCACGCGAAAGCGGCGTATACGCCCTTTAATCCCGATTGGAGCGCGGTCGCCGACAAGGATTATACCGTAAAAACCGACCTCGAAGCGGCGGGAAAACTGCTCGACGAGGCGGGCTATACCTCGAAAAACGACGCGACGCGTGCGAACGCCAACAAAAAACAGCTCGCGCTCAGGATAGTTGTCAACAAGGATAACGGCTTCAAAGCGACAGCGGCGCAGAGCATAAAGGAGATGCTCGAAAAGCTCAAAATCTCCGTTACGGTCAGCGAGCTCGGCGAAAAGGATTACCGCGCGGCGGTAGCCTCCGGCAAATTCGATATGTATATAGGCGAAGTCAAGCTCACCGATAATATGAGCCTTTCGCCGCTTCTCAAGAGCGGCGGCAGCGTCGCTTACGGCATCAACACCTCGGGTGCTGCGAGCACCGCATACTCGGCGTTCCTCGCGGGCTCATCCGATCTGAATACCTTTATCGAAGCGTTCAATGCCGATATGCCGTTCGTGCCCCTGTGCTATCGCTCGGGAATAGCGATATACACGAGAACGCTCAAATACGGCAACAAAAATCATATCAATGATATCTATGCGGACATAGACTCGTGGGATTTCCACTGATACCGACAATATAAAAGCACAGGGCTTCCGAATCAGACGGAAGCCCTGTGCTTTTATATTTTATTCTATATTATTGCGTCCTCGGGACTCGGCTCACTGCCCGTGAGTATCGCATCGGCGCACTCGTTGAGCTTTCTGAACAGCGAGTTCTTTTTCATTATCCGAGATGGGATCGAGATAGTTCCCGCAACTAAGCGGTAATATGCGCTGTCTCTGTCAACGCGGTTCATGCCGCCGTCGAGGAACGAGAGCAGGACGCCGTGAACTATGTCTATGACCCTCATATCCGCAAGCTCCTCGGCGTCCTCTTTTCTGAGCACCTTGCCGAAGGTCAGGCGGTTCACTTTTTTATAAAAGCTCATCACATCGGATTTCAGCAGCAGCTTTGCAACGGGCTTTACAACAGGACGCAGAGCCGATATCTTTTTGCCGTTTACGCCGAGCGCGTCGAGCCTCTTGCCGAACTCCTTTCGGCTCTCGAGTGCGCCCTTGAGCGGCAGATCAATGAGCTGCGTGGCGTGCGCTCTCAAAAATTCCTGCGCGTTCTCCGCACCCTCGAAGCTCTCGAGGTGCTCCGTGACTATGCGCAGGCGGCTGTCATCCGTCACTGTTACGTTGACTATCGGCGCGGGATAGCCGCACAGCGAGCCTACGTTGACCTCGGTTATCGGATTGCCCGCGGGGGAGACGAAGGTATCTATCCGCTGAATGTGCGAGTGACCGACGAACATATACCGAAGCCCCGCATCCGCAAGCCTTGAGGCGACTTCCTCGCGGTCGCCGACGCAGTGGCCGCTCGTTATGAACGGGTGGATGTGCGCTATGAGCAGGTGGTGCTCCATGCCTATTATCAGCTGACCGTCCTCTTTCGCTTTGCTTATCTGCTCCTCTATCCACGCCATGTGGTCGGGAGTGTAGCCCGCGCGCCCCTTGCCGTTCTGGTCATCGTTGAGGGCGAGCAGTCGAACGCCGGGCGCAAGCTGCGCGACATATGAATATATGCCGAGGTGAGTCTTGAATGAGCTTATCGCGCGGTCGAGCCCGAACTCGCGGTAGAAGTCGCTGAGCTCCTCGTGCGAAACGGTCTCCACGTCGTTTGTGACCTCGCCGTTCGTAAACCTGCGCGGGTTTTCGTCGCAACACCAGTCGTGCGTCGCGGTTATGACATATACGGGAACGTGCTTTTGAAGCTCGCGGAGCTTTTCGCGGAATTCCTCGTGGCAGACTCGCTCGCCGTCGTCTGAAAGGTCGCCCGCTATCATCACGGCGTCGGGCGGATTTTCGAGTATCTTTTCAAATGCCGCGTCGATTATCTCGCCCGTCTCCTCAAGGCACTTCTGATCCGAGCCGCTGCGGTAGGCATATGCCTCGCCGCCGTCGGAAAGAGTGCGCGAGAAGTGGTGAGTGTCGGCTATGAAAACGAAGCGTGGATTCATTTTGTCTCTCCTGCGCTCTGAAGCTCGGCGGCCGTCTCTGCGGCTATCGAGGCGCGGCGCTCGGCGATATCGGCCATCATCTTTCTGTGTCCGTCGCCGGTGATATTATAGAAATGTATCGGGATGAGCATGAGCAGATAGCCTATTGCGGGGACGATCGTCGTCATCGCAAACAGCGCAAGATTCGTGTTGTGGTTCTGAATAAGCGAGCCCTCGGTGTGGCTGACATAGCCGACTATGCCGAGAATCGCAATGCCTATGGACGAGGCGAAGGTGTTCTCTATTTTTCCCGTGAAGCTCATTATCGAGAGCATGATTCCCTCGACGCGGCGGCCTGTTTTCCACTCGATGTAGTCGACGGTCTCGGCCTCCATCTCCTTTTGCATGAGGTTCTTGAACTCAAGCGGAATAGTCGTAAGACCCGTAAAGAGGATGACGAGTATGGCCGTGAATATCGACGCGGACTGACCCTCGGGCTTGTTTATCAGTCCGCCGTAGGTGGTCAGAGCAAAGAGCAGATGAAGAACTATAGCGGATAAGCAGCAGATTTGGAAGAACCTGCGCGAGTCCGCGCGCTTGCCGAGCTTTTCGACTATCTTGGGCACCAAAATGCCCGCAAGCAGGAAGCCGGGGAACTTGATAACGTCGATAAAGACGTTGTATTTTCTGTTGAAGATGAGGTCGGCTACGAAGTAGAACGAGATCTGCTCGGGAATTTTGCAGATAAGGAAGAAGATATTCGCAAAGAAGAGCATAAGCAGGGGACGGTTCTTGAACAGGAGCGCAAAGCATTCCTTGACGCTCGGCGTGTCCGACTGATGCTGCGCACGCTCGCGGGTGTTGCGGTATGTCAGGCGCGTGAGAATGACTATGAACACCGCGGAGATTATCGCGGAGGTCAGATAAGCCTGCGGGGTGTGATCCTTGAAATAGGGGAGCAGAGCCGCGCCCGCAACAAAGACCTGCGGCAGAGCGCCGACTACGGAGCGGACTATGGAGCTGACTCCGAACAGCTTAGTTCGCTCGATTCCGCTCGGGGTTATCGAAAACGCCAAAGCACCCATCGGGATGTCAAACGCCGTGTAGGTGACGTCGAGCATGACGAAAAGGAAGGTCGTATAAACGATGTTGAAAATCGGGTTAGCGTCCGCGCTGCCGATGAAGAACAGCACCATGACGAGCGAAACGAGCAGCGGAGCCCATCTGATATACGGGCGCATCTGACCGTCTTTCGTCCTCGTCTTGTCAACGATAACGCCCATCATCGGGTCGTTTATCGCGTCGAAGATGCCGCAGAAAAGCCGGATTTTTGACGCGACTCCCATGGGATTTTCGAGCTTCTTGAACAGCACGTCGGTCAGGAAGAAGTTTATGTACTTCGAGCTTGTCATGCTCGTGTTCATGCCCTGAGCGCCGCGCCCGAGGGCATAGGAGAGCGTTTCTTTCCAGGTCAGTACGGTTTCTTCGCCGACATCGCTTTTAACGATTTTTGAGTTGAGAAAATCGGATATTTTACTCACTTCACCATCTCCAAAAACATTAGTTAAAACAATTACGCGATTTTATTATATAACCTGCCTTTGTAAAAAACAAGAAACAAATGCATAAAAAATGTCCGATTTAGCCTAAAACATAAAAAAACATATATTTTTTATGTTGGAGTTTACTTTTTAATCCTATCTTGTTATTATATACACGGATAATACTAACCCGGAAACGGAGGAAATGAAATGTCAAAAAAAATCAAGGTAGCGATAATCGGCTGCGGAGCGATAGCAAATTCCGCGCATATCCCCGCCTATATGAAGAACGAAAAGGCGGAGATAAAGTATTTCTGCGATATCATCCCCGAGAGGGCGGATGCCGCCGTGGAGAAATACGGCTGCGGAAAGGCCGTCTATGACTATCATGAGATACTCGACGACCCCGAGCTCGATTCTGTTTCGGTCTGCACTCACAACGACCTGCATTCGGTCATAGCGATAGACTTCATGCGCGCCGGTAAGGATGTCCTCAGCGAGAAGCCCGCCGCGCGCGTGCTCTCCGAGGCGCTCGAGATGCAGAAGGTCGCACATGAGACGGGCAGGATTTTAAGCATCGGCGTGTGCAACCGCTTCGGCACCGCGGTCAATCATATAAAGGATCTGATAGACGCGGGCGAGCTCGGCGAGGTCTACCACGTCTATGCGAGCTTCCGCGCAAACCGCTCTATACCCGGTATCGGCGGAGACTTTACGCGCAAGTCGGCATCCGGCGGCGGCACGCTCATAGACTGGGGAGTTCACTATCTTGACCTCATACTCTACTGCTGCGGCGAGCCCAAGCCCCTGACCGCGTCGGGCGAGGCATTCTGCAAGCTCGGCAAGAACATAAAGGACTATGTCTACACGGGAATGTGGGCGGAGAACACCGCAGACATGGACGGAGTTTATGACGTTGACGATTCCGTCACCGGTATTATCAGAACAGACGGCCCTACAATAAGCTTCAACGGCGCATGGGCGGAGAATATCGGCGAGAGCGAGACTTATATAGACTTCATCGGCGACAAGGCCGGCATAAGACACCAGTATTGCGGCGGCTTTGTCCTCTATTCCGTCAAGAACGGTATGCTCCTGCGCAGCGAGCCGAAGTTCAGGTCGAAGGATTTCTACGAGGAGGAGATAAACTCCTTTGTCGACTGCGTCATAACCCGCGAGCATAACCGCGCCGATATAGATTTGGCCATAGCCACCTCCAAGATAATGCAGGCCATATATGACTCGTCCGAGCTGCACAGAGAGGTCGTTATTGACTGATTTCTTGAAAAAAAGCGGAATTTATGGTATACTCGCCCAAAGAGGTGATTGAATGAAGATCTCCACAAAGGGACGCTATGCAATGCGTCTGCTTATCGACCTTAACGAAAATCAGGGCGACGGCTTCGTCGCTCTCAAGGATATAGCACAGCGGCAGAGCATCTCGAAAAAATATCTCGAGCAGATAGTGCCCGCGCTCACGGCCGAGGGTGTTTTAAAGGCCTCGCGCGGCTTTCAGGGCGGCTACCGCCTTGCCCGCGAGCCGGAGGATATCCCGGTAGGCGAGGTGCTCAGGCTCACCGAGGGCAGCATTTCGCCCGTGGCGTGCCTTGACAGTAGCCCCAACGAATGCCCGCGCTGCACGGATTGCCTGACCCTCCCGGTCTGGCAGGGGCTCGAGCGCGTTATCAACGAGTATCTCGACGGCGTGAGCCTGCGCGATGTCCTTGACGGGAACGTAAAATAAAATATGTTTTTTCGGGAGCCGACGCGCCAAATGTGCCGGCTCCCGATTTTTTTGCGGGGGACACGCATAGATATGTAGCAGACGCCAAACAAAGGAGAATGAAAATGAAACGAATTTCTGCTTGCCTGCTTCTGCTCTGCCTGCTCTGCTCATGCACCGTTCCGCCGCAAAAGCCGTCGGACACGACGGATAAAAGCCTGACGGAAACTGCGGAATACACGCCGGGACCCGACGAGCTGCGCGCCGTTTGGATAAGCTGCTATGAGCTGCCGGATGCTGCTCAAGGGGAGGAAAAATTCCGCAAGGCGGCGAACGAGATGTTTCGCAATATCGCCGATATGAAGCTGAACACCGTCTTTGTCCATGTCCGCGCCTTTGCCGATGCGATATACCCGTCGAAGCTTTTCCCGTGGTCAAAATATTCCTGCAGGGGGAGCGACCCGGGTTTTGATCCGCTGAAAATACTTGTCGAGTGCGCCCACGGAGCGGGGCTGAAATTCCACGCATGGATAAACCCGTTTCGCGTCTCGTCCACCGAGGATACCGACTCTCTGCCGCAGGGCAGCCCCGCCCGAAAGCTTCTCGGCACAACTGCTGTTATCGGGCTTAAAAACGGAATATATTTTGACCCCGCGTCCACCGATGTCCATGCCCTGATATATGACGGAGTGCGCGAGATACTCGACGGCTACGACGTTGACGGCATACATATCGACGACTATTTCTATCCCACGCGCGACGGGAGCATAGACCGCGCGGAATACGAAAAATATGTCTCCGACGGCGGGGAAAAGGGACTTAGCGAGTGGCGGCGCGACAGCGTCAGCGCGTTTGCGGCGGGACTCTGTGCGCTCGTCAAGAGCTACGGAAGCAATAAGATTTTTTCGATAAGCCCCGCGGGGAATATCGACGGCAACGAAAATGCGCTCTTTGCCGATGTCGAGCTGTGGCTCTCGGCTCCCGGCTATGCGGATTATATTATCCCGCAGATATATTTCGGCTTCGAGAATCAAATTCTGCCGTTTAAAAGCACCGCCGAGCGTTGGGCCGAAATTTCCGACGGGCGCGTAGGGATAATCTGGGGACTCGCCGCCTACAAGTGCGGAACACGGGACAAAAACGCCAAAAAGGGGAGTTGTGAGTGGACGGAAAACACGGATATCATAGCCCGTCAGCTCTCGTTTGTCCGTTCGCTCAACGCCTATTGCGGGTTCGCGCTCTTTTCTTATTCATATATGTTCGGAAAAATCAACGAAAACGCAAAAAAAGAAATGAAAAATCTCGAAAATATGTTATAATATACAGAGTATTGTTATAAATTGGGGATATTGTGACCATTTTAGGCAAAAAACTTTTCTGACGGAGGGCGAAGAAAAATGACGAAGGGAAAGAAAAATGCCATAATAATTATGTCTGTGGCTGTCCTGCTGCTTGTCAGCATGGCGGTTGCCGCCGGCATAGTCGGAACGGATAAAATGCTGGCGCTTATAGGCGGCAGAAAACCCGATACAACCGAGACGACAGGCACTACAGACGGCAACGTTCAGTTTGTCTCGTCCCGCCCCGCAAAGGTGTCGGCGGTCTTTGTCAAAACGGACAAGCTCGGGCTCTCTGCCTCGGCCGACAAAAAGTCAAATTCCGATTTAATAGCCAAAGCGGCGGAGAATATAAAAAGTAAGGGCTTCGACGCGGTGTTTGTTGAAGTGCCCGAGGAGCGCGGCTTTGTCTGCACGGACGGCAAGCTTGACGTGCTCTCTGTGTTTGCCGAGAAGGCGAAGGAGCAGGGGTTCTATATCTGCTTTGTCTACGGCGGCACGGAGTTCGGCAAGGATGAGCTCGCCTCCCTCGGAAGCGGTTTTGACTGCGTGGCTTTTTCGGGCGATATGACCGCCGAGCAGAGAAAGAATGCCGTAGGCGCCCTCCATTCGGGAAACAAAAAGGTCAGCGCGGCGCTCTTTGCCGATGACACCGATGCGGCGGACTGCGCCTCGGTGCTCGACTCAAGATTTGCGGATTTTCTTATAAGCTTCCCCGCGGACAAGACCTCGGCGGGAGAAAAATATGCCTCGGCGCTCGAGCGGGTCAACGACATTGCGCGCGCACGCGGGCTTAATTTCGCTGCGTCTCTGCGCGCCGACCTCTTAGCGTCCGGCGGTACGGACGGGGCGATGATGATAACCGAACAGCTCGACTCCTGCGAGTCGCTCGACTCCTGCATGGGCGCCGTTATGTATGACTATGAGCTCTTTTCGTCGGACAGCTCGTTTGCCTCGGCGATTCTCAAATATATGGCGGAGCAGACCCGCGAGGAGCTTGAAAAGGATTTTGAGCTGAGAAACTTCAGCGGCAGCACAAGAACTACCAACGAGTCCAAAATAACCTTTACGGGCTCGAGCAGCCCGCTCAGCCCCTTGAAGCTCAACGGAAAGGATGTCAAGCGCGAGACCAACGGCGACTTCTCCTTTGAGACGGAGCTCAAGGTCGGAAAGAACGAGTTCAGCTTTGAGCACAAGGACAAAACATATAAATATACCGTCACATATGAAATAAAAATACTTGATTCGATAACCCCGACCCAATCCATGGAGGTTCCGGGCGGGAGCAGCATCACCGTCACCGCAACCGCGCTCAAGGGCGCCGATGTTACGGCGAGCCTCGGCGGCACAAAGGTGAAGCTCAAGCAGCAGTCGAATTTTGTTCAGGACGAAAACGGCACGAAGCTTGACGAAACCTCGGATTTCGCCGTCTACAGCGGAAAGATATCAATTCCCAAGAGCACCTCAAAGGTTCAGTCCCTCGGACGCATCAAAGTATACGCAAGCTTCAACGGACTCTCCGCCACTGCGAGCGGCGCGAGCGTCAGCGTCAGCGCGGTTATCCCGACTCCCGAGCCGGAGCCTGCTCAGCCGGACTCGACAGAGCATCCGTCAACCGAAAAGCCCTCGGATACTACATCTCCCTCGAATCCCGACTCTCCGTCGAATCCGTCCAAGCCCTCCGACACAACGGAGTCTCCGAGCACGGGCGGCAGCGTCGATTTTGACCCGTCGAAGATGCTCACCCCCTACGCCTACGCGGGCGTTTCGGGCAGGTCAAAGATGTGCGAGATAATTTCGCTGTGCGAGACTATGCCCGCGAATGTTGTCGATGATTGCGTGCCGTTCAGCTCTCCGCTCCCGGCGGGCACGTTTGACTATATTTCCAGCGAATATACCTACGGCGGAAGCAGATATTACCGCCTTGCAAGCGGCAAGAACGTGCTCGTGAGCAAGACTAAGCTTATATCAAAGGGCTATAATCTTCCGCAGAACAAGGTCTCCGTTGTCGCAAGCTCTTCAAATTCCGATGCGACAACGATTAAGTTCGGACTCACCTGGAAGGTGCCGTTTAATGTCGCCGTAAAGAATCAATCGTATCTCCCGTCGTCTCAGGCGTCCGGCGGCTCGCTCTATGCCGTGACCGCGTTCAACGGAAAATATCTCGACCTCACCTTCAGCCATTCCGGAAATGTCGAGGGAAAGGTCAGCGTTTCGGGCAGCAAGATAGTCTCCGCCGCCTCGTGGAAACCGGACACTAAGGCAAAGACTCTGACTCTGCGCCTGACGCTCAGGAATCCCGGCAAATTCTACGGCTATTCTATAGGCTATACCTCCGACGGCTGCCTCACCCTCAAGGTCAAGGCGAAGCCCTCCGCTTCGCTCAAAGGAAGCGTCATTATGATAGACGCGGGTCACGGCGGCAACGACTCCGGCGCAATATGCGCCTATAACCCCGGCAGCTCGAAAAAATACGAGAAGCAGATAAACCTGCTCCTCGCCAAAAAGATAAAGGCGAAGCTTGAAGCGCGCGGCGCAACGGTCATTATGACAAGGTCGGACGATACATATGTCTCCCTCGACAACCGCGCAGCCATGGGCAGAAAGAAGAATCCCGATATGTTTATCGCCGTCCACTGCGACTCGAGCGAGAGCGCGAGCCCGATGGGAACGAGCGCATATTACTATCAGGCATATTCGTTCCCGCTGGCGTCCGCAGTGCATAAGCGTATAGTCTCGACATATAAGAACAGCATATATTCATCGGCAAGCTCCGCCACGCTCAAAAAGATAGACCGCGGCACGAATATGTATCCCTTCCGCGTGACGAGGATAGAGGAGTGCCCCGCAGTACTCATAGAATACGGCTTTGTCAGCAACATCAGCGAGTGCAAGCTCCTCTGGTCGGATTCCGTCCAGGAGAAGCTCGCCCAGGCGACGGTGGACGGAATAGCCGATTACATAGCCTCAAACTGATTTCGGCTCCAGCTTTCTTTTGAGCGCGAGGCAGAGATATTCCGCAGGAAAATAGAGCATAAACCACGCCCCCGAAAACGGCAGACAGATTTGTCCGAGAAAATTCAGCGGTATATGCGAATAGTCCCAGACGTTTTTTTCGAGCAGGATATTGAATATCACTCCGACGGTAAGCTCGACGCAGGTTATAACGAGCGCACCCGTCAGGCCGCCGATAACAGGGTGCAGTGCCGCGAGCCAGTCGCTCAGAATATAGAAAATCAGCAGCACCGAGCCGCCCGCCAGGGACATCGACCAGTGCGTGTAGCCGCGAAAAATCACCTCGATGAGGTTATATATCACCGCACCGAGGAGAAAGACAAAGATATAACGAAACCCGTTTTTCAATATCATCACCGAGCTTATTTTTGACCGCAGACGCACCGATATTCCGCGTTTGCGGCGGTGGAAAACCTTTTCAAAAAAGGAGAATATCCGTGTTCAAAAATACGTCGATAAGAAATAAACTTGTTGTGTCGAATATGCTGATGATTATTATTCCGATGATCATCATCGTTGCGGTTATTATGATCACTACGTCGTCGATAACATATTTTTCGACCTCGAAAATGTCATTTGACCCGTCGTTCGGCTCTTATTTGCTGTACAAAACGCAGTTCAACGTCTCGTTGCTCGAGGACAAAATGAAAAGTCCGGACGAGAGCGACGGCAACAAACTCGGCGCAATGGACAAAAAGCATATCGCGCCGCTCAGAGCCGGAATAACAAAGTCCGAGGGCGGCATGGAAAGCAGAATAAGCGACGCCGTTCTCGATGCCTGCGCTAAGATACAGAAGGACGGCTCAGAGATCATGATCCTTGCCGGCGACGAAATAATATACAAGACCGTTGAAGCGGACGTCTACGAGATGGTCGGTGCGGTTATAGATATCTGCGGCAAGAGTCTGAGCGACATAAACAGCCCGTTTGTAACCTCAGACGACAGCGGAACGGTCGTCACCGACGTCTTTTCCATAGAGGGCGAGGGCGTTGTGAAGATAATCGTGGTTAACAAAAAATTAAGCGCGATAGTCAGCTCCGGAATGTACAACGGCAGCACGGGAAAGCCGATAAGAGGAAACAATATTTTTACAATAGCGGCGGTCGTCGCGGTCGTTGCGATAATCATAACAAACGGGCTGCTTGTTCTTTTAATGCTCAAGAGTATTATGGAGCCGCTGTCGATACTCCAGACGGCGACCCACGAGCTGCGCGACGGAAACCTTGACTATAAAGTGCCATACCGCTCGAAAAACGAGATAGGGCAGGTCTGCGCGGACTTCGAGGAGATGCGCCAGCGGCTCAAGGAGTCGGTCGAGCAGCAGCAGAAATACGAGGATAACAGGATGCAGCTCGTCGCCGGAATCTCGCATGACCTCGGCACTCCGCTTACTACCATAAAGGGCTACGCCTCCGGCATACTCGACGGCATAGCCGATACGGAGGAGAAGAAAATGCGCTATGTCAGCGTTATTTACGACACCGCGCAGGGCATGGACACCCTTGTCTCCGAGCTCTCCATGCTCTCTAAGCTCAGCCTCGACAAGATTCCGTTCTATTTCGAGAGGATAGGCGCGAAGGACTTCTTCGACGAGTTTGCGTGCTATGCTTCGGACACCCTCGGCGAGGCGGGCATAGAGTTTATTTATAACTTCGAGTGCGACGGGGATACTGATATAAACATAGACCCCGCGCAGTTCAGGCGCGTGCTCAACAATCTTATCGATAACAGCCGCAAATACGGCGCGGAGGACGGGACGGCAAAGATAATGCTTTCGGTCGCAGACGGCGAAAAGGGGCGCGTTGAAATATGCGTCGAGGACAACGGCCGCGGAGTCCCCGAGGACGAGCGCGAGAAGATTTTCGAGACTTTTTACAGAGGCGACAAGGCGAGAACGGGCCCGAAAAAGGGAAGCGGTCTCGGACTTTCGATAACAAAACAGATAATAGGCCGCCACGGCGCTTCCATTCGCGCGGATGAGAGCGGGCTCGGCGGACTCAAGGTGATAATAGATATGCCCAAGGCGAAATAAAAAGGAGAGAAGGATAAAAATGAGCAAAAAAATTCTTGTAGTCGAGGACGAAAAAAACATAGCCGAGCTCGAGAGAGACTATCTCGAAGCGAACGGCTATACCGTCGAGATAGAATTCGACGGAAAAAACGGACTCGACAAGGCCATCGGCTCGGACTATGACCTCGTTATCCTCGATGTCATGCTCCCGGGTATTGACGGCTTCGAGGTCTGCCGCCAGATACGCAAGCACAAGGAGTGCCCCGTGCTCATGGTTTCCGCAAAGAAGGACGAGATAGACAAGATAAGAGGTCTCGGCCTCGGCGCGGACGACTATATCACAAAGCCCTTCAGCCCCTCGGAGCTTGTTGCGCGCGTCACGGCGCACATCGCCCGCTACGAGCGCCTGACCTCAAAGGGAGAGGAGCCGGTCAACTATGTTATCAACGTCGGCAAGCTCTCGATAGATACCCACGCCCGCCGTGTCTTTGTCAACGAGAAAGAGGTCACACTCACAAACAAGGAATTCGACCTGCTCGCTTTCCTCGCCTCGAACCCGAATGTGGTTTACAGCAAGGATGATATCTTCGATAAGATATGGGGACTCGACGCGATAGGCGAGACCTCCACTGTCACCGTCCACATCAACCGAATCCGCGATAAAATCGAGGCGGACAGCTCAAATCCGCAATATATAGAGACAGTCTGGGGAGCGGGCTACCGCTTCAAGGCATAAAAAAAGAGACTGCCGCCGAAAACGGCAGTCCCGTATACTTTTTGCTTTTCAGCCCTCAAGCTCGGCAGTCCAGTCGAACGAAAAGGTCTCGCCCTTTTCGAGCCTCTCGATGCCGCGCTTTTCGGCTATTGAGCCCTTTTTCTCGTGGCTGTCATTTATGCCGTACCACGGCTCTATGCAGACGTAGGGCGCGTTGGGCTTCGCCCACAGACCGAGATACGGGGCTTTGCCGAAGGTAAATTTCAGCGTCCTGTCGCCGCATATGAGGCGCACGCTCTCCGAATTGAGCCCCTCGAAGATGAGTACGTCCTCGTCGAAAAGATGCTCGGTGAGCCTCAAAGTGCGTCCGTTTTCAAGCTCCGCGGGGAAAGTCCCGTCCATGATGAGCGAACTTGAGTCTATCTTCATCACGCGGGCAGTCTCGGGCTTTTCGAACTCCAATGCGTCGCCGATTTTGCAGTTGAAGGCCGGATGAGCGCCGACGGAGAAGTACATCTCGCCGTCGGTTTTGTTTATGACGGTGCTCGTGCAGGTGAGCGCCCGGCCGCTTACCGAATAGGTTATAAGCAGCTCGAACTCAAACGGATAGCTCTTTCTTGTCGCGTCGCTTGACGCAAGAGAGAAGGTCATGGAGTCGCCGCTCTGCTCCTTGAATGTGAACACCGAGCGGCGCGCAAAGCCGTGCTTTGCCAGCTCGTATTCGCGCCCGTTATAGCTGTATTTTCCGTCCAGGAGCTGACCGACTACAGGAAACAGCACCGGGGCTCTGCCGTACCAGACGGACGGGTCGCCCTGCCAGAGAAACTCCTTTCCGTTTTTTCTGAGCGTGATAGAGCGAAGCTCCGCTCCGCTGTCCTCCGCGCTGACGCGAAGGAACTCGTTTTCAATAGTATATATCATATGTTTCCCTCCCGCAGTGACCCTCGGGCCACTGATATTTATCTTCTGTGAACTATTTTATCACCGAACGCAAAATAAATCAATTCAAATCCGAAAGGAAGCGGCTTTAAAATGAAGGTTTATGTTATCCACGGTCCCAACATGAATATGCTCGGAATAAGAGAGCCGGATATCTACGGCAGGCAGACCTATGACGACCTTGTCGAATATATCCGCGCGCGCTGCGAAGAAAACGGCATTGAGCCCGAATTCTTTCAGTCGAACCACGAGGGCACGCTCGTTGATACTATTCAGCAGGCGTATTATGAGAAGGCGGACGCGATAATAATCAACCCCGCCGCCTATACGCATACGAGTATAGCCATACACGACGCTCTGAAGGCGGTCGGCCTGCCGGCTGTCGAAGTGCACCTGTCAAACATTTCCGCGCGCGAGGACTTCCGGGAAAACTCATATATAACCCCTGCCTGTGTTAAAACATATATAGGCTTCGGCTTCGAGGGCTACGAAAAAGCCGTGAGGCATTTGAAAAAGCACTATTCCGAGGATTGAAGAAAAAAGTTTACAAAGCGTTAACCGATTTCCGGTCTCTTTGATATAAAATAAACTCAAGAGACAGAAGACTTATCGGGGGAAGAAGATGACAGGCTATATCAAGGCGTTCAAGCCGGAGCTCAAGATAAAGGACTATGAGCTCTACAAAGGCGTATACTGCTCCGAGTGCAGAGTGCTCGGCAAACTTTATACCCCGATAGCGCGGATGCTTTTGAGCTATGATTTCACCTTTCTCTCGATAGTCCGTTTGGCGCTTCGGGAGAAGTGCTCGAAGTTTGAAAACGGACGCTGCTGCGTGAATCCCGCGAAGAAGTGCCTTAAGTGCACCGAGGATGCGGAGCTTGAGCGCAGCGCGGATGTGGTTATAATCGTATCCTATTACAAGCTGCTCGACGATATCGCGGACGGCGGATTTTTCAAACGCCTTGCCTGCAGGCTGATAAAGCCCGCGCTCTCGCTCATGCACAGAAAGGCGGCTAAGCGGCAGGAGATGCTTGACCGCGCCGTTGCATCCGCAATGAAAGAGCAGGAGAAAATCGAAAAATCCGGCACCGCTTCGCTCGACGAGGCCGCCGACCCGTCCGGCAAGATGCTCGCCGCGATATTCTCTCAGGGCTATTACGGCGAGGACAAAATGCAGCTTTGGCGCTTCGGCTATCTTCTGGGCAGATGGATATATCTGCTCGATGCCGTAGATGATATAGAAAAGGATATAAAGAGCGGGTCGTACAATCCGCTCAAATCGAGATTCCCGGACGCCGAGAGCGTCTCGGGCGAGGATTTTAAAAATTTTGCCGCAGAGCGCCTTGACCTCACGGCGGGCGAGACGGCAAATGCGTTGGACGAACTAAAGCTCAACCGATTCGGGGATATAATCGAAAATATTGTCTGCGACGGAATGCTGTCTTCGCAGACTGAGATATTAAAAAAGAAGCAGGGAGGTGCGAAGAATGAAGAAGAATCCGTTCTCGGTGCTCGGAGTGCCGGACACGGCGAGTGACGAAGAAATAAGAAATGCTTACAGAGAGCTTGCCCGCAAATACAGCGACTTGTCGGACGACGGCAAAATGCAGGAGATAAACGACGCATACGATCAGATAGTCATGCTCAGAGGCGGACTCGGCGGCTCATCGTCCTCATCGTCTTCGCGCTCCTCGTCTTATGCGGGCAATATGTCCGATTTGTCCGATATACGTGAAAAGATACGCGGCGGAAGAATAGAGGACGCCCTCGTTCTGCTCGACGGTATACCCGAGCAGTATCGCACGGCGGAGTGGTACTATCTCAAGGGAGCGGCTCAGCAGAGGCGCGGCTGGCTCGACTATGCGTCGGAGAACTTTGACCGCGCGTGCAGCATGGATTCGAACAACCGCGAATATGCGGCGGCCAAGGAGAATCTCGACGCGTCGAAGAACGGCGGCTTCCGCAGCGCCCGCAAATCGTCGAGTG
>OIZV01000417.1_pt1 | contig 21735 bp, 25 predicted proteins | sample 1588681 | NCBI WGS metagenome assembly OIZV01 (sample SAMN03283281) | human gut metagenome | biome: human-associated habitat; material: feces | host: Homo sapiens | place: Peru | collected 2012 | reverse complement strand
TAACTTTGGCAAACACCATCACTAAGTGCGTAAACAACAGATCTTGGATTGAATACGTCTAACCCAGAATAAGTTTTATAGCCGTCATACCACATTTTTAGTTCTTCAAAAGTAATTTTATTTTGTTTTTTGCACAGATTTTCTACCTCTGAAAGAGTAAACCCAAAATATTTATCGTATTTACTATCATTTAACATGTTGTATTCTTTGAACATATTAAGTGCAGAGCCTGATGAGTATTTAGCAATTGGAAGTACTCCGGTCATGTACGCAAGTTCTACATATGGTTTATCTTTTAATAAATCTCTTAAAAATTCTAAAAAAGCTTTTCGGTCATTTTCTGAAAATAGATTGTTATTGAAGATGTAGTCCCATTCATCCAAAATAAAAACAAAGCCGTTGCCTTGTTCTTTGTATACATGGTCGAACATGTCAGACAGAAGCATTTTTTCATTAACTTCAATTTCGGGACAAATTTCTTTTAGATCCTTTAGTAAAAAAGAGGTATAACGTCCAATGAAATCTTCATAGGTACAGTTGATATTTGGAATTTGGTTAAATGTCATATAAATAACGTTATGTTTATTCAGGTGCTCTTTATACGAGCTGCTTTTACTAATTTCAAATTTATCAAACAATTCTTTAAAATCGGCGTTTTTAGAATACTCTTCATATAGCTTCATTATTTTCCTAAGACCAGTTCCATAACTCTCTATATGATTGAGCCTAAAAATATGTTTGCAAGTTTTTCATTTTGTGCTAATGATAATCCACTTAATAAATCTTATTCTTCAAGGCCTTTTACAATTCCTCCTATAGAAACAAATTCCATTCTATCATCATAAATATTTATTATTATGCTTCCGCCAAAAGAATAGTCTCTGTGTATTAAAGCATTTACGAGTGCTTCCCTTATAGCTTCTTTTGGATAATCATTTCTCTCAACCCTATCTGTACCAATAATTTTTGCTGGTAATTTATTATTCATATCTAAAAGTTCATAAGTTTCATAAAGTTGTTTAAAATTCGATCCTTCGATTTCTTTTCTATTTAAAAATTTCATTTTTTCTGTACCTTCAAATACAGCCACTTTAACTGAAAATGGGCATTCATTTGAAATTAATAAACCTAAATTTGTATAAAGATTATCTTTATTTTTTACACCAAGTGAAATCTGATTGCTTTCCTCGAAAACTAAACTTTTACTTTCAAACTCTAATTCAGCATTTTTAAATTTAAGTTTTTGGTTTAAGGATATTTCTTTTTCAAAAGATATTCCGTCTGTAGTTTTTATCATTTCTCTAATATTTTTATAACTTGCCTGAATACTACTGGAAACTTGACGAACGTAAAATCCCTCTGGTGTTAATCCTTTATCTTTCAAAAAGTATGATTTTTTGCTCCCTTCACTTACATTATTTCCTTCTATTTCATATTTAATAAAAAAAGTAATATCAGGGCAAGTTGAGTCTCTTATAGTATTAGTTAACTTTTTCCAAGTTTCATCTATGTTTTTAATTGGATATGTTTCTCATTTATCGTTTATTCCAACGTAAATGATACCTGCACGAGTGTTAGCAAAAGCAATCACTTCTTTTTTTATGTTGTCCGTTAAATTCTGTAGTCTCGTTTTCAAAATTAAAATTCATTGTTTAATTTCCTCTTTTCCACTTTTATTCCACTATAGCGGAAAACTTGCTTAAACATCGTTACTTTATTATTCTGATATTTTAATATGTTTATTTAACTTTACTAAGCAAGTCTTTAATTATTTCAAATCCTTTATTGTGGCTGTTTCTTTGAATTTTTCGTAATCTAAATGTGAGTTTTCATTATTTATGTTATCGGAGATTGTTCTAACTGCAATGAATTTGATAGAGGTTAAGCAGCATACTTGAGCTGTACTAGAAATTTTCATGTCACAAACTATTGCTTTAAAATTTTCTTTTATTGTTTGAATCTCATTTTTATCTGCTATAATTTGTCAGAGAAGCGAGTGTGCAATAATAAACACTTGTGCTGTTTTTATATTTTTTATTTAAAATCAAACTTGCTAAATTTTGAAAACAAGGTAAATTTATAATTTCTATAGTTGAAATAAAACCTTTTGGATTACCCAAGGCTGAAGTATCAACATCACTTTGAATGGCATTTTTGGGTATAGCGATATCGTAGACTTGCATATTTCCAAGAAGGCCACCTGCAACTCCAACATTTATTATGAATTCAGGATTATATTTTAAGATCATAGCTTGAGCACAAGCTGCTTGCATTAACCTTATCTATTCCGCTAATTGCTAAAACACAATCCAGATCCCAAAATTTCCTTAAATGAAAGTTTATGGAACTTATTTTTTCTGTTTTTGTATTTTACATTGCTTTTTTAATTTTTCTGAGTTTTACTTCCATCGCACAAATTATTCCTATCATATTTTTTCTATCATTTCATTTTTTGCTACTTTTTTAAGTAGATAAAAATTAGCAAAGAAAAACTACGAACATTAAATTAGCTTATTTTTAAGATTTTTAAACATGATATTGCAAATTTTCACGGCTCCAATAAGATAAAACATTCAATATATCTTTTGCATAATTTTTAGCTTTAGATAAATCGTGATCGAGATAATTTCCACACTCAACTTCTGTGTTGCCAGGAATTTCCCCAGAGTACCTACGATATGTATTTTAAAGCATTTTTTATAAGATTTATAACTGCTTCTGGTGCTAAATCTTTAAATAACAAATAAAACCCCGTTCTACAACCCATCGGACCTACGTATATTACGCTTTCCTTATTTTTACTGTTTCTTAAATAAGTTGCCATCAAATGTTCAAACGTATGAATCCCACTATTTTCTAAGAAAGGCGGAGTGTTTGGTTTAACCATTCTCAAATCATAAGTTATTATGTCTCCATCAACTTTAAAAATATAAAGTCCTTTTTTTAATTTTGTGTGATCAACTTCAAAACTCTTTATTCTTTGCATTTTTATAATGTTCCTCCACTTTTTCGCGATTAAGCTTCTTGATAATGTACATATCATTTTGGATTTCCATGTTTAAAATGTTGTCTAATGTATAAATTTATATGTTTTTTTCAGTTTTTCTAAATTACAATCGACCTTGTATTTTAATTACTATATTAGACTTGACGTCAAAAAATTTCCTTACGTCAGCACTAATTATTTAAACTCATAAAAATTTGGATAATTAAAAAAGTAAAACAGACTTAAATTTTTTAGATCAATTTGCTTTTCTGTACTTGATTTATCGTATACACCAATTACTTTAAAACCATTATTAAATGCAGTAAGTGCAGAATTAAATTAATCTTCAAAAACTAGAGTATCTTTAGGCAAACTATTCAAAATTTTGGCTGCTTCAAAAAATATGTCAGGTTTAGATTTATCTGTATTAAGATCATGACATGATAATATATTTATAAAATTATCTAACATATTAAATTTTGAAAGTACTATTTCTGCTATGTATTTACGCGATGAAGTTGCAACAACAATTGGTATACCACTTTTTTTCATATCACTTATAAACTCTTTTGCACTTTCTTTTAGTTCAAATACATCCGTATAATATAGCTTAATTAAACTTTCAAATTTAGATAAGATGTATTTTCTCTAATTGTTTTAAATCATATAATACTTTAAATTTTTTCGCTGTATCTTCTATTCCCAATATCTTTATTTCTTTACTTAATTTGAGATTTTTTAATATGCCTACTTCTGATAAATAATTTTCTTCAACATATTCCCACATATTCATTGAATCAACTTTGGCTGTTCATCGTACTTTCTTACATTGATGTTTATACACGTTTCTCACCTCTATTTCGAGACTTATTTTCTTTTTTAAAAAGACCTCTATTAAGCTACGGGAGGGATAAACCATTTATAAAAAATTTCATTTTCTCCCAATTTTGTATACATATTTTAAAAATATGTATATGTTACGCAAACTATTTTTGCACATTCAGCTTGTGTCATAGTCTGCTTACTTAGATAAAGTTTGTGTATTAACTCCTGCTCTGAAGGTTTAAGTTTCAATATAACTTTATGTAGCTTGTCCACAGCATCTTGTTTTAAAAATTCTTCTTCAACATTGACGTTTTCATCAACCTGAATATTGTTTTTTCAAACACTTTATTTAAACTCTGATGTCGTCTCATCTCTCCCCGATTGTTATTTTTTATTTCGTTTTCAATTTGCAATATACATTTACCAACTTTGTCCAATGCATTAATTTCAATTTTTTCTCTGTCTAAAAATTTATACTTTGTTAACATATTTAACATCCTCCATATTTTTGAAACTTCAAAAACATGGAGAAGTTTGAAGAGCCATTACTTGATAAAAAATTTTCATACAATTACAACTTTCATAGTTCTTCACAAAATGTCTGTATCTACAAGGTTAAAAAAGCCCATAAACAAATGAATTACTCATTTGTTTACCGATTTTATAAAGGTTTATTAAAATTTTGGTGCAACAAAAAAGGTCGCAGTGGTTTACCACTACGACCTTAAAGTCTTTGAATATTTTGTTTCATTTTTCTTGCAACGAATTAGATACAAAAATATCCTTTTAACTGTAAGATGAACCATATTTTTATTAAAATTTCGAAAAGTTTTTCTCATTGTATTTTAATCTTTATCTTCTAAAACGTTTATCGAAAAATAGGGTTTAAATTTTTAAAAAATTACCATAAAATACGACAATATAATCTTCAAAAATATTTATTTATACAAATTTATAAAAATTATTTCAACATCGTATAATTTGACATTGTTTTCAAAAATATGACAATATAATTAAATAGTTGACTTGTAACATAAAATAAGGGAGGTAATTCTTTTATGAAATATTTTTTATTTCTGAATCTATAACGGAAGGCTATCCAGAATAAATTTTGTGACCAAATTCCTGGCGCAATTTTAGAAAAAGATCCAGATGTGCAAATGGGAAATATTATAATGTCAATAAATTCACATGTTTTATTTCTGAAGATCATAGGAATTATATTTATTTTGTATCTTGCTTAACGATTGCTACATATATTCCATAATATGTACGCTTTAGAATCTGTAATTCGAAAGAAATTAATAAAATTTTTAGTTAATAGTGGAGAAGATCTGAAATTAATGGTTTTTAAAGGATGTTAATTACAAACTACAAAGCTGATGATATTATTGTTCAAAAGAACAACGTTTGAAAGTTGTTTAGCCTTAAAAGCACGCGAGTTGTGCGGAACGACAGACATTGAGCACTACGAAGTTTACCACGTTTCCAAGGTAAAAGACTTAAACCTTGGGAAAGGTTATGGTAGCCAAAAAGCGGAAAACAATGGTAGTATGCGAAAGTTACCATCACAAAAATATACAATTAATGAGTTTAACTGACGGAACGATAATGAATCTTTGCATACTCCAAGAAGGGTAAGCACGGTTTGGGGTAAAAGCTGAGCAAACCTGTTATGGAAACATATAAAATTACTATGCTGTTGGAGCAACGTTTGCAACTAAAACAAAAAATAATGTCAATATATAGAAGAATTAAAGCAAATATGAGAAAAAGCATTAGTTGTAATTTGTGGTACAAATAAAAACACTATATTGCTAAAAAAACGAAAATTAATTGAATAGCTATTACTTTTCTATTAAGGCACAAAAAATGAAAACTATTGTTCTAAAAAGGTGATAATAAATGAAAGCGTATATTTTTGATCTTGATGGAACTCTATTTGATTCAATGGATGTATGGAAAGATATAGATGTAAAGTTTTTAAAAAAGCGTGGAATTGACGTTCCAACTGACTACATGGATATAATTCTATCAATGAGTTTGGTTGAAATTGCTAGCTACACCGTAAAACGGTTTAATTTACCTGATAGTATAGAAGATGTGACAAAAGAATGGAACGCTATGGCGAAATATGCTTATGAGAATAAAATTCTGATGAAACCATTTGCAAAAGAATATTTACTTTCTTTATATAAAAGTAAAGCAAAATTAGCTGTAGCAACCGGTTTACCCAATGAACTTTTCATACCGGCACTTCGTAATCATGGAATTTACGAAATGTTTCAAGTACACTGCTCCACAAATGAGGTAAAACATGGGAAAGTAAATCCTGAAATTTTTCTTTTTACTGCAAAAAAACTTGGCGTATCTACTCACGAGTGTGTTGTATTTGAAGATACTTTAGAAGCGATAAAAAGTGCAAAAAGCATTGGAATGACTGTTTATGGTGTGTATGATAAAGCATCTAATTCTCAGTGGGAACAGATAAAGCAAATATCAGATGGTAACTTTTCTAATTTCAAATTTGCACCATTACCAAAATAAATTAAAAAGTTGGAGGAAAGTATTATGTCATTTTTAAGAAAACTAAAAGCGAAATCCGAAAAAATTTGGGAAGATGGTCACAATCATCCTTTTAACTTAATTTACTATGTCGATAAACGGGACTATTTGATTCGAACATAGAAAGAGTTTCAATATGTAAACAGAGGTCTTTATGGTGGAATATTTATTTAATAAAATAATAGGCGAAAAAAATGAAAAAATGGATATGCTCAAAAAATTAAATGTTAAATTTGAAAAGTATACATATAAATGCGAAGATTCAATAATAAACGAAAGATATGAAAAGATATGTCAAAAAAAGTGGGAAATGTATTTTTCTAATCCAGAAGACAGAGGTAACCCTGATATACTTGGTGTTTACAAAAAAGAATTTAAAATTCCTGAAAATTGGAAAACTAAACTTCAGACGCGCCTGGATTTTCCGTGCACTTTTGAATATAATTTGGCACACAAAACATATAATGCAAGCCTTATTTTTTTAGATGATAACAAATTTTTAGCAATAGAAGCCCCCTCTTCTAAAAATATAAAAAGTTTCTTTGAACTCGTGGACAAATATGATATTTCACATTTTGTGAAATTAAACGCTCCAAATGAATACTCAGAAGATTACTATCACTTTTGGGAAGACAGAAATACAGGTGAAAAAGACGTACTTAAATTTTCAAAAGGTAATGTCAAGCTTTTATCATACATTTGGAAAAACAGAGAAGCTGGTAATCCAGAAATTATATGCGATATGGTGGAAGATGTTTATAAAGGTAGTAATGGCAAAATAATAGCTGTTTCATGCAGAGGTGGCGCTGGACGTACAGCTACTTTCATAGCTGCATATACACTCATAAAAGAAATTAAGAACCAAAACTCACAAGGAATAGACATAAGCAACGTCAACATAAGTATAGACAGAATTTTATGGGAAATATTGATTCAAAGACCGTACGCTATTGCTTTTGGCACTCAATATAACAACTTATATAGAATAATCGATACATATGTTTCTAGGCATTTAGAGAAGTAAAATTGACTATTTTTAGATTACTCAATAAAAAGAAGGTTTTTAAAAATCGTGATTAAAGATTTATTGTTTGATTTTGGAGGATATGTTACGAAAAGTGGTAAAATTACGAAAAAAGGACTATTTTATAGGTCAAAGGCCCTCGATAAAATAGACAATGAAGATATTATGCTTTTAAAAAAACTGAGTATTAAGCACATAATAGATTTTAGACCGGGAGATTATGTAACTTTATATCCTGATAAAATTTTAAACTCAGATTATTTCGTTTACTGGAATTTTCAAATGGTGTTAACTCCTATAATAATTCAAGACTATTTTGCAAAGAAATTTTCGAGAACAGATATAGCAAAAAGTTATTTTGACCTTAATCCTGGTACGGTTAGATGTACTTTTAACACAATATATAATGCCATTAATAGTGAAGATTATAACGGCGAAGCATTTTTATTCCATTGCAATAACGGTAGAAGTAGGGCTGGACTCATCTGCGTTGTTTTATTAATATTGTTTGGTGTGGATAAGCAAAAAGTAATAGAGAATTATGCTAGCATACATGACTTGATGACTAAACATGTTTCAAGGCCCGAACTTTTCAGAAAAGATTCCGCAGACATGTCGCAAGTACTTGATTACATAATAGAAAAATATGGTTCTATAGAGAAATATTTATTATCCTATTGTAGAGTTGAGAAAATGTGGATAGATAAAATAAGAAATTTATTTCTGATATAAAATTCAATTTGAATCGAAAGAGGATCTATTACATGACAATAAATAGTATAAAAGTCAAAATTCTTCTTTTTTCTTTGCTTTTTGCGATAAGCAATATAAGTGGTGTGTTTGCAATATATGATTTTTCTAAAGATCCAACTTTTAGCAATATCATATCAAAGAAAAATGAGAAAATGCGTATGATAGAAAAATTAGGTATAAAGTTCAGTAAGTACACTTACAAATGCGATGACGAAGTACTAAAAAAAAGATATGAAGATTTAAGCAAAGAAAAATGGAAAGTATACTTTAAAAACCCTGAAGATATCAATAAACCTGGTGTATTCGGAATTTATAAAGATGAGTTCAAAGTACCTGACAACTGGAAAACTAAATTTAATTCGAGAATAAATTTCCCATGTGCGTTTGAATACAACTTAGCACACGATACTTACAACGCTAGTTTGGTTTTTTCGGAAAGAAATTGTTTTTTAGCTATTGAAGCTCCATCTTCCAAAAATATAAAAAGTTTTTTTGAATTGGTTGATAAATACAATATTTCTCACTTTATCAAGTTAAATCCACCTGACGAATACAGCGAGGATTACTACCCTTACTGGGAGGACAGAAAAACTGAAAGTGAAGATTGTTTGCGTTTTGGTAAAAGTAACGTGAATTTTTTTAAATATATGTGGCCACACAAAAAAGAGTCAGACCCCCAAATTATATGTAAACTTATAAACAAAATTTCGAAATCTCAAGACGAAGGAAAAATTATAGCTGTCTCTTGCAGAGGTGGTGCGGGACGTACGGCTACTTTTATAGCTGCATACATGCTTATAGAAGAAGTCAGGAAGCAAATATCTGAAGGAGTAAAAAAGGAAAATATTGATGTCAGTGTGGACAAGGTAGTTTGGAATGTACTTGTGCAAAGAGCATTCGCAATTGCTTACAGTTCTCAATATATAAATCTTTACAGAATTCTAGATGAATATATTTCAACTTTTGCATCTTAAGGAAAAAAATCAGTTTAGGTGGTAAGTTTTTATGTTTTTTATAAAAATATTTATTGGGGTTTGCTCAGCTTATTTTATATTCTGTGGTATCTTGTCAATCATAAACAGTATAGTTGCCGTAAAGGAAATAAAAGATTGTTTGGAGCACATCAATTCAGAAAAAAAATCATACTCAAATATTGGTTTTAAGATTATTTTACCTGTTTTAAGAGAACAAGGTGTTATAGAAAATTCAATAAGGTTCTTTTACAAGTATACTGAAATGTTCAATATGGAGATCATTGTAGTAACCGCCCAGAGGGAAAAAGCAGAATATGCTCCAATAGAAAAATTTATTATTGACTGCATCGAATCTAATAAGAAATTTAAATTTGATGAAAAAATCAAGCTCGTTTTGAACCGTAAAAAATACGATTACTTGGAGAGAAATTGGGAGATACTTTCGAAAGAGGAAAAATACAAGTATTTCAGTAAGTATAAAAATGCAATAACATCTGATATTGTCGACAAAGTAATAAATAATCTCGACAGAAAACGTATTAAACACTTGACTGCCAACCTTGACGCAAGAGGTAAAGTAGGTCAGATAAATTATACATACAATAATTATTTGAAAAGTCTTGATGAAGATAATTATTACGTTGGAATTTATGACATAGATTCCAGACCTGACAGTAGCGTTTTCAAAGCTATTTGCAACATCGTGAATAAAAGAGCAAATATAGATATTCCCCCACTCATTCAGCAAGTACCCAGCTACTTTGTGGGGTATGAGAAACTAAAAGGTTTGGAAGGGTTACTCGCTTTTGCGGACGCTTTCTCACAAACACGTTGGGCATTAGGCTTTGAATATACTATTTACAAGAGATATTCAAAAAAAGTTATCGGAAATAAAATAAGACCTCTGATTTATTGCATTGGTCATGGCTGTTTCGTGCATTCAAAAACCATTGACTACATAAAATCTTTTCCTGAGCAAAATCCGAACGATGATTTATCTTTAGGGTACCTTATGTCTGTTTTGGGTCTTGAAGTAATGCCGCTACCGGTACCAGACAACTGCGAAATTGCAAAAAAATCAGTTTCCTCGATTAATCAGTATCGCTTTTGGTTCGGTGGTTCGAAAAGATATATGGATGATATAAATTGCTATTGTAAGAAATATAATATTAGTTTAAGTAAAATTCAAAAATTTTGGTTTAGATTACAAGGTGGTATGAGAAATTTTTTCTGGGCCTGCAGAAGTATGCTCTTTACTTTATCTGCTATTTTATCTTTATGGATATATTTTTATGAAGGCAATTTTTTACCTTTTTTTGCCACGATGACTGGATTTTTAATGTACGTAATAATTGGCAATATAGTTTTAGACATTGAATTAAGAAAGATTAATATGTATTATAAACCTAAAATCAAAATGCTCCTAGGAAGTTTGGGTGTAAGCATAATTAATTTCATCTTGAGAGGAATAGGACCTTTCATAGCATATTTTTCCTTCGGGAAAAATTACAGTTATAAAACAGAAAGGTAACAATAAGAATGAATATCGAAAAGCATTATGATGATATATTTTTTAACTACAAAATTTTAACGTACCCAGAAACAATAATTAAATTGATAAAAAATGAGCCTACCTCACCAATTAACTTAGAAATTAATTTAACCAACATTTGTAACCAAAGATGTATTTGGTGTACTTACGATTATTTGCACTCGAATTCATGTTCATTGGGTGATAATGAAGTAGAAAATTTGCTAAGAGACGCAAATAAACTAAAAATCAAGTCGATTACATGGACAGGAGGAGGTGAACCTACCATACATAAGAGTTTTAATAGATTTGCACTTCAAGCCGCAAGTTACGGCATTAAGCAAGGTTTAAATACAAACTGTCTCCTTTTAGAAAATGATATTATCGATATAATATGCAACAATTTCACATACATACGCATAAGCCTTGATGCAGCATCACCAGGAACGTATGAGCAATGTCACGGCATAAAGGGCGAAAAGTGGAACAAAGTAATTAACAATATAAAAGATCTTGTAGAGCAAAAGCAAAAACTAAAATCGAACGTTACTGTTGGCATTTCTTTTTTAATCAGCGAAAAAAATTATCACGAGATAGAAAAAGTAGCCTATCTCGCAAAGAATATAGGTGTTGATTATATTCAGTATAAACCTGTCGTAGATTACGGCTTCGACAAGTGTAATTTTTATCCAGAGAAAATATGGGACAAATCTACGAAGTCCTTAAGAAATATTAAAGCCTTGGAAGACAAAAATTTTAGTGTAAGAATCTTGGATTACAAATTCAATAACATAAAAGACTACAAAAAAAGATATAATGTCTGCTGGGCTTGTAAAGTATTGGCCTCGGTGGGAGCTGACGGTTATGTTGATCTTTGCTGCGCGTACAAAGGCAAAAAGAGATTTTCACTAGGTAATATTAAAGAAAACTCCTTTTATAGCATTTGGCAATCAAATAAAATTGATGAAATTTTATCCAAAATCAATATACATAAATGCCCACCACTGTGCAAAGGAGATGAAATAAATCGCATAACTAATTTTATTAAGAATTTTAATGCACATAAAGAATTTGTCTAATCTGGAAACTTAATTTTTAAACAAAATACAAAGGAATGATTTTTAATGAAAAAAATTGCTATTATTGGTGTAGGCGGAGTTGCAAGGTATGCTCATTTACCATCTTACAAATCAAATGACATAGAGGTAGTGGCACTTTGTGACATAAACAAGAATTTATTAGAAGAGGTGGGGAAAGAATTCCAAATCAAAAAACTCTATCAAGACGTAGACACCATGATGAATGAGGTTGACATAGATATCGTAGATATTGCCACTCCTCCTCAAACTCATTTGGAATTAATAGAAAAATTGATTCCTTACAAGAAACATATCGTAATGCAAAAACCTCTGATAACAGACCCCAAAGAGTTAGGTATCGTTAAATTAGCAATAGATAGAAGTGATAGCTTCAAATTAAATATGACAGGAAGATATGTTGACAGCTGGCGTAAAATTAAAACACTTTTAGATTCAAAAAAATATGGAAACCCTCTGCTTTGTACTATTACCAACAATGATTGGTGGGATAGAGAACCTAACAAATGGGACTTAAATATTGACGGTTACATAGTATTTGAAATGCTTATTCATCATTTGGATTTATGCCTGTTTTGGTTTGGTACCCCTAAAAAACTTACTGCTAGAGGAGGATACAATCCTGCGCAAAACATAAAAAAACACAACTGGATAAGTGTAATGCTTGAATATAAAAATGGTTTAATCGTACAAATAATTGAAAACTGGTCTATGAGCGAGTACGAATTTTCCAGTGGACACCCGTATGAAGATATCTTAATTACACTTGACAACGGTGCAATTAAAGCAAACAGCGAATGTGTTATGGCTTCCAAATTGGGTAAAAATTCAATTGATATATGGCATTATCCAAGACCCGGACAAGTACTCCCAGGGGAAAATTTGAAGTCAAACTGGTTTGTAGACTCTTTTGGACTCGCTATGAAAGATTACATCGCTAACTATGAGAAAAACAAAGATTCAGACAAAAAATATGCTGCATTGCTTACAGAGCTTACTTTTAAAGCTTATGAATCATTAAAATCAGATATATGGGTGAACGTTTAAATGCAAGAAAGAACTAACGATAATAAACGTATTCGCATGGGAAAGGGAGTTTTAGTACCAACATACAAATGCAACCAAAGATGCACATGCTGTTATGCTTCAAGCGAAATAGAAAAAGAATGCAAATATATGAGCATGGAAGAAGCAAAAAAATCTGTGAACTTCTTCGAAATGATTGGAATAAAAACATTCACATGGCTAGGCGGTGAACCTACTGTTTATCCTTATCTGATTGACATAATAAAATATGCTTACCAAAAAGGAATTACTTCTTGGATTGTTACAAATGGAATTCGTCTACAAGATAAAAATTATGGCGATATGATTGTAAGCTGTGGTGTCATGGGTGGCTGCATAAGTATCTTTTCAATGAATAAGGAAAAACAGGAAAAAATTACAAATGTTAAAGGTAGCCACGACTATTTGATGAAAGCCTTAAATAACACAATTGAAAATTTTTGGCCATTCCATCCGATGATAACCATCGGCATAGACAACTATGATGAGTGTATCGAAGATATAAAAAAGCTTAAAAATATGGGATTTCAGAAAATTTACATTAACTATGGTATTCCAAATGTAGCTGTAAATCAGTACACGCGTTTTAGTGAAACACCCGAGAAGCTTGCCAAGTTGACTGAAAAATTGTTTTTAATGCAAAAGGATACCGGTTTGAAGTTTATTTTCAACTGTGAAAAAAATAAAATTCCTATTTGTTATTTTGATGAAAATATTTTTCAGAATTTAGTAAAGAATCATCAGATTGGATACGGTTGTGAACTAATAAAGGGCAATACTATTGTTATTGAACCTGGTGGAGATGTTTTGGGGTGCTCACATTGGGTAGGTCATAAATTAATGAATATATACAAAGATTATTCGGAATTAAAATTAAAGTCATGTGAAGAATTTTGGGATGAATGGCTAAACAGTTATCCTAAAGATTTCAGAGCAATGTATGCCGGTTTTCCAAGTAAAAAATGTAGATATTGTTTGGTAAGAAAAGAAGGAAAATGTTACGGTGGTTGCAAGACTTGGCAAAAAATAGGTAAAGTTAAATTGGTATGTTCATTTGAGTGATAATATCTATTTTTTATTTAAATACTGAGACCTGCTAATAAAAATTAAGCCGTTGAGGACATCGTTTTCTAAAGTGACATCTGACCCAAAATTATGTAGAAATTTAAATGTAGCTTATAAGTTCAAATGAAGCTTGACGACAGAGTAGTAACGACGAAGGAACTCGAGTGGTAGATGGGTTCATAAATTAGTGAACTTCGTAAAATTATAGACGTGACAAGAAATGGTATTCTGCGAGGTTTAATGTTGGAGCATCAATGCTGTTGAAAACTAACAGTGACAGTCTTTACACGAAAGTGGTACACATCGTTAAATTCGTTTATAAACTGATATCAAAGAGAAGTTTCAACACCGTATGTCTGCAAGATGATGTAATGTTCTGACAAGGTAGGGGCAAGTTCAACATCTGATTTTTCAACACTGACATATAAAAATCCAAGAAAGAAAAAACTAACCAATTGTGCCTCTTATTGTAATTTAGGCACGAGTTTTGAAAAAGCTCAATTGGGTACTGAACTTCCGACACAATTTATCATAAATAGGAGGAAATAAAATGAAGTACATAGAAAAATATTTAAAGGAAGAATCTCAAACATTATCGTCACTTAATTATAATGATATTATGTCGGTTGCAGAAATAATCAAACATTGCAAATTATCAAATGGCGTCATATACACTATTGGGAATGGTGGCAGTGCCTCCACGGCAACACATCTATGCAATGACTTAGTAAAAAAAGGAATAAATTCAATTTGTTTAAGTGACAATATTTCTGTGTTGACCGCTATTGGAAATGATATATCTTTTGACGACATATTTTCTTTTCAAGTCAAAAATTACATGAACAAAAATGACGCTCTATTTGCATTTTCTACGAGCGGAGAAAGCAAAAATATTTGTAAAGCACTTGAAACTGCAGGAGAAATAAGCTCAAAAACCGTTAGCATAACAGGATTTCAAGGAGGACATTCAAAATTTCTTGCCAAACATAATATAAATGTCGAAAGTAATGACATTCAAATCATAGAGGATATACATCTATGCATTAGCCATATATTGGCTTGCAAAGCGAAAGCCTTGTTGTTAACCTGTGAGAACTAAAAATGAGTACGTTGAAAGTTGCTTTTTTAGATAGAGATGGTGTCATTTTTGATAGCGTAGCTGAGCACGACTATGTTTTACGTTGCGAGCAAGCAAAGTATACATATAAAAGTGAAGATTCCATAAAACTCCTCAATGATATGGGATATAAAGTTATTGTTGTAACCAACCAAAGATGCGTAGCTCTTGGGAAAATAAACATCACAGAACTTAATTTTTTACACTATAAAATGAAAAAGCACGTTTACGAAATATCAAGGGGAATAATAGATGATGTATATGTATGTCCACACGAAATAAGCAAATGCAATTGCAGGAAGCCGAGAACGGGGCTCTTGGAAATGGCAAATAGCAAATACAATCTCGATAAAAGTGTTTCTTGGATTATAGGGGACCGCAATTCTGATATACAATGCGGAAAAAATTTTGGAATATCAACAATTGCTATAAATAATCCTAGTTTAAATGCCGATTTACATGCAAAAAATTTATGGGAAGCCGTTAATAAATTACGCTATTTTAAGGAGAGTAAAAAAATTGATTGAAGTTAAAATTCCACTAAGGATTAGCCTTCTTGGCGGTGGAACCGATTTGGCACATTATTATAGATTAGGTTACGGAATAGTTGTTAATTTTACAATCGATAAATTTGTAAGAGTAAGGCTCATTGAAAAAAATGAGAAAGAAGATACAAGCAATTGGCAATCCATATCCCATGATTTTTTTGAAAAAATAAAGCAATTTTACGATATTAAAAGCAATGAGTTAGACATATTTATCAAAAGTGATTTGGGCTTTGGAAACGGTCTAGGTTCTTCCAGTGCAATGTGTATTGGAGTATTTTCGGCTTTGAATATTTTCAAAAATGGATTCAATCAATCACCATATAAACTTGCGGAGATGTCATATGACTTTGAACATAATATACTGAATACAAACTGCGGCAAACAGGACCAATATGCTGCAGCATATACCGGAATGAATTGTTTTATTTTTAAAAGTGATGAATCAGTGGAAAGAATAGAAATAAAATTAAAAAGCAATGAGATAGATTTTATAAACGAAAATATTTTGCTAATTCCGAGCGGTCTTACTCACAAATCAAATGCCATATTGTCTGAACAAGAAAAAAATATATCACAAAAGCTTGTATATTATGATAATCTCAGAGATCTGAGTTTAAAATTTAAAAATAAAATACTTAAAGATGGCTTTAACTACGATATATGCAATTTTATCGATGAGGGATGGGAGATCAAAAAGTCATTTGATAAAAACATCATGAATGATCTATTGGAAAGGGCTCTCGAAAGTTTGAAGGCAAAAAATTGGAAAGGGATAAAGTTATTAGGTGCCGGAGGCGGAGGATATTTCATGACTGTATTAAACAATACCCAAAAAGAAGAATATTCCAGAACGTCAAAAAAAATTGATTTGCCATTCCGCTTTTATAGGAATGAACAACAAGCCAATTCTACAAATAATTAATTTTACACATAAAAAACCGATATCGTTTTCAAAACTAGATATCGGCATTTTTTATACATCAACTCTTGTCCATGGTGGGACGGCAGGATTAAATGTTCTATTTTTTTTCAATGCAACATCAAACATATTAATATATTTCTTGTCATAATACTTTTCTATGAAACTCCTGAAAATCTTAATCTGGCTCTCGTCAGGCATATACTCCCAATGAAAACTAAGTGCAAAAAAGTAGTCAAAATAATAGTCCTCTTGATGGGAATCCAACTCTACAGCGCCAATATTAAAAAATACGTCTCCCCCCATATCTTCGCCCGTTCCAACTGAAGTCGGGAGCATCTTTTTACCTTTTAAACACGCAAAAATTTGATTATTGGAATAAATATGCTTGTAAATTGCTTTAGGGCGAAGATGAAGGCAAATATCGTGAAGAACTATTACGGCATTTTCTTTCAAAAAAGGTAAAATTGCCAATATGTCAAGCATTTCCCCCGGCATCATATGTACTGTATCAATAAAACAAAAGTCTATATCTTTCCCGACTTTTTCCATACAATTTGCGGAGATCTCATTTGTGTGAAATTCCCACTTACTCTTGAGCTCAGGAAAACTTTCTTCTATTAAAAAACCGGTTTTCTTGCCTGGAATTCTATAGCATTCATCTTGTATGTCTATTGAATACAGTTTTGATCCTTCTATGTCATTAATTGCATTTAAAATTATTGCAGAAGAGCCACCTTTTGAAACACCGATTTCAAGTAGTTTTTTTGGTTTATATTTTCTTATTATTCCATTTAAAAACTTTTTTTCTATTTCCAACATTTCAACTTTGTCATGTCCTTGAATTTTATCTTCAATTCTTCTATAAACATCTATATCGTAATCCTCAATTTTTATATTTTCATCTGTAGTATGGCATTTCTCTATCAAATATATACACCTCTTAAATTGCAGTTTACAAAAGCCATTATTACATATATTTACCAATATTGTCAATATACTTTAATAATAAAAATTGCAAGATTAAAGTATATAAAAAGAGTTCGGCAAAACTTAAAACTCATACCACGATATTTAGTATAAACCCGGATAATGTAGCGACGAGATCTAAACCACATATGTGGAAAAGATGTTTAAGTTATCTTATAATGACTAGTTGTAATATTTCACATACTTGTATCAATAGTAACAATATCTTCATAGTTTTATAAACTCATAAATAATGCCGTAATAATTTATTAATAATTAAAAAGGAGTCCTGCAAATAAATTTCAAGAAAAATGCACACAACATACAAGACTCCATTGAAAGCCGTGGACCACCAAATGATATAATAAATATTACAAATCAACTTTCTCCAGTTTGATTACACTTTCAACAGCGTTCATACACTCCTTAATGCCGGGTACAAAGCCACCAACTGGTTGATTAGAGAGCATCTACTGAATCAGTGATGAAATGGTAGCTCTTAATGCAGCTAGTGAATTTATGCCACTAAGAAAGACCATCACAGTAAAATACAGAGACTATTGGTTCGTGGTATCGTCAGTTTCCTCCGCAACAACGCGAGTATTAGGTTTCAGGTAAAGAATGTCTAATGCAAGATGTGACAAACTCAATGTCTGAATGATTTGCTTCATACGGTGCTGCAACAAACTACCTACCAGGCTTCATGGTAACTACCATATTTCCCCATTAGAAACATAGATTCCATCTACGGTCATTTGTTTTACTACCAGCTTGAATTTACAATGGCTTCTGACTTTTACTTATTGCTTGTTCAGCCTTTTTAGTAACATAATCGCACTGCTCTTCACGGTTGGACTATCTTCATAAATTGAATGATGCGGAAAATGGCAGATTATTAATTCCCCTTGCGGGCGTGTTGATTCCAAGGATTTGTAGTTCCAGTCCACTACACTCTTATTTTATAGCTTAGGCAACAGGTTGGATAGCAACACACGACTGGATACCTTGAGATTATTCTCAAATATATTGTAGGAGGGTGTTTTAATGAAGTATATAAATTTTTTAATCAAAAGCTTTGCCGCAGGTGCTATGATAACTATAGACGGCACAGTGTTTTTGATGGTATAAAAACGTTGTAATTTTGGTTATGATCTATCTCTAAAAAGTCAAAATATTAGCATCCACTTAAGAAGGGTGGTAAACAAATCCTTGTTTATGTTGCAAACCAAGGGAGTGTGGGAAAAGACCAGTAAGTTGTTGTATTTTGGCGATGTAGTCAACATTTCTACTAATGTTAAACATTGACATGGTGCAACAAAGGATAGTTGTTTTTCTTACTTAGCAATGAAGTACCTGCAGAAAACAGTTCAAATGTATGGCTAGAAGTTGTGGATGACGAGGTTTACCGTAAATTAAAATAAAGGAGAAAATGTATGAGTAGAGAATTAGTAGTATTTTTCATTGCTAGTGGTGTAACTAAAAAGGTTGCAAGTAAACTAGCGTCAGTTTTAGATGCGGATTTGCATGAAATCGTGCCGAAAAAACCATATTCTCAAGAGGATCTCGACTGGACAAATGAAAATAGTCGGAGCACAATAGAAATGAAAAAAGATAAATCCATTCGACCGTCGATTGCAAACAAGGTAGAGAATATGTGGCAATACAGCGTAATTTATATCGGGTTCCCTATTTGGTGGTACGTCGCACCTACCATAATTAATACATTTTTGGAACAATATGATTTAAAAGGTAAAAAAATTATCCCCTTTGCTACTTCCGGCGGCAGTGGTATGGGCAATACAAATGAAGAGCTACAACCTTCTTGTGCCGGTGCCGAATTACTAGATGGAAAACGTTTTTCTGAAAACGTATCTGAGACAGAGTTAAAAGATTGGGCTAATAGTTTAAAACGTTAGAAGATGGCTGATAGTAATTTTTGGTTATTATCAAAATTGTCTCTTCAATAATGAAGTACAGAAAAATAGATTGCGTGAAATTATAAAGTTTTTGCAAGTTAAAAAACAATTGGAGGAGTCAACGTGATTTTAAGTGAAACATATAACATGAATAATGGTTTAAAGATTCCTAAATTGGCGCTAGGGACATGGCTTATTGATGATAAAGTAGCAGAAGCTGTTCGTCAGGCCATTAAAATTGGTTATCGACACATCGATACGGCACAAGCATACGGAAATGAACGCGGTGTAGGCGAAGGCGTGCGCACTTGTGGCATTTCTCGCGATCAAGTTTTTGTAACTAGCAAGGTCGCCGCTGAAAACAAAACTTACGAGTCCACTTCAAATTCAATTAATGAAACACTTAGAAAAATGAACCTTGACTATATAGATATGATGATTATTCACAGCCCTCAACCTTGGGTAGATGTCAATCAGTCTGATAATAGATATTTTGAAGAAAATAGGCAGGTTTGGAAGGCTATGGAGGATGCTGTAGAAGCGGGAAAAGTGCGAACAATCGGAGTTTCCAATTTTCTAAAATGTGATATTGACAACATTTTGTCAGATTGTAAAATCAACCCATCAGTAAATCAGATACTTGCTCATATATCAAATACACCGCTAAAATTAATTGACTATTGTGAAAATAAAAATATTTTAGTGGAGGCATATTCTCCCATCGCACACGGTGAAATTTTAAAAAATGAATCGATTATTAAAATGGCAGAAAAATATAAAGTAAGTGTTCCTCAACTTTGCATTAAGTACGATCTGCAACTTGGTATGGTCGTTTTACCAAAAACAGATAATCCTAATCATATGAAATCAAACTCAGAACTTGATTTTATAATTTCCGATAAAGATATGGAAACGCTCAAAAACATCCAACCAATAAAAGATTATGGGGAATCTGGGATATTTCCTGTCTTTGGAGGGAAATTGAAATGAGTAATAAATTATTAGTATATTTTTCTTATACTGGAAACACGAGAATTATCGCCAAATACATTTTCGATAAGTTAAACTGTGATGTTTTGGAACTTCACCCAAAAGATAAATATTCAGAAAATTACCAGGAAGTAGTCGATGAGTATCAGAACAACGAAAACGGTAAAAGAATCTGCGAATTAATGCCATATAGCGTAGATTTAAATAAATACGATACGCTTATAATCGGCAGTCCTGTATGGTGGTATACTATTACTCCTGTTATACGAACATTTTTAAAACAACATTCTTTAGAACGTAAAACAATTATTCCGTTTGCAACAAACGCAGGTTGGTTAGGAAGAACTTTTAAAGAAATAAAAGAATTATGTCATGACTCAAATGTGAAAAATGAAATGAATATCGTGTTTACTGAAAATTACACTGAACACAAATTAAAAACGCCAAGCTCAGAAATAGATGAATGGCTAAAAAATCTACGTTATATATAAGGTTATAAACGATAAAATTTTTTAATTATAGAAGATTATAGCAATGGAATATGTAACACTAAATGATAGCGTTTATCAAATATCTAAAAAGTAGTGCAAACAGGTTGTATTATATGCAACTAAAATAGGTGCAGCTATTTCAGAGTGCAACGTACCCAGAGAAGAGATATTTATAACCACAAAAGTTTGGATTGATAATTATTACGAAAAGTGTGAAAAATCAGTCCTGGAATCAATGAGAAAATTAAAAGTAGATTATTTAGATTTAATTCTTTTACATCAACCGTTTGCCGATTATTACGGAGCATATAGAGCCTTAGAGGAGTTATACAAGGAAGGTAAAGTAAGAGCTATAGGCATATCTAATTTCTACCCTGACAGATTAGCAGATATTTGTCTGTTTGGAAGAGAAATCATTCCTTAAGTAAATCAAGTTGAGACTAATCCATTAAACGCTCAAGTAAAAGCACAAGAAAATATGGAAAAGTACGGAGTTCAAATGGAAGCATGGGCTCCATTTGGAGAAGAAATAAAGAATATGTTCTCAAATTCTGTTTTAAAAGAAGTAGGAGATAAATATAGTAAATCAGTAGCTCAGGTTATTTTAAGATGGTTAATGCAGAGAAACGCAGTAGCACTTGCCAAATCAGTACACAAGGAGAGAATGGCGGAAAATTTTGATATCTTTGATTTCACTTTAAATGATGAAGATATAAACAAAATAAGTAGCTTGAATAATAACGATAGTCTGTTTTTCTCACACGCTGACCCTAATATTGTTGAATGGTTCGATAAAATCATTGGTGAAAGAAGACACAATCAGGATATTTCTAAAGAGAAGAAAGAATGGTAGCTGTAGCTTATAAAATTGATTTGCCATCGTACTTTAACTTAAAATCA
>OIZV01000414.1_pt1 | contig 21826 bp, 17 predicted proteins | sample 1588681 | NCBI WGS metagenome assembly OIZV01 (sample SAMN03283281) | human gut metagenome | biome: human-associated habitat; material: feces | host: Homo sapiens | place: Peru | collected 2012 | reverse complement strand
TAAAAAACTTAAAAACCTGCAAGAAAACTATTGACTTTTCTTAGCAGGTTTTGTTACTTATAAAAAACTTTGATAATCAAAATAAAATGGTTGACAAAATTTGGAAGGTATCATATACTTTGAAAAGCAAATAATTTGACAATCAAAATATTTGAAAATCAAACAGTAAACAAGGGAAAAGGAAGGTAATACTTATGTTAGAAAAAATGAAACCAATGATCGCAGAGCAGTTAAACGTGGATGAGAGCGAGATCAAAGCTGAGTCCAATTTCAAAGAGGATTTAGGGGCAGACTCCTTAGATTTATTTGAGCTGGTCATGGCACTGGAGGAAGAGTTTGGTGTGGAGATCCCGTCCGAAGATTTAGAGAAGATTGCAACAGTCGCTGACGTAATGGATTATCTGAAGAGCAAAGGTGTGGAAGCATAATGCAGACAAGAATCAGCAAATTACTGAAAACAGAATATCCCATTTTGCAGGGAGGTATGGCGTGGGTCGCAGAGTATCATCTGGCAGCCGCTGTATCCAATGCAGGGGGACTTGGTATCATCGGTGCAGCAAGTGCACCGGCTGAAGTCGTAAGAGAGCAGATCCGGAAGACAAAAGAACTGACAAAAAATCCGTTTGGAGTCAATGTCATGCTGCTCAATCCAAATGCGCCAGAGGTGGCGCAGGTCGTGATCGAAGAAGGGGTAAAAGTCGTCACGACAGGAGCCGGCAATCCGGGGAAATTTATGAAAGCCTGGAAAGAGGCTGGCGTGGTTGTCATTCCGGTTGTTGCAAGTGTGGCAATGGCAAAAATGATGGAGCGCGGCGGAGCGGATGCCGTCATTGCAGAGGGAATGGAGTCCGGTGGACACATTGGTTCCCAGACCACGATGACACTGGTACCGCAGGTCGCCGATGCCGTTTCCATTCCGGTGATCGCAGCAGGAGGAATTGCTGATGGCAGAGGGATTGCGGCATCGTTTCTGCTGGGCGCAGAGGGTGTGCAGATGGGAACTCGTTTCCTTGTAGCAAAAGAAAGTATCGTACATCCAAATTACAAAGAACGTGTCATCAAAGCAAGGGATATCGACTCTGAGGTAACCGGCATGAGCACCGGACATCCGATCCGGGTACTTAGAAATGCCATGAGCCGGGAATATCTGAAAATGGAGCAGGAAGGTGCCTCTTTTGAAGAACTGGAACACCTTACACTCGGTTCACTCCGGAAAGCAGTGGTCGACGGAGATGTGGTAAATGGAAGCCTGATGGCAGGACAGAGCGCAGGTATGGTAAAAAAAGAACAGACCTGCGAAGAGATCATGCAGGAGATCGTAAAGGAAGCAGAGCAGTTGATGCAGCATTAGGCAGGAAAAAGCTGCATGGAAATGAGGAGGACTATGGGCAAGAGAGCATTTCTGTTCCCGGGACAGGGAGCACAGTATATCGGCATGGCAAAAGAATTTTATGAGCAGCTGCCGGAATGTAAGTTGGTATTTGATGCAGCGCAAAAAGCATCGGGACTGGATGTTGCGGCGTTGTGCTTTGAAGAAAACGATAAGATAAATATTACGGAATACACACAGATCTGTATGCTGACCGCGGAGGCAGCAATCTTAACGGCACTTGAGAGCAGAGGTTATCGTGCGAATGTAACCGCAGGCTTAAGCCTTGGGGAATATGGAGCACTCCTTGCAGCAAAGGTGCTGACGATGGAAGATGCATTTGCACTGGTCAGAAAAAGAGGAATCTATATGCAGGAAGCAGTACCGACCGGTGGCGCCATGGCAGCGGTTCTTGGACTGGATGCAGGAGCGATCGAGCAGGCATGTGAGGAAACGGAGGGAATCGTGTCCATTGCCAATTATAACTGTCCGGGACAGATCGTGATCACCGGGGAGAGTGAGGCAGTGGCAAAGGCAGGAGAGGCGTGCAGTAATGCAGGCGCAAAGCGTGTGGTACCGTTAAAGGTCAGCGGGCCTTTTCATTCGAAAATGCTTGAGGGAGCAGGAGAAAAGCTGGCAAAAGAACTGGAGCAGGTTACGGTAAGCATGCCGCAGATCCCATATCTGTCAAATGTCACCGCAGATTATGTGACAGACAGTGAACCGGTAAAATCATTGTTGGAGCGTCAGGTTTCATCATCTGTACGCTGGCAGCAGAGCGTGGAAAGAATGATCGCCGATGGCGTGGAAGAGTTTGTCGAGATCGGACCGGGTAAGACCTTAAGTGGTTTCATGCGAAAGATCAACCGGGATGTAAGCGTTTCAAATATTGACACCATGGATGATTTCAATCGTTATAGGAAGGAACATCCTTTGGCGTAGCAAAACATAACAGGAGAGAGGATATTATGCTGACAGGAAAAGTAGCACTGGTGACAGGGGCAGGCAGAGGGATCGGAAGTGCGATCGCAAAGACATTGGCAGCCAACGGAGCGTTTGTGATCGTAAATTATAATGGTTCAAAGGAGAAAGCAGAAGCAGTTGTAGAAGAAATAAAAAAATCCGGTGCAGAGGCAGCCGCAGTGCAGTGTGATGTTTCAGACTATGCCGCATGCGGCAAAATGGTGGAAGAGCTGATCGCTTCCTATGGTCATATCGATATCCTGGTCAATAACGCCGGGATCACGCGGGATAACCTTATTTTAAAAATGAGTGAGGAAGAGTTTGATGCGGTTTTAAATACCAATTTAAAGGGAACGTTCCACACGATCCGCCACCTCTCCCGTTATTTTGTAAAACAGAGAGCAGGGCGCATCATCAACCTCTCTTCGGTGTCAGGTGTGATGGGCAATGCCGGTCAGGCAAATTACAGTGCGAGTAAAGCCGGTGTGATCGGACTGACAAAGAGTGTTGCAAGAGAACTCGCCAGGCGCGGGATCACCTGCAATGCCGTTGCGCCGGGTTATATCGAAACCGAGATGACCGCACAGATGCCTGAGGCAGCAAAAGAGGCAGTCAAACAGCAGATCCCATTGCAGCGCACCGGAACCGTGTGGGATATCGCAGAGGTGGTCGCATTTCTGGCATCGGAAAAAGCATCTTATATTACCGGACAGGTAATTTCGGTAGATGGTGGAATGAGTATATAAAAAGAGCGTGTCGGAAGAAAGGAATAAAAAATGAACAGACGTGTTGTGGTAACAGGAATGGGTGCCATTACGCCGATCGGGCTTAGTGTAGATGAATTTTTTGCATCCGTAAAAGAGGGAAAAACAGGTTTTGCAGAGATTACGCATTTTGATGCGTCCGAATATAAATGTCATATTGCAGCAGAGGTAAAAAACTTTGATGCAAAACAGTATATGGACCCAAAGGCAGCCAAACGAATGGAGTTATTCAGCCAGTACGCGGTTGCGGCAGCAAAAGAGGCAATCGAGGACTCCGGTCTTGAGATGGAAAAAGAGGACCCGTATCAGGTGGGAACTTCGATCGGATGCGGCGTCGGAAGCCTTCAGGGGATTGAAAGAGAACATAAAAGACTGATGGAAAGGGGACCAGCGAGAGTAAATCCGCTGTTTGTACCGATGGTGATCTCCAATATGGCAGCCGGAAATGTTTCCATTCAGTTTGGTTTGAAAGGAAAAAGCATCAACGTGGTAACTGCCTGTGCGACCGGAACCAACAGTATTGGAGAGGCATTCCGCAGCATCCAGCATGGCGAGGCAGAAGTTATGGTGACGGGGGGAACCGAAGGAGCCATCTGTCCGATCGGCATTGCCGGATTTTCTGCGCTGACTGCACTGACCAGTGAGAGTGATCTGACAAAGTGCTCGATCCCGTTTGATAAGAACCGGAGCGGATTTGTCATGGGAGAAGGGGCAGCCGTAGTTGTCTTAGAGGAGTTAGAGCATGCCAGAGCGCGTGGCGCAAAAATTTATGCGGAAGTTGTTGGATATGGTACCTCCTCGGATGCCTATCATATCACATCTCCGGCAGAGGACGGCGCAGGTGCAGCAAGAGCGATGACGAATGCCTTAAACGATGCCGGTGTAAAGCCGGAAGAAGTGCCATACATCAATGCACATGGTACCTCAACACATCACAATGACCTGTTTGAGACAAGAGCGATCAAACTTGCGTTTGGAGAACATGCAAAGCAGCTAAAGATCAATTCTACAAAGTCGATGATCGGACATCTGCTTGGGGCAGCAGGTGCGATCGAATTTGTGACCTGTGTAAAGGAAATGGAGCAGGATTTTGTCCATGCAACCGTGGGATATACGACACCGGACGAGGAACTGGATCTGGACTACTGTAAGGAAGCTGTTGCAATGGAGATTCCGTATGCACTCAGCAATTCCCTTGGATTTGGTGGTCACAATGCCAGTATTCTGGTGAAAAAATATGTAGGGTAGGGGAGAAATATGTCCGTATATACAACAAAACAGATTATGGAGATATTGCCACACCGCCAGCCGTTCCTTTTGATTGATACGGTGGAAGAACTGGTGCCGGGAGAGCGTGCGGTGGCAAAAAAATGTGTCAGCTACAACGAACCGTATTTCGCAGGACATTTTCCAGAGGAGCCGGTTATGCCGGGAGTGCTTCTGATCGAAGCACTAGCGCAGACCGGAGCGGTGGCGATCCTTGCGATGGAAGAAAATAAAGGAAAAATCGCGTATTTTGCAGGGATCCAGAATGCGAAATTCAAACAGAAAGTAGTCCCCGGGGACGTTTTAATTTTAGAAACAGAAATTATCCGGCAGAAGGGACCGATCGGGGTAGGAAGTGCGGTTGCAAAGGTAGATGGGAAAATAGTCTGCAAGGCAGAGCTCACCTTTGCGATCGGCTAGGCACTCGATGCAGTTTGCACCAGAAAGGATAGACAAGGTAGAGATGGCAGGATTTTTAAAGAATGGAATAGGATGGAAAAAGAAAGCAGATAAGACAGAAGAGATCAAAAAAGAAGAAATTAAAAAAGAGACCGAGAAAGAAACGATCGTCTGTCCTGCATGTGGAAGAGAAATTGACCGGAAAGAGACCGAGAAAAATAAATATGTCTGCTATGAATGTGGAAGCTATTTCAGGGTCCGCACAAAAAACCGTATCCGTATGGTAGCGGACAAAGACAGCTTTGTGCCGTGGTTTGAGGATCTGGAATCCAAAAATCCACTGGATTTTCCAGGGTATGAAGAAAAAATCGCCCAGGCAAAAGAAAAGACAGGGCTGCATGAAGCGGTAACCGTAGGACGTGCGAAGATCTATGGAGAAGATACGGTTCTTGGGATATGTGATGCGCGCTTTCTAATGAGCAGCATGGGGCATGTGGTTGGCGAGAAGATCGCACTTGCGGTGGAACGTGCAACCGAGGAAAAACTGCCGGTTATCCTGTTTTGCTGTTCCGGCGGGGCAAGAATGCAGGAGGGGATCATTTCCCTGATGCAGATGGCAAAAACGTCTGCGGCATTAAAACGTCATTCTGAGGAAGGACTTTTGTATGTACCGGTCTTAACCGACCCGACGACCGGCGGTGTGACAGCCAGCTTTGCCATGCTGGGTGACATTATCCTGGCAGAGCCGGGAGCATTGATCGGATTTGCAGGACCGCGTGTTATTGAACAGACCATTGGGGAAAAACTGCCGGAGGGATTTCAGCGGGCAGAGTTTCAGTTAGAGCATGGATTTGTGGATGCCGTGGTGGAACGAAAAGATTTAAAAAAGACGTTGTACCAGATCTTAAAATTGCATCATAAAAATAAGGGCTATGCCAATTTTAATGCACTCCGTGAGGACGACTGCTATGAGCCGACCGAGCTGATGCGGGAGCGTGCATCAAAAGTACATCCATTAAGTGCCTGGGAGAAGGTAAAGGCAGCCAGACAGGTCGACAGACTTGCCTCAGTTGACTATATGGATGCAATCTTTGATGATTTTATGGAACTGCATGGAGACAGGCAGTTCCGGGATGATCCGGCGATCGTGGCAGGAATTGCAACGCTTGACGGACAGCCGGTGACGGTGATCGGAGTACATAAGGGAAAAGATTTAAAGGACTGCATGGCGCATAATTACGGAATGCCTTCCCCGGAAGGATACCGCAAGGCACTCCGCCTGATGAAACAGGCAGAAAAATTCAACCGTCCTATCATTACATTTGTGAATACGTCCGGTGCATTTCCAGGAAAAGAGGCAGAGGAGCGCGGACAGGGAGAAGCGATCGCGCGCAATCTGTATGAGATGTCAGCCCTTAAGGTTCCGGTGCTCTGTCTGATGATCGGAGAAGGTGGAAGTGGCGGTGCTCTGGCACTTGCAGTCGGAAACGAAGTCTGGATGATGGAAAATGCGACCTATTCGGTGTTGTCGCCGGAGGGATTTGCCTCTATCTTATGGAAAGACGGAAAGCGCGCGAAGGAAGCCAGTGAAGTCATGAAGATCACTGCAGCAGATTTAAAGCAGTTACATGTCATTGAAGAAGTGATCCCGGAATATGGGATGGCAGATGCCCCGGCATGTGAATCAATCGCACGTTTTATGAAAGGGCATATGAAAGAATTTTTAAAGAGACAGGATAAGAAAACAGGGGAGCAGCTGGCGAAAGAGCGTTATCAGCGGTTTCGGGAATTTTAAGGGAAACAGGCATGGAGGAAAATATGAATGTAAAGATAATTGGAACCGGAAGTGCGATCCCAAAGCGCAGGGTAACCAATCAGGAATTAAGCCGGATGATGGATACCTCGGATGAGTGGATCCGGACAAGAACCGGGATAGAAGCGCGCCATATTGCAGTGGAGGAGACGACAACAGGGCTTGCCACAGAGGCGGCAAAAAGAGCTCTTGCAATGGCAGAAACAGAGCCGGAGGAAATCGACCTTATTATCGCGGCAACGGTCACAGCGGATAAATTTTTACCGAACCTTTCCTGTGAGGTGCAGAGCGCACTTGGGGCGAAGGGTGCGGTGGCATTTGATATCAATGCGGCATGTTCCGGATTTTTGTTTGCACTTGATACGGCAAAACGCTATCTGGATGGGAAACGCTACCAAAAGGCACTTGTCATTGGAGCTGAGGTCCTTTCTAAGATCATGGACTGGGAAGACCGCAGTACCTGTGTTTTATTTGGCGATGGTGCCGGAGCAGCAGTTCTCTCAGTCTGCGAGGGAGAAGAAGGCATCCGTTCCATGGTACAGGGCTCCGACGGAGCAAGGGGAATGGTGTTACGCTGCGATAACAGACCGGTCAACAATCCATTTCAGAAGAATGAAACGGGACATTCCTATGTCAGCATGAACGGACAGGAAGTATATAAATTTGCGGTGCGCACGGTTCCGGATGCAATCGAAAAAGCAGTGGAAGAGGCAGGATTTTCCATGGATGAGATCGACCTGTTTTTGCTGCATCAGGCAAATTACAGGATCATCGAAGCCGTGGCAAAACGCCTGAATCAGCCGATGGAAAAGTTCCCGACCAATCTGCAGGAGTATGGAAATATTTCTGCGGCCAGCGTACCGATTTTACTTGATAATGTAAATAATCATGGTAGAATAAAACAAGGAAATAAAATTATTTTGGCAGGATTTGGCGCAGGACTGACCTGGGGAGCGACAGTTCTGGTCTGGTAAGATTCGGAGTATAATACATGACAACAGATGAAACACTTAACACGTTACTGGTAAAGCTATTTAAAGACATCATGGAGATTGAGGGAAGATGCCTTGTTAGCGAAGATTTTAAAGATATTACTTACAATGATTTCCATGTGATCGAAGCGATCGGGACAAAAGAACCCAAAAGTATGAGCACCGTTGCAAAACTGATGAATGTCACAACGGGTACTCTTACCAAAGCGATGGATGGCCTTGCCGAGAAGGGTTATGTGATTCGGGAACGCAGCAAACAGGATAAGCGCGTGGTGTGGGTCTACCTTACCGAAAAGGGCAAGGCGGCATATAAACACCACGAGGAGTTTCACTGGCGTATGATCGACCACATCAAAGATGGACTTGGCGATCAGGAGATCACGGTACTGATCTACTCCCTGGCAAAATTAGTTGACTTTTTCCAGCAGGTTTATGAACCGGAAAAGGAACAGGAGGAAGGCAAATGAGCAGACTAGGTGCAGGGAAGAACGCCTGGGCGTTGTTTTTGTTATTGCTGGCAGGTATTGTACTTGGCGGATTTATTGGAACACTTGCGGCCGGCGTACCATTTTTAAGCTGGCTGAATTATGGACAGAGTTTTGGGATCGCAAATCCGGTGGTACTGGATCTGGGAATCCTGGTAATTACCTTTGGGCTTACCATCCGGATCACGGTGGCAAGTATTATTGGTGTACTGATCGCAATTTTAATTTATCGTCTGATCTGAAAAGGGAGCTGTTTACAGCTTCCTTTTTTGCATCGTTGGCGCAATCTGACCGTTTCACGGTGCATAGCTTTAACAATTTAACGGAATAAAGAAAAAAATATTGCAAGCTGGAACATTTTATAATAAAATAAGCATGGTAGTAAAAATACACACTATAAAAGTAAAACAAGGAGATTAGAAAAATGGGATACGTTGATGAAGTACTCGCAAAAGTAAAAGAAAAAAATGCTTCAGAACCTGAGTTTTTACAGGCTGTGGAAGAGGTATTAGAGTCTTTAAGACCAGTCATTGATGCAAATGAGGAGCTCTACAGAAAAAATGCGATTCTTGAGAGAATCACAGAGCCGGATCGTCAGATCATGTTCCGCGTTCCCTGGGTAGATGACAATGGTCAGGTTCAGGTAAACAGAGGTTTCCGTGTACAGTTCAACAATGCCATTGGACCATACAAGGGAGGATTAAGACTTCATCCTTCTGTAAACCTTGGAATTATCAAATTCTTAGGATTTGAACAGGTATTTAAAAACTCACTTACCACACTTCCGATCGGTGGAGGTAAAGGTGGTTCTGACTTTGATCCAAAGGGTAAATCTGACAGAGAGATCATGGCATTCTGCCAGAGCTTTATGACAGAGCTTTCCAAATACATCGGAGCAGATGTGGACGTACCTGCAGGAGATATCGGAACAGGTGCCAGAGAGATCGGTTTCATGTTCGGACAGTATAAGAGAATCCGTGGTTCTTTCGAAGGCGTTCTTACAGGGAAAGGACTTACCTACGGTGGTTCCCTTGCACGTACAGAAGCTACCGGATATGGTTTGCTGTATTTAACAAATGCGTTATGGAAAGATCACGGCATGAGCCTTGAAGGAAAGACAGCCGCAGTTTCCGGTTCCGGTAACGTAGCAATCTACGCAATCGAGAAAGCACATCAGTTAGGAGCAAAAGTGGTAACATGTTCTGATTCTACTGGATGGATTTATGATCCGGAAGGAATCGATGTTGCATTATTAAAAGAAGTAAAAGAAGTAAAACGTGCACGTTTAACAGAGTATGCAGCTGCAAGACCATCTGCTGAGTATCATGCAAAACAGAATGGTGAGCACGGTGTATGGCAGTACAAAGTAGATTTGGCTCTTCCATGTGCAACACAGAACGAGTTAGATATTGAGGATGCTAAGATGTTAGTTGCAAACGGTGTTACCTCTGTTACAGAGGGAGCTAACATGCCTACTACATTAGAGGCTACCAAATACTTACAGCAGAACGGCGTATTATTCGTAGGTGGTAAAGCTGCCAATGCCGGTGGTGTTGCTACTTCTGCATTAGAGATGAGCCAGAACTCTGAGAGACTTCACTGGACATTCGAAGAAGTTGACGGAAAACTCAAAGGTATCATGGAGACGATCTACGCTAACATCTCTGATGCTGCAAAGAGATACAATGCAACCGTTGGCGGACAGACAGACTATGTTGCCGGAGCAAACATTGCCGGATTTGAGAAGGTTGTAAATGCTATGTTGGCTCAGGGTGTATGTTAATCTTCGATTAACAGCGAATCAAGGATTAAAAGCTAATCTTCGATTAACAGCTAATCAGCAATTAGCAGATAATTGATAATTGTTCAAAAAGGAAGCCTCACATATGACAGGGAACTGTCATGTGTGAGGTTTTCTTTTTCCTGTCAAATGATCTGTAATTTTTACACAAATTTTATCCAACTATGATCCAAACCTTACGACTGCCAGCTATACTTCCTGTTGTAAAAAGAAATAGAACCGAAAGGACAGGGAGAAAATGAGAAGAAAAACAGGACGTTTTCTGGCAGGATGTATGGCAGCTTTTGTTGCAATGACGAGCAGTTATGCGCCGGTTGCAGCGGAAGAGACAGACAGTGTGATCGCACCAAAAGAGGGTGCGTATGGTTATTATGTGGAAAACAGCGAAAAAAATAAGAATATAAAGGATGGAACCAGTCCGGATCTGGATCCGTCCGTGAATCCATCCACGGGATTGCTGTCTGGTTATCTGGATTTGTGGACACCGGGAGATTTATGGTCAAATGGGACCAAAAAGAATGAAACGATTCTGAATGAAAATATCAGTAAGGCATATGCGATCGCACAGAGCAGAACAACAGAGCAGGCACAGGCTGCATATGATGACGAGTTTAATGATCAGAATTACAGCATGGTAAGCGGACTTGGCAGCTATGCAGAAGATTTTATTGCAAAATCGGGGATCGGAACAGACAAGACGAAATGGGAGAAAAATACCGATGCAGAATTGTATGATGTGTATGATCTGGTAGATCTGTTCCGAAACCGCACGGCGGCATCTACGAATGGAGCAAAAGCATATTACCGCTATCCACGCCCATATCGCTGGGATCTTGCAACGCAGAGTGTTCTTACAGAGACAACGGAGCAGGATGGTACGACATACTATACCTATGCGGAGGATCAGGTAGTACCGGAGATCGCTGCAAAGAAAAATCTGGCGACTAAAAATCCGACCGAAGATGGTGGTTTCCCGAGTGGACATACGAATGCGGCATATCTTGCAGCGTATGCGTTGGCATATGCGATCCCGGAACAGTATGATGCACTGCTGATGCGTGCAGCAGATCTGGGAAATAACCGTATTGTGGCAGGCATGCACTCGCCATTGGATGTTATGGGGGGACGTATGACGGCAACAGCAGTTGCGACCGCAGCATTGTATAATGATAACGGAGCGGTTGCCGACAAGGCATATACAACAGCGCATACATCACTTGTGACAGAGACAAACATAGCGACAGCGGATGCAGCAGCTTACCAGGCATATAAAGAACAGCTGGCAAAATATATTTATTATCTTACTTATGATTTTGAACAGATTGGCGATACGACAAAGAGCGTGACTGTTCCAAAAGGCGCAGAACTGTTATTAAAAACCAGACTGCCCTATCTTTCAGATGAAGAAAGACGTTATGTACTTTACACCACAGGATTGGAATCCGGTTATCCGCTTTTAGATGACACAGAGGGATGGGGACGTCTGAACTTATATGCAGCAGCACATGGATATGGTGCACTGGTAAAGGATACAACGGTTACGATGGATGCTTCCAAAGGAGGCTTTTCTGCAAAAGACAACTGGCTCAATGATATCGGTGGAACGGGAGCATTGACAAAGGATGGAACAGGAGAACTGGTTCTGGCAGGAACAAACAGTTACACAGGAGGAACGACCGTAGCAGGTGGTACTTTAACGGTAACAAATAAAAATGCCCTTGGAACAGGAAATGTAACAAATGAGAGTGTGCTTCAGGAAGAAGTAAGTGGAAATGTGGTTGTAAATAATACCTATCGTCAGAGTGATGATGCTACACTGATCCTGAATGTTTCATCCAAAGAAGATGTCGTAACGATTGCAGGGGCAGCAACACTGGATGGAACGCTGCAGATTAATTTTACGGATGGTTTTATCCCGGAAGAGGGAATGACATTGCTTCATGCAGACAGTATGACAGGCAGCTTTGATAAAGTAGAGATCAAAGGCGTAAATACTCCGCTTGAAATTACTTACGGAGAAAAAGCTATCACGATCGGAACCAAAAAAGATCAGACACCGGGCGATAATGCAGGAACAACAGACACTGAAAATAATGACGGGACAGGGGATACAGAAAACGATAATACGCAAACGGATGCTGCATCAAAAGTAGGAAAAACTTACACGGTTGGCAATTACAAATACAAAGTGACCCGTGACAGTAAAAACCGGAATGAAGTCAGTCTGGTTGGAATGGCGAAACAGACATCCGATGTAAAAATCGCAGCAAGTGTAAAGATTGAAAATAAGTCATATAAAATTACCGCAGTTGGAGCAAAGGCATTCAAGGGGAAGAAAAAGATCAAAAAGGTTACGATCGGAAAGAATGTCGTAAGTATTGGAAAAGAGGCATTTAGCGGCTGCACAGGTCTTAAGACAGTAAAGATTGGCACCGGCGTGAAGAAAATAGAAACAAAGGCATTTTATAACTGTAAAAATGTTTCAAATTTTGCGATATACACGAAGAAATTAACTGCAAAGACGGTTGGTAAAAACGCATTTACCAAAATGGGAAGTACGAAATACAGTAAAATGAAAGTAAAAGTACCGGCTGCAAAACAGAAGAGTTATCGGAAAATACTGCAGAATGCAGGTGTTTCTAAGAAAGCCAAAATACAGAAACTGACGGATAAGTAATAACAGGATAGAAAAGGGAAATGAAAAGCTGTAAAATTCTGCATAGAATTTTGCAGCTTTTTCACGTATAATACAAATATAGAAAACGTTGTTGAGGAACAGGTAAGAAAACAGTTTAGCAGGGGAGAAACATGGATCCGTTATTAAATTATGTTGTTTCGCTCCATAAAGGGCAGGAGACAGGGAACGAAAAAGAAGAGTACAATGTGTTTTCGGTATTAGGTATCCAGTCCAGAGAGGTGCTGATCTGCAGAATGATCGCAGACCTGCTCAATCCAAGGGGACGGCATGGAATGGGAAGTGGCTATCTGCGGTTGTTTGTGGATGAGGTTTTAAAAATTGAGATTGCAGATGAAACCTTACTGAAACATGCCGTAGTCAGTACAGAATACAGTATAGATGCAGAGCGCAGGATCGATATCGTGTTAGAAATCGGGAAAATGTTTCTTCCAATCGAAGTAAAGATATATGCGTGTGAGCAGAAAAGCCAGTGCTATGACTATTATACCTTTGCAAAGGAAAAGGATGCGGATACAAAAGTATACTATCTGACGAGATTTGGTCATATGCCGGGTGCATACAGCATGAAGGGAAAAGATGGAATTATTTCTGAGGATAAGATCGTGTGTCTGTCATTCCAGAAAGATATTACACACTGGCTGAAAGAATGTTGCAAGATCAGTACACCGAATGTGGGAGTAGTGATAAGCCAGTTTGAGAAGAGCATAGAAAAAGTAACAGATCGCCTGGGAGAAAAAAGAATGGAACAGATAGCAGATGAAATGGTAAGGTCGCCGGAAACATTGCGGGCAGGCATGATGATAGCAGATGCCTTGGAAATTGCAAAATGTAAGGTGTTGTATGCGGTTCTGGCAGAATTTGAAATGCAGATGAAGCAGATCGAAAGCAAATATGGACTTGCGCGTGAAAAAAACATCCGCTGGTATGAATACGAAAATCAGACAACAACCGCTTTTTATCATAGCTATTCCACTTATCCGGGTATTAATTATATTGTAAAAAATGCGGAAATGAACGATGGATACCAGCTCTGGTTCCGGATAGAAGTGGAACATCATTTATTTGCAGGATTTTGTGTATTTGATCCGAATGAAACGCCCGAGGGTGGACAACAGGTTGACGTATATGACGAGGCAACAAAAAAGTCGGTAGCACGACTTCTTAAGGTGACACAGGCAGAGCAGGAAAACTGGTGGGCAGTCTGGCGATACCTTCCTACGGGCACAGTTAAAAATACAGAAGAGGTGCCAGACTTTAAGCAGATGAATGAAGCGGCACTGGCATTGGTGGATGAGGACAAAAGAAAGGCGTTTGTTGCAGAGTCGATCAGCCAGATGGAACTGTCCCTGCTCAGCCTGTTGAAGTAATCCGCAGAAATTTCTTTTCCGGTAGTATTTCCCCCGCATTTCTGATAAAATAAAGAGGTAATCAACAAAACAGAAATGAGGGAACAGGGGTATGAATATATTAAGGTCGTCCGATAGGGCGACCTTTTTTTAATAAATATTAAATTTAAATTGTAAAAATATTTAGAATATGGTACACTACAAATATAAAAAGACTTCCTAAGAAGCCTTTTCATTCCGCACCATGCGGGTCATATGACGATTTCGAATAAATTCTTATTTGAACTCGCTTTGTAAATCATTTTTACTATAACAATAATGTAGAAAGATGTCAAGATAAACTTATAAAGGAGAAGGGTATGGGAAAATATTATTTAGGGTTAGACATGGGTACCAATTCTGTTGGATGGGCTGTTACGGATGAGAGATATCATTTGATTCGAAAAAAGGGGAAAGATTTGTGGGGGGTCAGACTGTTTCAGGAGGCAGAAACAGCTGCATCGAGAAGAACAAGCCGTACTTCACGTAGAAGACGTCAGAGAGAAGTGGCAAGAATAGGGTGTTTAAAAGAGCTGTTTGCCGAGGCAATAGATGAAGTGGATGCAGGATTTTATCAACGATTGGAAGATAGCAAATTTTTTGAAGAAGATAAAAGAGAACATCAGCCGTTTGCATTATTTGCAGACACTGATTTTACAGATAAGGAATATTATGAAAAATATCCCACAATCTATCATCTGAGAAAAGAATTGCTCTATTCTACGGAACCGCATGATGTCAGACTGGTTTATCTTGCTGTTTTAAACATGTTTAAACACAGAGGACATTTTTTGAATAGTGCATTAGATGAGAGCGAGGGACATGCTGAGAGTTTACCTGAACTCTATGGGAAATTGTGTTATATGATGGCAGATATATCTGAAACAGGATTGTCACAACCGGAGTCATATGAAAAATTGCAGCAGATCCTTACAGATAAAAAATATTCGAAGAGTGCTAAGGTGGAGCAGATCCGAGAGTGTCTTAAGATTGATAAGAAAGATAAGGCACAAAATGAGATATGGAAATTGATATGTGGTCTGCAAGCTACGCTGGCTACTATATTTACAAAAGAAGATTTTTCAGAGGAAAATCAAAAATATAAATTTTCTTTTGATGATGGAAGCTTTGATGAAAAAATTGCAGAGGTGGAGGAAATGCTTTCAGATGGAGCATTTGAGACCGTTTTGCTTATGAAACATGTGCATGACTGGATTATCCTGGAAGATATTATGAAATGTGAAGACGGGAAACAAGGTACATATACTTATTTGTCAGAAGCACGAATCGCTATGTATGAAAAACATAAGAAGGATTTAAAAGTACTCAAAGAATTATATAAAGTGAACGCACCGGATTTATATAATGCAATGTTCCGGACCATGGAAGATAACAACTACAGTGCCTATGTGGGATCTGTGAATGCAGGAGGAAAGACAGTCAGACGGGGAGGAAAAAGAAAAACACAGGACGTTTATGCGAAAATAAAAAAGGAAATTGCAGATTTTCCAGAAACGGAACAAAAAAGCTATGTGTTGAAAGAAATTGAAAAAGAAACCTTTTTACCCAAGCAGTTAACCAATTTAAATGGTGTAATTCCAAATCAGGTGCATCTGGTAGAATTGAAAAAAATCTTGGCAAATGCGGAAACGTACCTGAAATTTCTAGGGAAAAAAGATGAGAGCGGATATACTGTCAGTCAAAAGATCATTCAACTGTTCCGGTTCCCAATACCGTATTATGTGGGACCACTTGTTAATACCGAACAGAACCATGCCTGGGTGGTGCGAAAAGAAGGCGGAAAAGTATATCCGTGGAATTTTGAACAGAAAATAGATGTAAAAGGATCGGCAGAACAGTTTATATATAAGATGGTAAATCATTGCACCTATCTTTCAGAGGAACAGGTATTGCCGAAAAATTCCTTATTGTATGAGCGGTTCATGGTATTGAACGAATTAAATAATTTAAAAGTGAATGGAGAGAAAATTTCAGCGGAGCAGAAGCAGGAGATTTATCAAGAATTGTTTAAAACCGGTAAAAAGGTAACTGGAAAGAAAATAAGGGATTGGTTTTTGTGCAAGGGATATGTTTCTAAGAATGTGCCAATAGAGATTACAGGAATTGACGGTGATTGTGTAAATCGACTGGCAAATTATAAAAAATTTCTTGAGGTTTTTGGGGTGGAGACTCTTACAGATCAGCAGGAAAAGATGGCGGAGAATATTATTTTATGGTCTACACTTTATGGCGATTCAAAGAAATTTTTAAAAGAAAAAATAGAAGATGAGTATGGGGATCAGCTTACACAGGAACAGGAAAAGCGGATTCTGGGATATAAATTTAAGGATTGGGGCAGACTTTCAAGACAATTTTTATTGTTAGAGGGAGCAGATAAAAATACAGGAGAAATACAGACGATTATTTCCCGTTTATGGAACGAAAATTATAATTTAATGCAGCTATTAGGAGACGATTTATTTACTTATAAAGAAGAAATTGAAAAAAAGACTTCCAGGACAAGCAAGCTGCTTTCAGAAATTGAGTATGAGGATTTAAAGGAACTTTATATTTCTGCGCCAGTTCGTCGTATGACATGGCAGACAATCCTTATTTTAAAGGAGCTTACAAGCGTGCTGGGAAAATGCCCGGATAAAGTTTTTGTTGAAATGGCAAGAGAACATCAGGAGGACAAGAAACGTACAGTAAGCCGCAAAAAGAAATTTGAAGAACTTTATAAGAAGTGCAGGGGAGAAGAACATCAGTGGTTAGAAGAGATAAAAGACAGAGGGGAGAGCGAGTTTCGAAGTAAAAAACTATATCTGTACTACACACAGAAAGGACGTTGTATGTATACCGGGGACAGGATTGAATTGTCGGATCTGTTTAACGATAATTTGTATGATATTGATCATATTTACCCAAGGCATTTTGTGAAGGACGATAACATTGACAACAATCTGGTTCTGGTAAGAAAACAGAAAAATGGAGCCAAACAGGATGTTTTTCCAGTAGATAGTGATATTCAGACAAAACAGCATGGTATGTGGAACTCCCTGTTGGAAGGTGGCTTTATTACAAAAGAAAAATACCAGCGTTTGAGACGAACGACATCATTTACGGAAGACGAACAGGCTGCGTTTATCAGTCGTCAGATCGTGGAGACCAGACAGGGAACAAAAATGATTGCAGATTTGTTGCATGCAACCTGTCCGGATTCGGATCTGGTTTATGTAAAAGCAGGAAATGTCAGTGAGTTCAGGCATAAGTTTAATTTAATAAAATGCAGAACAATAAATGATTTGCACCATGCAAAAGATGCGTACTTGAATATTGTTGTGGGAAATGCTTATGATGTTAAATTTACAAAATCACCAAAAAGATTTATTGAAGAGTATCGTAGAGATCCGCAGCACCACCCTTATCATATGGATAAGCTGTTCGAGTATGATATCAGAAGAGGAGACTGTGTTGCATGGGAAAAAGAGAAAAGTATTGCCGTGGTAAAACAGGTTATGAAGAGAAATACGCCATTGGTTACATATCGAAATTTTGAAGCACATGGACAAATTGCAGACCAGACACTTTATAGCGCAAAGGATGCAGCTAAAGCGGATGGAAAGGGATATATTTCATTAAAAGGTTCAGATGAGCGGATGCAGGATACGACAAGATATGGCGGATATAGCAGTTGTACAGGAACATATTTCTTTGCAGTAGAATATACATTAAAGAAAAAACGGATCCGGGTATTGGAGCCGGTACCACTTTATCTGAAAGAACAATTAAGCAGTGTGGATGCGTTGGAAGCATATTGCAGGGATGAACTTGGGTATGAGGAACCACGTGTTATATGTGATAAGATAAAGATGTATTCACTGATGAAGATTAACGGATATTATGCGTATATTTCGGGGCGGACAGGAAATCAGGTATTAACAATGAATGCAGTACAGTTAGTATTAAATTATGAGTGGGAACTGTATATTAAAAAGTTATCGGACGTGGTTGAAAGAAATGTTGAGGAGGAAGAACTGGAAGATAGTGAAGTAATTACAAAAGAAAAGAATAAACAGCTTTATCATGAACTGATGCTAAAACATAGGGACTTTATATATAGTAGGAGACCTAATCCAGTAGGAAACAAGCTAGCAGAGTGGGAAGAAAGGTTTGGTGTATTAAATCCAAAAGAACAAATAATTGTATTAAATGAGATTCTAAAACTGTCACAGAGGCAAAATCAAGGAATAAATTTAAAATTAATAGGCGAGGGAACGCGTGTAGGCGTATCAGCAATGAATAAGAAGATAAGTGGATTATATGAGTGTAAAATCATCAATCAGTCGGTTACAGGTCTGTTTACCAGTGAAATGGATTTACTTTGCCTATGAGTTGGAGAACAGTGGTAATTTCAAACGTAGCAAAGTTGGACTATCAGATAGGATACCTGGTCGTAAGAGGGCAGGAGACAACGCGTATTCATATCAAGGAAATCCGTATGCTGATCATAGAGAGTACGGCAGTATCGATGACAGCGTATTTATTGAGTGAACTGATGAAGAATAAAATAAAAGTTATCTTTTGTGATGAAAAGCGAAATCCTTCATCAGAACTTCTGCCCTATTACGGGAGTCATGATACCAGTCTGAAAATAAGAAATCAGATAAAGTGGGATGAAATCCGTAAAAAGGATGTCTGGACACAGATTGTAAAAGAAAAAATTGGTCAGCAGGCACATTTGTTACAAAAGTGTGGGTTAGAGGAATATCAGATGTTGCAAGGCTATATGAATGAGGTGGAATTTGCAGATGAAACCAATCGGGAGGGGCACGCTGCCAAAGTATATTTTAATGCTTTGTTTGGAAAACAGTTTACCAGGACAGAAGAATGTCCGACCAATGCTGCACTAAATTATGGTTATAGCATACTGCTCTCAATGTTTACCAGAGAAGTGACTGCAAATGGTTACATTACACAGCTAGGGTTGTACCATGATAATATGTTCAATCCATTTAATTTGGCATCAGATTTAATGGAGCCATTTCGCCCAATCGTGGATGATCTTGTCTGGAATATGAGACCGGAAATTTTTGAGACAGAAGAAAAACATCAGTTGTTACAGATGTTGGGGCATGAGGTTGTAATTGCAGGGAGGAACGAATTATTGGAAAATGCTGTAAAAATATATGTGAAATCCGTTTTTGATGTATTGGAAAATGCAGATAATGCAATGATTCGGTTTTATAGAGATGAGTTATAGATATATGAGAATTCTTGTAATGTTTGATTTGCCGGTGACAACATCAAAGGCAAGGAGTGAATACCAAAAGTTTAGAAAGTATCTCATAAAAAGCGGTTTTCTGATGCTTCAGGAAAGTGTGTATTGTAAACTTGTGCCAAATGCTACGATAGGAGATGCTGTTGTAGCAAATATTCGTAAAAATAAACCACCAGAGGGGTTAGTACAGGCATTGAAGATTACAGAAAAGCAGTATTCAAAGATAGAATACATTATAGGAAACAGTGCAAGTGAGGTGCTTGACAGCGATGAGAGGATTGTGATTCTATGAGACTTACCAACAGTGAACTCAATTTGCAACTGGAATTACAGGAAAATGAAGTGACGGTTTTGATATTGGAAAATCCTGCTGTATTTTCAGAGGCAATCGTGTCATTGATGCGGGCACAGACAGGGGAAGAAACAGATTTCGTGTTGAGCGACTGCCAGAAAATTTTATCGTTCGCAAAGGAGATGGAAATGATTACGGATCCGTTTCTACTTGACCTGAATAACAGGAAAGTTCTCCAACGACTATATAAAGAATGGTCGACAGAAGCAAATGAACTGACTGAGGAAAAAGCGAGGATAAACACTCTGATTGTGGACGTGCTCAGTAAACTACAGATGCGGTCCTTTTGTGGAGATGTGACATTTAATCTGGAACTTTCCTGGGAGGACATATTTAAGCTATATCAGGTGTGTTTTGAGAAAGAGTATAGTAGTATTTTGGAAAAATTGATTTCATATCTCAAAATTGTGTCTGGATTGCTTGGGATTCATGTGCTGGTTCTGGTAAATGTAAAAACATATTTAACAAAATCCGAATTAGAACAGTTTTATGCGATGGCATTTTACTGTAAAGTGCATCTAATACTATTGGAAAACAGAGAAGGCGAGAGAATGGAGCAGGAAAAAGTGTATATTGTTGACAGAGACAGATGTTTGATAATAAAATAAAGGTGTTAGAAAGTAGATTTATAAAGCTCGGTGACAACCAATTTGAGGTTTGAGAGCTTTGTAAATCAGAAATAGTCTCAAACTGCCATCCTGGCCGGAACGATGAAGTTCAGTTTGAGAGCTTTGTAAATCAGAAATAGTCTCAAACGCATCTGCGCTTGTTACCATTGTCTGTGGGTTTGAGAGCTTTGTAAATCAGAAATAGTCTCAAACTCATTTTATCTTTTATCTTTTTACTTACTGTTTGAGAGCTTTGTAAATCAGAAATAGTCTCAAACTTTCCCTGTTGCTTTCTCATTCTATTCTTCGTTTGAGAGCTTTGTAAATCAGAAATAGTCTCAAACAAAAAAGAATGTATAATATATATCTATTAGTTTGAGAGCTTTGTAAATCAGAAATAGTCTCAAACCTCTCTGCCTCTTTTGCAATACCCATTCCAGTTTGAGAGCTTTGTAAATCAGAAATAGTCTCAAACAGCTACTTCTCTATCAAATACAAAAGATTGGTTTGAGAGCTTTGTAAATCAGAAATAGTCTCAAACTGTAAAACTTCTTACAAAGCCGAAATAGAGTTTGAGAGCTTTGTAAATCAGAAATAGTCTCAAACCAATAAAGAGTTGGGTTAGGTGCAACGTTGTTTGAGAGCTTTGTAAATCAGAAATAGTCTCAAACTAATAATCTTTTAAAGATATAGTATAATAAGTTTGAGAGCTTTGTAAATCAGAAATAGTCTCAAACAAAATGAGTCTTACATTGTACCATTTTGCAGTTTGAGAGCTTTGTAAATCAGAAATAGTCTCAAACCAATTACAAAAGAGTATGCAGAGATTATAGTTTGAGAGCTTTGTAAATCAGAAATAGTCTCAAACAAAATTTAATTTTTCTGGAAATCAGATCAGTTTGAGAGCTTTGTAAATCAGAAATAGTCTCAAACTTATTATAATGAGTCTAAACCACATACTTTGTTTGAGAGCTTTGTAAATCAGAAATAGTCTCAAACCAAGACACACGGTCCACTTTTCCGGCGGCGTTTGAGAGCTTTGTAAATCAGAAATAGTCTCAAACTAAAACGAAATGCGAGGACAATACGTAGCAGTTTGAGAGCTTTGTAAATCAGAAATAGTCTCAAACTTCTGAGGATCTGGCTCAGTCTGTCGACGGTTTGAGAGCTTTGTAAATCAGAAATAGTCTCAAACATATGTCAGCAGTAGAAGTACAGGAAGTAGGTTTGAGAGCTTTGTAAATCAGAAATAGTCTCAAACAAGTTTTTTCCTTCAATACTTTCCGTTTCGTTTGAGAGCTTTGTAAATCAGAAATAGTCTCAAACTCAGAGAGAAGAATGAGCTCTGCATCATCGTTTGAGAGCTTTGTAAATCAGAAATAGTCTCAAACACCGGTTACAGAGACCTACGCTCTGAATACGTTTGAGAGCTTTGTAAATCAGAAATAGTCTCAAACTATTGGGAATGATGAAACATCAACCGAATTGTTTGAGAGCTTTGTAAATCAGAAATAGTCTCAAACTTACCAATCGCTTTTGTAACACTTTCGCCGTTTGAGAGCTTTGTAAATCAGAAATAGTCTCAAACAATATCTTATCTAAATCTTCTACAGAATAGTTTGAGAGCTTTGTAAATCAGAAATAGTCTCAAAC
>OIZV01000412.1_pt1 | contig 22032 bp, 18 predicted proteins | sample 1588681 | NCBI WGS metagenome assembly OIZV01 (sample SAMN03283281) | human gut metagenome | biome: human-associated habitat; material: feces | host: Homo sapiens | place: Peru | collected 2012 | reverse complement strand
AATACCATCATCGCCGCCATGTATCAGGAGCACGGGGTCACACCCTCGCCCAAGATGGCGGGGCTTATGGCCGCGGCCATACTCTCCGACACCGTCATGTTCAAATCCCCGACGTCCACCGCCGTCGACCGCCGCATGGCCGACCGCATGGCGCGCATCGCCAATATCTCGCTCGACGAGCTGGGCAAGACCATCTTCTCTGCGTCCATCTCTGACGACAAGCCCGCCGACGCGCTGCTGTTCACGGATTTCAAGGATTTCCATATCGCCGATCACGATTTCGGCGTCAGCCAGATCACCTGCGTCGACTCCGAGCGCATGATGCAGCGCAAGGACGAGTTCCTGGCCGTCATGCAGAAGACGATGGCGGAGCGCGGCTATACGCTCATGATCCTCATGCTGACGGACGTGCTGCTGGAGGGCACGCACCTTCTGTATCTCGGCGACGAGGATATCATCACGCAGGCCTTCGGTGTCCAGCTCAAGGATCACACCTGCTTCCTGCCGGGCGTTGTGTCCCGGAAAAAGCAGGTCATCCCAATGCTGACCGCCCTGTGGGGATAACAAAGGAGTTTTTTATGCGTCTTATTTTCATCCGCCACGGCGAACCCGATTACGAGCACGATTCGCTCACCGAAAAGGGCTGGCGCGAGGCAAAGCTGCTGGCTGTCCGCACGAAAAGCTGGCAGGTCGATGATTTCTATGTTTCCCCGCTCGGCCGCGCGCAGGATACCGCGTCCTTTACGCTCAAGGCGCACGGAAAGACGGCGGAGGTCATGGACTGGCTGCACGAATTTCAGGGCGCACTGCCGGACGGAAACGGCGGCACGCGCCTCTGCTGGGATCTGATGCCCGCCGACTGGACGGCGCAGCCGGAGCTGCTGCAGCCCACCGGCTGGGAGGCCGCACCGCTCTTACAGGGTACGAACGTCAAGGCCGAATACGACCGCGTGACCGCCGGACTGGACGCGCTGCTCGCGTCATACGGCTACACCCGGCATGGCGGATATTATACCTGCCGCGAAGCCTGTGAAAAGACCGTCGTCTGCTTCTGCCACTTCGGCATCACGTCGGTCCTGCTGTCCCACCTGTGGAACGTCAGCCCGTTTGCCGTGCTGCACGGGGCGTTCCTCGCCCCGACGTCCGTAACGGTTCTGAACACGGAGGAGCGCCAGCCCGGCATTGCATACTTCCGCTGCCAGATGATGGGCGATACTTCGCACCTTCTGATCGGCGGAGAACCAGTATCCCATTACGCATCCTACGCAGAGCCGTTTCAGGGCTGAACCGGCTCTGCAGAACCAGAATACCCCCGGCCGTCCGCTTGTAAAGCGGCTGGCCGGGGGCTTGTCTGTTATTCGGCTTTCGGCGGCTGGCCCTCGCCCGACGGCTTTCTGGGGCCTCCGCTGCGGCGTCTGCGGCGGCGGGGCTTGGATTGGCCGTCGGCTGCTTCCGCTTTTTCCGGACGCTCCTGCTTCTGCGGGGCGGGCTTGCGGTCGGGCTTGTCCTGCTGGGGCGGGCGCTCCTTCTTGGGGCGGTCCCTGCGGGAGGCGTCGGTGCGCGGCTGATCCTTTGGCGCGGGCGCGGGTTTTTCCGGGGCGGCAGTCTCCTGCGGGCGTTCGCCTGCGGGCTTCGTGCGGCGGCCGCCGCGCCGGCGGCGGCGATTCGCGCTCTTTCCGGCTTCTTCGCCGGCTGCCTCCGCTGTGTCCAGCGCTTCCGGCTCGATCACGGCGACGGCATCCGGATAGATGACCTCCGGCAGCTCCTCGAAAAACGCCTCCGTCTTCTGCACCGGACGCGGTTTGGAGGAAATGGGCGCAAAATCGCGCGGGATCGGCGGGTCGTTTTTGCGGGCCTTTCCGCTGCGCAGGATGTAGATATCCGTATTTTTATAGCTGCCGATCGTCTCCGGGTGGTCTTCCATGCGGACTCTGACGCTCTGGCGCAGGAGATTGACCTCGACGACCGTCCCGCGTCCGTCGGGCGTGTCGACAAAGGATTCCATCTTCGGCGCGGTCTTGATGAGGTCCTCATAGGCCTCCTGCTCGTATTTCAGGCAGCACATGAGCCTGCCGCACGTGCCGGAGATCTTCGTCGGGTTCAGGCTGAGGTTCTGCGTCTTGGCCATTTTGATGGAAACGGGCTGGAAATCATCGAGGAATTCCTTGCAGCAGAAGGGCCTGCCGCATACGCCGAGTCCGCCGACCATCTTGGCCTTGTCGCGCACGCCGATCTGCCGCAGCTCAATGCGCGTGCGGAAGACGGAGGCCAGATCCTTGACCAGCTCGCGGAAATCGACGCGGCCGTCCGCCGTGAAGAAAAACAGAAGCTTGCTGCCGTCAAAGGCGCATTCCGCCGAGACAAGCTGCATTTCCAGCCCGTGCGCGGCGATCTTCTGCTGGCAGATCTCAAAGGCCTTCTTTTCCTTTTCCTGGTTCTCAGCGTTCGCGCGCTCGTCCTGCTGCGTCGCTACGCGCAGCACCCTGCGCAGCGGCAGCACCAGCTCACGCGGCTTGACCGGGTGGTTGCCGGCAGCGCAGAGGCCGAATTCGTCTCCGCGCGCCGTGTCGATGATGACGTGCGCACCGGCCTGCAGCGTCAGTCCGGCAGGGTCAAAATAATAGGATTTTGCGTTATTGCGGAAGCGGATGTCCACCACGGTAACGGCGGCAGACTCCGCCGGTTGGGCGGGCGCTTCCTCCTTTGCAGGCGCGGCGGCTTCCGCGGGCTGCTGTGTATCCGCCGCAGGCTGCTGCGCTGCGGCTTCCGGTTCTGCGGCGGCGGGCTGCTGCTCCAGAACGGTATCGGGGGTCTGTTCTTGCATGGTTCTCTCCAATCTGCCGCAGAGCCTGCGGCAAGGTAAAATTTCAGATTCGGCGCTCAGCGCAGCTTCATCGCAAGATAGCCGGTGACCGCGCCTGCCGACGCATTGGCGGCCAGCGCGTCAATGGCAGCCTGAATGCTGTCGGACGCCTGCAGAAGCTCTGAGCCGGAGCGGCTGGCGACGATCTGCGCGGCGCTTTCCGACGCGGTGTCCAGTCCGCCTCTTTGCGTCAGCGCACCGCAGATGCACGCGCGCAGCTGCTGCAGCGCGGGAAGCAGCTGCTCCCGCTTCGCCTTTTCCATGGGCAGCAGCACGCGCAGCAGCGCCATCCGGTCATGCGCGGCATAGGCCGCGGCAAACTGCCGGACGAACGGCTCGTCCTCCGCATCCTGCAAAAGCGTCAGCGCCTGACCCAGAAAGCCGCCCGCGCGCAGATAGGCCGCGCGCAGAACGCCGTCAGGCTTGTCCGGCGCATTCTGCCGCAGAAACGGCAGCGCCTCATCCTGCGCCACCGGGCCGAGCTGCAGCTCCGCGCAGCGGCTGCGGATGGTCGGCAGCAGCCGCTCCGCGTTGGTCGACAGGATCAGGAACACGCCGTAATCCGGCGGCTCCTCCAGAATCTTCAGCAGCGCGTTCTGCGCGGATTCGTTCATATCCTGCCCGCGCGGGATGATGTAGATCTTGCGCTTTCCCTCGTTCGGGCGGATGAACATATCGCTTCTGGCTGCGCGGATGGGGTCGACGGTCATGGCCTTGTGGTCGGGATCGTCGACGGTGATGATATCCGGGTGGACACCCTCAAGCGCCTTGCGGCAGCCGGAGCAGACGCCGCAGGGGATCTTTCCGCTGCGCCCCTCGCACTGCATCGCCGCCGATAAGATCCGCGTGAGCGTATGCTTGCCCGAACCGGCAGGCCCGCAGAGCAGATAGCTGTGCGCCACGCGTCCGCTGGCGAATGCGCCGCTCAGACGCGCCTTGACGGCGTCATTTCCCAGAAAGCCGGTAAAGTCCATGTTCGGTGTTCCTTTCTCGGCCTATACTTCGCCTTATATCATAGTAGTATAACAGATTTTCTGCCGCTTTGCTACTGTTTTTTCTCCACCCGCAAAAACAGGCAGGGAACCGAATCCCTGCCTGCTTGTTCAGCTCTCCATCTGCCGTCCGAGAAAGCCCGCGACGGTCTGCACGAGCCGCTGCTCCGCCTCGCCGAGCGCAGGCGCGCCGTCCTCGCTCAGAAGCAGGACGCAGCCCATCAAGTCGCCCTCGGTCACAATGGGGGCTGCGGCGCCGACGCGATAGCGGTCGGATGCGTCCGTCGGCCGGACGGGCAGATCGCCGTCCTGATAGCGGTAGCTGCGCCGCAGCTCCATGAGCTGCTCCAGCTCCTGCGAGCAGCGCTTGTCCAGAAGCTCCCGCTTCTGCACGCCATGCACCGCAATGATCGCGTCCCGGTCGCAGACTGCCGCGATATACCCGGTGTTCTTCCCAATCGCTTCACAGATCTGTCCCGCAAATTCCCCCAGATCGCCCATCGGCGAGTATTTCTTAAAGATCACCTCGCCGTCCTTCTCCGTATAAATCTCCAGCGGGTCGCCGCTGCTGATAACACTGACACGGAAAACCTTGTCCTCATGATTTTTAGAGGACTGGATCAGCGTGTTTTCGATATTTTCCGTGCCGGACTTAAAATTTGCAGCGTCCTCCGGGAGCGCGCCAGTCTTGAGCAGGCTGTCGATGTCCGCCTTGAGCTGCACCTCGATGTGATCCTCGTAGACCTTGATCTTTTCGATCATTAAATTCAGGTCATTGCGGTCAAGCGCCGACTTTTCCAGAATGTCGTGAAATACATCCATTGCCGTTTTCGCCACGCGGTTGATGCGGATGATGGTGTTTCGTTTGTCGCTGGCAAATTCGATCTGGTGCTGGATGCCCGCAATGCGCTGCGTCAGCTCCGCTTCCAGCTCGTCGTAGGTTTCGTCCAAAAGGGCTTCCTGCTCCGGGTGCTTCATCATGTCGCGGATGCGCTGGCGCTTGGTCGCTTTCAGTTCCTCCTGCTTGTCAAGCAGTAAGGCTTCCAGATTTTCTTCCGTGCGCTTCGTCTCCGCAATGTCCGCCTGCTCTTTCTCCAAATCGGCGTTCAGCCGCTCGAGCATGGTGCCGGAATTGTCACGGACTTTCCGCACATAGTCCTTGACCAGCGCATCGAGCGTTCCCACGCGGATATGGTGACTGGTGCAGCCCTTGAGGCCGCGACGGTGATACGTTCCGCAGGTATAGGCGGGCGCCAGATCACTCCGGCTCATGGCGAACATCGGACTGCCGCAGTCGCCGCAGACGAGAAGCCCCGAGTACACGTTGTCGTTGACCTTGACCCCGCGATAGTTGTTTGTCGAGCGGCTTTCGCGCAGAGAGCGCACGGTCGCAAATGTGCGGTAGTCGATGATCTCCTGATGGTGGTGCTCAAAGACGCAGTGCTCGCTCTCGTCCAGCTTGCGGTCTGTGCCGTTGATTTTCACGCGCGTGAATTTTCCCTGCCGCAGCGTGCCGATATAGAAATCGTTATCCAAAATGCCCTGCACCGTGACGATCGCCCACGCCGCTTTCGTCTTGCGGCGGACAGGCTCTCCTGCGGCGGCGCGGCGCTCACATTCGGACATCCGCGGCGTGGGCACGTTGTTGTCCGTCAGATAGTTGGCAATTTTCTTGTAGCCCCAGCCGTCTAAGTAAAGCTTGAAAATCGTCCGGATGACCTCGGCCTCCGTCGGCACGACCTCAAAAACCTGCTGTTTGTTCAGAATATAGCCATACGGCGCGGCGCAGAGCCAGCGTCCCTCCTCCTGCCGCCGCTTCACGACGCTGCGCACCTTTTTCGACGTGTCCGTGACCGGCATTTCGTTAATTAAGAACTGGAACTGAATTTTGAGCCAGTCGTCGTCATTCGGGAAGTCGATGTTGTCGCCAATCGAGATGATGCGCACGCCCGCGTCGCGCAGGTCTTCCAGCTCTACCAGCCCGCGCGAGTTGCGGCGGGAAAAGCGCGAGAAGTCCTTAACGATAAGAATGTCGTATTGATGGGACATCAGTCCCCGGCGCATCTCCTGATACCCCTCACGCTGCTCGAACGTGTAGCCGGAGCGGTCGCGATCCTCAAAAAACGTCAGTGCGCTGTTTGGAAAGTGCGTTGTTACAAAATCTTCGATGATGGACTTCTGGTTTTCGATCGACACATTGTCGCGGTCAAGCTCCTCGTCGACCGAAATGCGGGCATACCCCGCAATGTCAAAGCGTTCAATCATGGTCATTCACCCTTGAGATATTGTTCTGTCTGGCGCCAGCTGCCGAGGATTCCTCGGTAGTTGCTTTTCGGCTCATTTCCCATTTGCGTTCTCCTCCGTCTGCTCCGGCAGCTGTGCCGCGTCCGTTACTATGTCCGTGACGAGTTGGCGGAAGCTCTCGGCGTTCTGCGCGGTAACGACAGGCTTGCCGGTTTCGGCTTCCAACGCTTTTCTTGCCACACCCGCGACATTGCCGCCGCGACGGGCGACCTTCTGGTTTTCGTCAAAGCCCTGCGGCTGCTCGGCTTTCGCAATATCTGTGGTAGACGCTTCTGCCAGCATGGTCAGCACCAACTCCAGATCGCTCATATTATCGCGAAGGTTTTCCTTTTTCAGCCCCTTGGGATTTTTATACTGCCGCGTGTTTATGCCAGTCAATGCGCGGGTGATCTCGTCCGTCAGAATTGCGTATTCTTTGCCCTTCTGCACGCCGCGCTTTTTCCACTCGTCCGTCAGCTCGTTGCGAATGCGGATGGCAAGCAGCTGCTGATGTACCCATTCCTCGGAATAGCCCTTTTTCAGATAGGTTTCCAGCGCACGGTCGATCGCCTGCTCGGGGTCGATGGTCTCCTCAATGCGCTCCCGGCCGACCATCGCCAGCCACGCCTTGAACGGCTCGGCTTTCTTGGAGGGAATGGACTGAATGATGCGCAGAAGCTGCTCCGTGTCGGCAACGTCCGTGAGGCGGTTTTTACCGTCCGCCGCCCGCATTTTCAACTGGTGACAATTCGTCACCAGTTCATTGCCCTCGTCTTTCAGCCGCTGCTTCAGCTTGTTCCAGTATTTTCGCCCGGTATTATAGTCAGGGCTGTCTGTCAGCATGCTGACAACATCCACAATGGAAAAATACCATTCCTCCCGTTCAGTGTCCCACGCCACGCGGATCTTCTGGTCCTCAAAAAGCTGTATCTCGTTTTTCATTGGTTCGTCCATTCTCGTCCTCCCCAATCAGCCGCGCTCTTATCACAATTATCTATTATTTCATTTTGCTTCGCAGATAATATTGTACATCATCAAAATAGAGATTGCAAGACAAAAATGCGCTGTATATCGGGAGGTGCATAAAAAGGAAACGGGGGCGAAGAGAAAATTTCTCTTCGCCCCCAATGTATCCGGCGCTACATGGTCATCTGCTGCGCCTTTTCACGCTGGACTTCCTGCTCCGCCAATCTCTGGCGGTTATAAAGCAGCAGATCCCGCGTCTGTTCATAAAGGTCGCAATTTCCAGACTCAAAAACTGCCACCAGATACTTTTTCTTTTTGTATGTGTCATAGACGCTCTGCAAGCCGGCGCGCAGGACCGGGTCTGACTTTTCTGCATTCGTCAGCCAAATCTCAACCAGCTTCCGCTCGTCCTTGACGGTCATTTCCATAGCCTCACGCTCCTTGTGGATATGATTTCCGCATTTCCCCTGTTTTTATACCAAGCTGACCTCCTGAACGCAAAAAAGCCGGGACTTCTAAAATTCCGGCTTCCTGCGAATATTACATTGTCTGTTCCATTGTGAACCCCTGCTCCTGTTCCGGCTACGGCAAAAGCAGCGCGATCTGCTCCTGTACACTGATAAAAAGCGTCCGCAGGCTCTGAGCCAACGGACGCTTGAATTTTATCTCGTTGAAAAAGAGCAGTTTCCCGAAATCAGGAAACTGCTCAAGCTATGGATGTGGGCTGCAAAACCCTGTGGATCACAAAGAAAACGATCGTGGCTGGAAGAGTCTCGGTCCTTCCGTATAGAAGATATAGGCAGGACGATACAAGCTGCGGGAATATACCTGCGATTCAGCAAGCGATACCCATCGTAGGTGTGGAGTTGGTCTTCTCTCACAGCAAGTATCACAGCCACCGGCGGCTGTGTGTAAGTTCTGCGAAGTCCCGCTGCGGCTCAGCCGAAGAGGAGATCCTTCAGATTTGTATTAAACAGGTATTCTGCAATGTAGGCTCTTGTTCTCTTATACAGTGCATCCTGTGCAAATGAGACATCATTGCCGGATTCTTGCAGCGCAAATTCATACGTCTGCCTGAGCTCCGTACCGACATTGATCTTGGCAATGCCGGCGGAAATGGCGTCGAGAATGTACTGGTGCTGAATTCCGGAGCCGCCGTGCAACACAAGCGGAATGCCGACTGCCCGGTAGAGCTCTGCCACGTGCGCAACGTCGATTTTGGCTTCCGGCTTTTTCTGGTTACGGACAGCCTCGGCGACTGCGCCGTGGATGTTGCCGACTGCGACGGACAGCCAGTCGCACTTACTTTCCTCTGCAAACCGCTTTGCCTCGTCCAGGCGGGTAAAGCCCATCTTCGAAGCAAAAATCTCTTCATACGGCGGCATGACCTTGTTTTCGTGCCCCATGACCGCGCCGAGCTCCGCTTCACAGGGAATCTGCGCGGCATGCGCAAGATCAGCCGCTTCCCGCGTTGCGGAAATGTTTTCCTCCAGCGGCAGACGCGAACCGTCAATCATGACGGACTGGTAGCCTGCGCGGATGGCGCGCTCGATCAGTGAGCGATAATCCACGCGCTGATAGTCCTCGTCAATCACGGGAACGTGATCCAGATGCAGCAGCGTATGTGCCGGATCCTTGTAGCGGTCATATTCCTCCGCGATGCGCTCGAGAGATTCGGCTTTCATTTTTTCCCACTCCACGCGCGCAACCTGAATCATGGCGACGCTGTTTTCGTCGCGAATGGCCTCGATGATCGGCTTGACCATCGGGATATGAGGTACGTTGAAGGCGGGCACGCATTTGCCCTTTTCACGGGCTTTCAGAATGACTTCTCTTGTGTTCACAATTGTATCCTCTTAATAGCGTCGCAGATAGTCAGCGGAAATTGCCTTGTATTTCGCATACCGTTCTGCATATTTTGTTTCGTTTTCCGGAATCGGCTCGAAGTAGGAAACGGGATTGCTCATATGGGCGGCCGCGTCTTCCACGCTGGCATACCAGTTGTTTCCGAGACCAGCCAGCATACAGGCGCCAAGCGACGGAAGCTCGATGTTCTGCATTCTTCCGAGCGGAGCCTGGATCAGATCTGCCCGCAGCTGCAGAAGTTTGTCGGTACGGGAACCACCGCCGCCGAAATGCAGTCTGGTAAACGGCTGCTTACGTGTAGAGCGGATGTAGTCGACGCAGGCGACAAACTGGTAGGCCAGGGATTCGAGAATCGCTGCGAAGATCTCGTCCGTCGTGGTGGACAGGCTCATGCCGACAACGGCTCCGTGGAAGTTCTCTACATACGGCAGCATCATAAGCGAACCGGTTCCGTCGAGCTTTGCATCGGCGATGAGCTTGCCGATGTCGGCGGACGGGTCGCGCAGAATGTTCTTGCAGAACCACTCCAGCAGCGCGCCGGCAGTTGGGAACGCGTCCATGACCGTATACTTGTTGTTGAACGGGGAGCTGTAGCAGCAGGAGAAGATCAGAGAATCGCCGAAATCGTTGCAGCCGTCGACGAAGGTATCGGAGAAATATCCCATCTGCTCATAGGTACCCATCAGAACGCCGATGGTATCTGGATTTTCAAGCCGGACACCAGCGGACAGGAGAGAGGCAGAGACGTCATGGCAGCCGATTGTGACGGGAAGCGTCCGCGGCAGCCGGACAGAACCGTAATGGTCAATCGTGCCGACAACCGTTGCGGATTCGACAATCTGTGTGCCGAGCTGCTGCTCGGTGACGCCGGCCAGCTCCAGAATCGGCGCAGACCAGCAGTTTGCCTTGACGTCGATCATCAGTTTGCGTGCGGCCATGGTACGATCCTGCACGTCGCCAAGCCCGAGCTTGCGCATTACATACTGCTGATTGGAGTAGAAGCCAGCCGCTTTTTTGAAGACCTCCGGCTCGTTGTCCCGCAGCCACATGATTTTTGACGGTGTTGCAAGCGTGGAGAGCGTATTGCCGGTGATTTTCGCGTACGTGTCCGCGCCGATTTCGCGGCCGATGGTCTGTACTTCTTTGAACGACCGCCCGCAGAAGCCGGGAATCATGCCATACAGCGCTTCGCCCTTTTCGTCGACCGGCGTGATGCTGTCGCCAAAATAGGAAAATGTGATGGCCAGCAGCTCTACATCCTCCGGCAGCTGGCGAATCACTTCGCCAACTGCCCATTCAGATGCCTTCCAGGTTTCGTCAATATGGAGCTCAACCTGATTCTGTGCGGGATAATACCATCCGTATTTTTTGTTTGTGTTCACGATAATCCGGGTTGTTTCGGCGTCAATGACCGATGCATGTACATTGGAGGTGCCGAAATCAATGGCCAGATATGCGCTTCGTTTTTTCACAGGAACGCTCCTTTCCCGGTCAGTGATTCACAACGTTTTTCAGTTCTCCGCCGCTGAAATACTGCTCAAGGTTATCCGCGACAATCTTGATGGAGCCGCTGAAGGTTCCGATATCCGTACCGGCCAGATGCGCGGATAACGTCACGTTTTTCAGCTTTCTGAGCGGGTGGTCAACCGGCAACGGCTCTTCGCGGAAGACGTCGAGCACGGCACCGCCGATCTTCTTCTGCTCCAGCGCGTCGATCATAGCGGCTTCGTCGACAAGACCGGCGCGCGCGGCATTTACAAAAATGGCCGTGGGCTTCATCTTCGCGAATTCTGCCGCGCCGAACATATTCTGCGTCTGCGGGCTCAGACGGACGTGCAAGGAAACGAAGTCGGCCTGCTCCAGCAGCTCGTCAAGCGAAACCGGCACGCAGCCGAACGCTTCAATGCTTTCTTTTGTGCAGTAAGGATCATACGCGAGAATCGTCGTGCCGAAGCCCTTGAGCCGCGTGGCAATCTTTCTGCCGATGTCGCCGAAGCCGACCAGACCGACCTTCAGGTTGCACATGTTGTCGGAATAGGTGCGGTTGGGGTATTTCTTTGTCCAGCCGCCGGTCTTGATATCTTCGTCCGTTCTTGCAATATTCCGGATCTCGCAGAGCATTGCGGCAACCGTAAAGTCTGCAACCGCAACAGCTGCGCGACCAGGCGCGTTGATCACCTTGATGCCGCGTTCCTTTGCAGCCTCCATGTTGATGTTTTCCATGCCGGTGCGGAGTGTCGCAATAATCTTCAGGTTCTTTGCCGCCTCGATCATGCGGCGGCTGACCGGTGCAAAGTGTGTGATGATGATCTCTGCGTCGTCCAGATACTGGAAGACTTCTTCGTTGATGGGTGTGCCGTCGGGCCCGTTGACCTCGACGGAAAGCATGGAATTCTGGTAAGCCAGCTCGTCTTCGTTGACGGTTTTTTCAACCAGCGTCAGCTCGTATCCGTACTTTTCCAGGACATCAAAGCCCTGCATCAGATTTTTGTCAATGCCTCTGTCATAAATTGCAACAATTCTCTTTGCCATGTTATAAGTCCTCTCTTTGCCCCAGGTTATTTACTAAAATCCAGCCAGCCCTTCATATAATCCAGATCCTTGCCGTGAGACATGACCTCTCCCAGTGTATCGAGAGTTGCTCTGTGGGAGAAAATCCGTTCAAGACCGAGCTGCTTGTACTTCAGAAGCATCTGGAATGCCTTGTCGAAGGTCTTTGCCGTGTTGACGCTCATGCCGATATACGTAGCATGCTTGCCACACAGATCCTTGCCCGGATAGAACTCCACGGGCTTACCGGTGCCGATGTTGCCGATTTCAACCAGCGTGCCGACGTTTTTGAGCAGATCCACGCCGTCGCGGAACGCATACTGCGAACCTGCGCACTGGAAGACGACGTCAGCGCCGTTCTTGTGGTTGTATTTGTGGATGATTGCACGGCGTTCTTCGATGGAAAGCTTGCTGGAATTCATGACTTCGTCCGCGCCAGACAGCTCCTTTGCCAGCTGGAGCTTCTGATCGCTGAAACCGCTGATGATGATGTGCTGGATGCCCAGCGTGCGGGCAATTGTCGCCACAAGCGCTGCAATCTGGCCATCGCCGATGACAAGCGCAGTCGAACCAAGATTGAAGCTGTCTTCGAAGATGCCGGGCGCGCGCATCGCAAGCTCAACGCCACGCATGGCGACCGCCATCGGATCAAGCAGCGACGCAACATTGCTGGGCATATCATCAGGCACCTGCCACATGAAGGTGCCGGGGAAAACGTACATATACTCGCCGAAGCCACCCTTGATATAAGGCGCTTCATAGATGGAGTTCGAGCGGATTGGCGCGCCGCCGAAGCCGAGCGACTCATACGGCACACCGTAGACGAACGAATTGTCGCAGACACCGCAGGCACCGATACCGTAGGTCAAGCAGTTTTCGCAGGTGCCGCAGACGACCCACGGATACAGGCAGATCCGATCGCCGAGCTTCACTTCGCCGGTGTAGCAGCGCATGGATTTCGCGGCGTCCGGCCCCATTTCGACCACGCGGCCGCAGAGCTCATGACCAAGAATGACGGGATATGCCGGATCCTCTTCGAACAGATGAAGATCGGTGCCGCAGATGCTGGCGGCCTCCAGCTTGATAATCATGCCGTCGCGGCCGCATTCCGGCATCTGGACGTCCATGACCTCAATGGTGTGCCTTTTCGTCAGCACGGCGGCTTTGCAGGTTTGATTTGTCATGATTTGTACCTCCATACAGTTCACAATTATGTTTTTGCCTTGCGTCTTCTCTGCATATTGTCGAACGCAACTGCGAACAGCAGAACGGCGCCCTTTGCGACCCACTGCCAGTATTCGTCAAGATTCATCAGCGTCATGCCGTTGCTGAGCATACCCATAATCAGCACGCCTGCGACGACGTTGATGATTTTGCCCTGGCCGCCTGCAACGCTCACGCCGCCGAGAACAGCAGCCGTGATGACGTCCATTTCAAAGCCTTCGCTGGTGGCTGGCTGGCCGGAGTTGAGACGGGAGAGCATGATGACGCCGGAAAGACCGGCAAAAAATCCGCTGAGCGAATAGATCTGGATTTTCTTGACCAGGACGTTGATGCCTGACAGTCTGGCAACTTCTTCATTGCCGCCGATTGCGTAGAGATGACGGCCGAAGCTTGTCTGCTCCAGCATCCACCAGCCAATGAAAAAAACCAGTGCCAGAATATAGACTGGAATCGGAATCCCGAGGAAATAGCCCTGTCCAAGGGTTTTGATGGACTCCGGAAGACCGTAGACCGGGATGCCCTGCGTCATGATGAATGCGAATCCTCTGGCGATGGTCTGCATGGCGAGTGTCGCGATCAGCGCGGGAACCTCAAAATGCGCGATCATAATGCCGCTGATAAGCCCGCAGACGATTCCAACCAGAACGCCGACCACCATCGCAGGGAAGATCCCAAAGCCGAGGTCATTGATGAGCTTTGCGGAGACAACGCCGGAAAGCGCAATAATCGAGCCGATGGAAATGTCAATACCGCCGGTCAGCAGAACCATAGTCATGCCGACCGCGCAGATTCCGGTCATGGAGACCTGCCGACAGATGTTCAGCAGATTCTTTGTCGACAAGAACGTCTTTGTCAGAACAGAGAAAAAGACGAATACGAACAGGAGCACCAGATAGACAAACACCTGGCTGATGGAAAGCTTCGTTTCTTTTTTCATAGCGAGACCCCTCTTTTTACATGCCGGAAGCCATCTCAAGGATGCGTTCCTGGCTGACTTCCTCTTTTGTCAGCTCTCCGCTTACGGAGCCCTGGTGCATCACGATGATGCGGTCACTCATGCCGATCAGCTCCGGCATTTCGGAGGAAATCATGATGATCGATTTTCCTTCTTTGACCAGCCGGTTCATAATGAGGTAGATTTCGTATTTTGCGCCGATATCGATGCCCCGTGTCGGCTCGTCCAAAATGATGATATCCGCGTTTGTTGCAAGCCACTTGGCAACGACCACCTTCTGCTGGTTGCCACCGGACAGATTCTTGGTCAGCTGCTCCATACTGGGTGCCTTGACGGCCAGCGCGTTCATGTAGGAATCAACCAGCGTGCGCTCCTTCTTCCGGCTGATGCGTAGGAAGGACTGCAGCGTGTGCAGCATGACGAGAGAAATGTTTTCCCGAATGCTGAGCGTCAGCGAGACGCCCTGGCCCTTCCGGTCTTCCGGGATCAGCGCGATGCCGTGATGGATGGCGTCAATCGGCCGGAGAATCTCAACCTGTTTCCCGCCGACATAAACGGTGCCGGAGGATCTGTGATCGGCGCCGAACAAAGCGCGCATGACCTCCGTCCGGCCTGCGCCGACAAGACCGGCAAAGCCGAGGATTTCACCCTTATGCAACGTAAACGAAACGTCGTGCAGCTTCGTTTCCACGGTGGACAGATGCTCCACCCGGAGAACCTCCTCACCGATCGGCGTGCTGCGTTGCGGGTAGTCTTCCGACAGGTCACGGCCAACCATCAGCTTGACCAGCGCGGATTTGTTGGTGTCTTTTGTGTTGAGCGTCTCGATATACTGGCCATCGCGCATGACGGTGATGCGGTCAGAAATCTCAAACAGTTCTTCGAGACGGTGAGAGATATAAATAATTGAAACGCCTTCGCTTTTCAGCGTCCGGATCATTTCAAACAGGTTTTCAACTTCACGGTTGCCAAGTGGTGCTGTCGGCTCGTCCATAATCAGCACCTTCGCATTTTCAAGGACAGCCTTTGCAATCTCCACTTGCTGCTTATAGGCATTGGAAAGATCGCTGATGCGCGAATTCGGGTCAATTTCAATATGGAACCGCTCGAATACTTCGCGCGTTTTCCGGATCATGGCACGTTTATCCGCATAGATTCCGCGCTCGATTTCCTTGCCAAGGAACATGTTTTCATAGACCTTCAGATAAGGAACCAGGTTGAATTCCTGGTAGATCATGCTGACACCCTTGTCCTTGGCGCTCTGCGGCGTCAGAGTCCGGATCTGTTCGCCGTCCAGACAGTAACTGCCGTCGTCCATCGGCTGCGCGCCCGCGATGATTTTGCACAGCGTGGATTTCCCAGCGCCGTTTTCTCCAAGCAGCGCGTGCACCTCGCCCTTTCTCAGTTCAAAATCCACATGATCCAGGGCGGTGACGCCCGGATAATACTTGCAGATTTTCTCCATTTTCAGAACAATATTGTTATCCATAGTTTTCACATCACTCCGTTTGGATCGCTTTGCATCCGGCCCTGCCGGATATGGAAATCCGGCAGGGCGTTTCCGGCTGACAGCCTATTTGTACATTGCCAGATACTCGTCGACGTTGTCGCGGGTAACGGCGGTAACGGGAACCATGTAACTCTCCGGAATGCTTTCGCCGTTGCACAGGGAAACAGCGTACTGAATCATCAATTCGCCGGTGCCGACCGGGTTGAGGTCAACGGAGCCGCGATAGATGGTGCCTTCTTTGATGAGCTCCAGAGCCTGCTGCGTGCCGTCGTTGCCGCCGATGTAGAACTTGTCGGTGTCAACGCCCTGCGCAACGCAGGTTTCGTAAGCACCCAGCGCGCCGGAGTCGTTGATGCCGAGGATTGCGACGACCTCAGGATGCGCGGTCAGGATATTCTCGGCTGCGGTCATGCCCATATCGGTGGTGTAGCCATCGACCGTCATGACGCACTCGGCGTTCGGGCAGTATTCTGCAATACCCTGCATGATGCCGTTTTCGCGGCCGATGGTCTGCTCAAGGGATCTCTGCGTCAGAATGGCGTACTTGCAGTCAGCGTCGGCGCCGAAGGTCTCGGCCATCCACTTGCCGCAGGCGGAGCCGTTGGCCTGACCCATTTCAAGCTCGGCAACGTTCATGTTGCAGGTCGCGTCGGCATATTCAGTGGTGTGCGTGATTACGGGGATACCGGCGGACTTGGCCTCGGCGATGACGCCCTTCAGAGACTCGGCATCAACCGGAACGACGATGATGACATCAACGCCTTGCGAGATGAAGTTTTCCAGAGCCGCGATCTGTGTTGCGGCATCAGATTTGCCGTCGGAAATAATCGCCTTTACGTTCGCCGCGTCAGCCGCATTTCGCAGGGAATTAGCGATGTTTGCAAAGAAGTTGTTGGAGAGATCCATGGGGCAGAAGCCGACCGTGATCTGCTTGTCAGCCGCATCCGCTGCAGTGGTTTCCTCTGCCGCTTTGTCAGCAGGAGCAGTCTGCGCGGGCGTGTCCGTGTCCTGTTCCGTGGTAGTCGTCTTGGCCGCACATGCTGCCAGTCCGAGCACCATGAGGGCTGCCAGAATAAGAGCAATTACTTTTTTCATTTTGGTTCCTCCTAGTGTTTTACTTTTGTTTTACGCAATTTGAATTTCGTTTTTCTTGCGCTGGTGCGATAATACCATTTCATTATCATAATTGTCAATACATCATTTTCGTTTTGTTGCAATTAACAAAAGGCTGATTGTATTTTTGGTTATATTTACGTTTCGATTTTTGTTTCAAAAGCAAAAAAACAACGAGTAGTTTCTTTATAAAGTACTTGATTTTTCCTTTGGAGTATATTAGAATGAATATCAAAGATGCGCAGAATTTCCTGACTTCTACATAAGGAGGAGCCTTTTTTGGACAATGCATCAAAAATTAAGCCCGTGAAAATGGCTGCAGAAGAGCGAAGAAAGTATATTCTCTCCATGTTGGAACAGTACGGTTCCGTTACTGTTTCGGAATTAAGTGAGCATTTCGGAATTTCCGAAGTATCTGTTCGTAAGCTCCTGATCTCACTCGAACAGGATTCGCTGCTGCAGCGGACGTGGGGTGGTGCGGTTCGAACGGCTAGAACCACTGCAGAGCTTCCGTATCAAGTTCGGGAATCAAAATATCTGCAGGAAAAAATGGCGATTGCGAGAGCCGCTTATGACATGATCAATGACGGTGATTCCGTTTATCTCGACAGCGGTACGACGACCTTTGAACTGGCTAAGCTGCTCTGCAACGGGCCTAAGCGCGGCATTCTCGTCGCAACCAACGCGCTCGACCATGCAGGCGTGCTGCTTGGGCAGCAGGGCATCAGTCTGATCCTCATCGGCGGTGAGATTCGCCACGATGTACGCGCCTGTTCAGGCTATCTGGCCAAGGATATGCTCAGCAACATGGTCTTTGACAAGGGATTTCTGGGCATTGAGCACATTTCCTTCTCCCACGGCCTTACAACGCCGAATATGAACGACGCCGAAATGAAGCGCTGGATCCTGCGCACCTGCAAGCAGAGCTACGTTCTTGCGGATTATTCAAAATTCTGGAACGATTCCCTGATCCAGATCGCGCCTGCGGACCGCGTGTACCGAATCATCACGGACTGGCACATTGCCGAAGACGATATCTCGCGCTTTCAGGCAAAGGGCGTTTCCCTCGTCAGCGCACCTGCCGTTTCTAATTTGTAGGGAAATGCGTACTCTTCTGCGCCCCTTACACAGCCGTCTGTGTTCCTGTAAGCCCTTGTAAAGCCATTGCAGATCGCAGTCAGCCAGTTTTTTCAGCGGAACGTCCCCGAGACGCGGGACAATCTGCTGTTCAACTTCGCACCGATAGTGTTCAGCAGTCGAAAACCACAGGTAGGCGTAGATCGCGATTTCCGCCGCGCTCAGACCCAGCGAGAAAATTTCTTTCGGCAGCGGGAAGTAGTCCTTGACCGAATCGCGTGCCGGCCAGAGATTTCGCTTCACTCAGTTCCTCCCGTGTGCTGCTCCACCCATTGGATGAATGCTTCCTTCGGAACGACGATCCGATTCCCGATTCGCAGCGCGGGAAAATCCTTTTCGTGCATCAGCTCGTAGCTGCTGGACGGCGCAATGCCCAGCACTTTCGCTACTGTCGCCGCGTTCAGGAACAGCGGCAGTTCGTCATAGCTTTTGTAGTTTGATTCTTTCATGTTGTCCTCCTTTGTTCGTGTTCATTTTTCCTGTCTGTATTTTGTCTGTCCGAAAAAACACCTCCTACCCTTTATCCGTATTCAGAGGGCTTTTGTACCAAACTTTTTGCGTCAGGAAGAGAAAGCTGCAATCTGACCGCTCCTTGATCATGCTCCAGCACGCGCCGCGCCACTGGTCGGCTTCTTCGATCAGAAAGTCCGTCGAAAACCCGAGATAGACCAGTCCCGGCTTCATTTTACAGCCGCCCTTTTTGAGCTGCACGACCGGCTTATCAAAGTCCTTCGTCCTGACGATCATGCTCGTATCGACACCCCGCTTGACGTCGCCCTTAGCCCCCTTTGTTGGGGGCTGTTTTTTGCGCATTTCCCAAAAAGTGCTTGCTTTTTTCTTGGAAATACGATAGACTGAAAAAGTAGATAAGATACGCAGATGAACAAAAACGATTTTCGTCAGAATGTACAAATTCAGACAACCGAATCTAGCCGGATGAACGAATCAGGAGAGGGCATACCCGTATGCCGCCGAAGGGGAAGGCGCAACGAACTCTCAGGCAAAAAAACTGATTCCGGACGGAACTCTGGAAAGCTGCATCCGCAGCACCGAAGAAGCAATCCCGGTCAGCCGGGAGAATCTTTCAGGTTTACGAACAGAGCGCGCCTTCTTTTGGCGCGCTCTGTTTTCTTTAAACAAGGAGAAGCATATGATCGTAACAAGAAAAAAGCCCGTGGAGCAGGTGCTTGCGATGCTGCGCGGTGTTCGCCGCGTCGCGCTGGTCGGCTGCGCCAGCTGCGCCGCAGCCTGTCAGACCGGCGGAGAAAAGGAGCTGGAGCAGATGCGCCAGCTGCTGCAGGAGCAGGGGATCGAGACAGTCGGTACGGTCTTGCCGGACGAGTGCTGCCATATGCTGCTCGTCAAGCGCGATCTCAAGCCCCTGCGCGACAGCGGCGCGGAGGCCATCGTCTGTCTGGCCTGCGGCGACGGCACACAGACTGTCGCGGCCAATACCGCGGTCCCGGTCTTCCCCGCGAATGACACGCTGTTTCTCGGACAGATCGAGCGTGCAGGCGTCTTCCGCGAGGCCTGCCGGATGTGCGGCGACTGTATGCTCGGCCAGACCGGCGGCATCTGTCCCGTGACGCAGTGCGCAAAATCGCTCGTCCACGGGCCGTGCGGCGGACAGCGGAACGGCCGCTGCGAGGTCAACCCCGAAAACGAATGCGCATGGCTGCGCATTTACCGCAAACTCAAGGAACTGGACCGGCTGGATCTGCTGGAGGCGGACCGGGCGGATAAGGATTATCGAAGCACTGCATACCCGCAGGCGCACAGCCTGCGCGAGATCAGGAAAAAGGGAGGAACACCATGAGCGAACTGAAACGAACCGTACTCTATCAGGCCCATCTGGACGCCGGGGCCACGATGGTCGACTTCGGCGGCTGGGATATGCCCATCCAGTACCCGGACGGCATCGTCGCCGAGCATCTCTACTGCCGCAGCCACTGCGCCATTTTCGACGTGTCCCATATGGGCCGTATCGACGTCGAAGGGCCGGACATGGTCCGGTTTTTGCAGCACGTCCTGTCCAGCAACGTGCAGGCGCTGGATCTCAATCAGGCGCAGTACTGCATCATCCCCGACCAGAACGGCTGCGCCATCGACGACGCATATCTCTACCGCTTTGAGGCGGAAAAGTATTTCCTCGTCATCAACGCGGGCAACATCGACAAGGACCTCGCCCACCTGATGCGCGAGGCCGAGCGTTATAACGTCACGCTTACCAACGTCTCCGACCGCTATGCCGCCATCGCCGTGCAGGGCCCGGAGGCCAAAAAGCTGCTCATGACCCTGTCGGGCGGCAAGGCGCTCACGCGGGAAAACGTCAAGAACGCGCTGGGGACGCTCACCATGGAGGACCGTCCCGTCCGCGTTGCCAAGACCGGCTACACCGGAGAGCCCATCGGCTATGAACTCTATTGCGAATCAAGGGACGCCCGGTATTTTTGGGACCGTCTGATCGAACTCGGGGCAAGACCCACCGCGCTCGGCGCGCGCGATACGCTGCGCATGGAAGCTTCTCTGCCGCTCTACGGCCATGAAATGGGGGAGTGCGAGTTTGGCGGCGAGATCCCGGTCTATGCTGTGCCGCTGGCCAAATTCGCCGTCTCGTTCGCAGAGGAAAAGGGCGATTTCATTGGCCGCGCCGCGCTGAAGCGGCAGTTCGAGGCGTTTCAGAAGATCATGAACCGCGATTATTCCGCCCTTCAGGATCTCCCGTACCGCATTCAGCCGGTCTATCTTGCAGGCAAGGGCGTTCTGCGCAAGGGCTTCCCGGTCTACAGCAGGGACGCATGGGCAGAGGGAAAGCCCGTCGGCTATGTGACCTCCGGCACGATGATCCCCTATTTCAAGACGGAGGGAGAGGGACTGGAAACGGTCATCACCTCAGAGACGGGCAAGCGCTCCATCGGCCTTGCGTATCTCGATTCGCGCATCTGCCAGGACTTTGACCTTGAGATCGACATCCGCGGCAAACGGCAGCCGGCCAAGGTTGTTGCGTGGCACATCCGGCAGGATGCCGCGCCCTACGTCCGCCCCATCCTGCCCGATCATCCTGCCCCGGCTGCGCCGCACTGCGACGCGCCGTATGCCGAAAAGGCCGCTGCGCTCCTGAAAAAGGCGCAGGAGAACCACCTCTGGCGGCAGCATCGGTGCATCAATCTCATCCCGTCTGAAAACACGCAGTCGCGCGCCGTGCGCCTGCTTTCGGCCTCCGATCCGTCGAACCGCTATGCCGAGCATAAAAAGCAGAAGGCGTTCTATGACGCGGAGATCTTCTATTATCAGGGCACAAACTTCATCGGCGAGGTCGAGGCACTGCTCGTTGAGGAGATGAAGAAGTTCCTCGGCGCGTCGCAGGTCGAAACGCGCGTGACCTCCGGCCAGATGTCCAATACCGCCGTCTTCTCCGCGCTCATGGACTTCAAGAACCGCGTCGACCGCAAGCGCACGCCGCAGCGGCTCGGCTGGGTCATGAACAACCATATCGTCCGCGGCGGCCATCTGTCCGCACAGCCCATGGGTGCGCTGCACGACTATATCGCCGTCGATCCCGTCACCGAAAAGCAGATGGTCGTCAATTTCCCCGTCTGCGCCGACGACCCGTACCGCATCGACACGGAGGCGGCAAAGCTGCTGCTTGCGCAGTACCGGCCGGAATTCGTGATCTTCGGCAAGTCCATGGTGCTGTACAAGGAGCCGGTCGCAGAGCTTGTAAGCTTCATCCGCGAGCAGGGCATCCGCACGACCGTCATGTACGACATGGCCCATGTGCTGGGCCTGATCGGCGACCACTTCCAGAAGCCGTTTGAAGAGGGCGCAGAGATCGTCACCGGCTCGACGCACAAGACCTTCTTCGGCCCGCAGCGCGGCGTGATCGGCGTGAATTACAAGCCGGAGGACCTCAAATGGGGCCTCTGGGAGACGATCGAAACGCGCGCCTTCCCCGGCAGCGTCTCCAACCATCACCTCGGAACGCTGCTCGGCCAGCTGATGGCGGCGTATGAGATGAACGCCTTCAAGGACGAATACCAGAGGGCCGTGATTGAAAACGCAAAGAGCTTCGCCGCCAGCCTGAAGGCCGAGGGGCTTGACGTGGCGGGCGACCCGGCCGTGGGCTACACCGAGACGCATCAGGTCATTGTCCGCGTCGGCTACGCCAGAGGCCCGGAGATCGCGAAGCGGCTCGAGGAGAACAACATCATCTGCAACTATCAGGCCACGCCCGACGAGGAGGGCTTCACCGCCTCCGGCGCGTTGCGCATGGGCGTAAACGAAATGACCCGCTTCGGCTTCGGCAGGGAGCAGTTTGCGCACCTTGCGCACCTGATCGCCGACTGCATCCTGCGCAATGCGGACGTCCGGGAGGAAGCTGCCCGCCTGCGCGAGGGCTTCACCGATATGCGCTACTGCTTCTCCGACGCAGAAACGGAAAAGCTCATTTCCGCCTTGGCCGAGGCTACGGGGATCTGAGCGGATAGAGTACACTTTATCAGAAATTTGCCTGCTCAGTGTAGGGGCCGATGCCGGTCACAGCCGTTCGCGACGAAGGAGCGTTACGGATGTG
>OIZV01000411.1_pt1 | contig 22135 bp, 18 predicted proteins | sample 1588681 | NCBI WGS metagenome assembly OIZV01 (sample SAMN03283281) | human gut metagenome | biome: human-associated habitat; material: feces | host: Homo sapiens | place: Peru | collected 2012 | reverse complement strand
GAAAAAATGAGAAGATTTTTGAAAAAACTTAGTTTATTATGTTTAGTTTTATTTTTATGTGCTAGTACTTTTTTAGGTTTGAGTGCAAATGCAGCATTAGAAGATATTAGTCTTGAGGGTTTGAGTGCGCAAGAAGTTGCAGACACGGTTAAAAGGTGTCAAGGCTGGTATTTATATATAGAGATAGAGAACTGTTTTTATGATTTGCTAGTGGCCAATGGTGAAAAAAAATTAGCAGAAGAGTACGAGAGGCATAGGCTTGAATTCTTTGAATCATTGAATTGGTCTGAAGTGTATAACGGTGATGAAGCCTTTTTTGAAATGGCAACGAATTTTTTTAAGAATAAATTTAAACCTCATCCATTGGATACAGCAGCCGTAGGCATATACGCATTAATTTATAGAAAAAGTTATGAGGTAGCTGAGAAGGAACTTATCCAGTACTTTAAACCCTTTGGCAGGAGAAGAGCTATAAGTTTGTAACTCTTTATAAGCTTATTGCTTACTTTTTATATATGTGGTAAGCTAATTAAGCAATGAGGGGAGGTGAAAAAATGAGAAGATTTTTGAAAAAACTTAGTTCATTATGTTTCACTTTCACTTTAAGTACTAGTAGTTTTTTAGGCTTAAGTGCAAATGCAGCATCAGAAGGTATCTATGATTTTTATTTGACCAAAGAAGAAATTGCAGTATTAGAAGGTAAAGGTACTAATAGTTTGCCTGCAGAACAAATTGAAAAATTAGAAAATATCAATAATTTAAATGAACGAGAACTTGCAGGCTTAGTTGCAGATTGCCATGATATAAGAAGTTATGTCGCTAAAGAATGCCATTTTCCATCATTGCTAAGAAAAATTGGTGAAGATAAAATGGCAGATGATTACGAAGAATATAGCAAGAAATTTGATAGACAATATCATTATAAATACAATATTGGATTTGCGAATCCTGATCTTAGACTAGAAGAGACTGATGATAAAGTTTATGAAAGGGCATTGTGGTTCTTTCATAAAATGAAATTTAGACCTGCTCCATCTAATCGAGCAGCAGTGGCCGTATACGCTTTAATTTACGAAATGAGTCTTGAAGAAGCTATGGAGAAACTTAGCCGGCCTTTAGCATGATAAGGTCTCGAGAGATTATTTAAATTTTCTCTCGAGCTTTTTTGTTTTTATTTTTTTATTTACTATTGACTTTTTTGTTTACCGTAATCTTTAAAGTGATTAGCGTTATCTACATTTGTATAATTGTAAGACAGCCGCCCACCAGAAACTCCACCTAAACTATCTTCTATAAGTTCTATAATGTCTTTTTTCTCATTAGTTTTTTTTGTTGTTTTCTTTTCTTTTTCCATTCATAAAACTCCTTTCCCAGCCAGACTAATTTAAAATTTTATAATATATAGCAGCATCGCATTTACAAGGACCATTGCACTCTACGCAAGTATAGTTTTTGTCATCTTCCCATATTCTATGTACGGTTTTAAAGAAAGTAAATCCTGACTTTAAAAGTACGTTTTCAACGGGAACATAACTGCCTCTTTTCCAAGCGGGGCACCATGCTGCTTTATATCCTATTTTTTGAGCTTTATTCAAGGTTCTGTTAAACAAATTATATCCTAGTCCCATTTTTTCACAATCTTTTCTAAGTGCCATAGATTTAGTGTGGCATATGGAACTGTTGGATCCTGTTACGGAAATTAGTTCTTGCTTAGGGATTTTAAAGTCCTTTTCAGCACTATTCATATTATCTTCAAAGAATAAACAATAACCCAGTACATTGCCGTTTTCATCCAAGGCTAATGTGCACATTTCGTTATCGCAATTTACGTGGTCTAAAATTTTTTTTCTATCTATATAATTTTCTCCAAATCTGCCAACAGCGACATTTATCATATCGTCCAAATATTCGTTTGCAAAATTTGAATAGGTAACATTTTTTACCTGAGTCGTCATTCCTTTCACATCCTTTTCTTTTGTTCTGGCTCTGCGTCTATAACACCACAGAGCCAGATATAACGTAATAATATTAATTTTTAGCTTGTAGTACTCCGTCTACAAGTTCATATTTATCTTTTATACTTTGAGCTACACGTATTCTCGCATTGGTTTTTCCATCAGATTTTTTAACCGTTAAACTTTTTAAAGGCGCTGTGCTAAACCAGCCAACCATTCCAGTTTCTTTTTGCAAATGTTTTATTACATCCGTATTTATCTCGAATAATGTATCATCTGTATCATTCTTTAAAATTACTGTTAAATTTCCATTTTCGTCTGTAGATATCTTTTCTATTTTTTGTTTTTGTGTGTCTAATACGTCTTTTCCTGATTCAAATGTAATTGACCCAGCATATTCTTCGTCATAAATAATTTTTATTCCTTCATTACCGTTTTCACTGTTGAAGTCTTGCTCATTTTTGCCGACGTATACACTATCGATGTCCACATTGGTTAATTTTTCAATATAAGCTAGTAAAGTCTTGCCATCTTCACACCTATTTTTAAGATTTAAAGTATCATGGTTGGTTTTCATAGTAATATAAATTGCATTTTTAGATTTATCAAATCTTAATTTTTTTATACCATTCTTATCTAAAGTATTATTTCGAATTTCATTTTCCTTTAGACGCATTGCAACGTTTTTATAACTGGAACTATAATCTTCAATGGTAAATTTATATTTAAGGTCATCTGAAATTTCAGGTATTACATTGCCGTTATTTATTTGGATAGCTTTTACATCATCTGCTTTTTTAAATCCGGCCGTTTTAGCTAAATACTTCAGTATATTTTGGTTTATTTTTAAACTTGTTTCACCGTCTTTTAAAGTCGCATAAACCCATTGACCAGTATAACTGCTTGTAACTTTTGCTATTTTATTTATTTCTATAGCGGTCTCTTCATCTACTCCATGTTCAACCATAGTTATAGCGACTTTTTTGTCAATCTTGTGCCACATGAGTTTAGCTGTTTCTTTATCTACACCTTCATGATACATAGTCTCAGCGATTGCTAATTCGTTATTATTTAAGGCACCGTCTGAGTTTCTTACATATATATTTTGTTCTACTATAAATTTAGCGAGGTCTTCTTTTACATCACTATGGACAAGAGCTTGTATTTTTTTATTTTTTATTTCATCAGCAGAAAGATGATGCATAGTGTTTATATATCTATGTCCAATCCAACCAGTTACCGTACTAGGTTCCGAGAAAGTTTCTTGCAGGTTTGCACCTAACGTTGGGGAAACATCACCGTTTTCAACTTGTATATATTGAACTTCATCGGCATTTTTAAAGCCTGCTACTCTAGCAAGAGTACTTAAATTTTCTTTCGTAATGGTAACACCTTTGTCTTTATTTTCTAAAGTTAACATTAACCAACTACCATCTTTTTTTGCTGATTTAACGTTAAGATCTGCAAGATTTCTGGCAATTTGATCTTCATTGTAGCCGTTGCCGGCTGTCATTAATTTGTTTATTTCTTCTGTCTCTTTTGCTTTTGTTTCTTCTTCTGTAAAACGTTTTACGGCATTTTGATAAACACCTCCAAGTGCTCGCCATTGTACGTCAGAAGGTTCTGAAAAGATTTCTCTTATATCATTGCTCAGTGTTGGTGCGACTTGACCGTTGTTTACCCATATATATTTTATATCGTTTACATTCATTGAGGTCATGTTTGCTAAATATTGTAGGCTTCCTCTACTTATAGTAAAGCTATCCTCGCCGTCTTTTAGGCTTACATATACCCATCCGCTACCTTTATTTTCTACATTTTTTATTTTTGCTATATTTTCAGCTTCTGCTTTAGTTTTTGCTTCCATTTCTGCTTCAGCGTCAAGGAACATAGATTGTACGGCATCTAAAGTTGTGTTATCTTGATCAAAAATTCCTTGCGAAGTTTTTTCTTCCTTATTTACTATAGCATCAGGCGAAGAGTTTTCTTTTTGTGAAGAAGTACCAGCGGAGGTACTTTTTTGTTGTGATGCAACAGTGAGAGAAGGTGACTCATTTTTAACTTTATCATTTCGTTTATTCCCAAAAAGGGTTTTAAGAAGATTAGCGTCTGGGGCATGTGAAGGCTGTTGTGCTCTATCGCTAACAGACCTAGGATTACTTACATTATTAGAAATTGATGGATTCAAAGCATCATTATCTTTATTTTTACCATCATATTTATCTTCATTTTCAGCTTCTTTATTGCCATTATCAGCTTTGTTTTCGTTAGATAGAACTGCTTCTTGCTGAGTAGCAGTTGAAGATGGAAATTGAGACATTTTCACTGCAGTACCAGCAATACAAGAAATACCTAAAACTCCCAACATGCCTATGGCAGCGACTTTTGGGGACAATCTTCCCCCGCTTATGTTTAACAAATCTTCATCAGTGAGATTACTTTTTAGATCTTCTAAATATGAATTGAGTTCTTCTTTAGAAAAATCAAAGTTATATTTTTTACCTATATAAACTATTTTTTCTGCCAAACTATCAAAATCTTTAACTTGTTCTGTTTTTTGCATTTCATTTTGCAAATTTTCAAATTCCGCTTTTAATTTATCATTTTTCTTTGCCTCGTCATAAAATTTAACAACGTTTTCTTTAGACATAATAAATTCCTCCTAATTTTTTAATTTAAATAAAAGTGTTAATGTATAAAACTAATCTCCTTTCCACTTAAAAGATAATATTTTTTTGAGTAATCATTAATTATTATGATATATTTATAATATAACCAAATTGATTATATCACAAACGAAAAAATATGTAAACTATTTTTTGAAAATTTTTGACTTTAATGCTAAAATATTTGCTATTTAATAACTTATATAGGTTAACATTTTACTTACAGATGTCGTATTTACATATAAGGAAAGCCACCGATTTTAACCGATGGCTTAAATAAAATATATTCATTAAGCAAAAATATCCATTGTTTCATAATATTCGTTGATATTGTAGGAGGGAATGGGATTAGCATTTGAAAATTTAGATTTGTTTTTTTGCTTTTCTTCACTAGCTTGTTTCAATGTATGAATTCCTGAGTTATGCCAACGACTAATGATACTGTCCATATAACTCAAGATATATTTGCCTTTAGCATCTACACAGCGATCATACGCCTCTTTGATGAGTTCATCAGGAAATTTCCACACATTAATCCACCTGTTCGCAGTTTCACTTTCCTTGGTGGTAGGTGATCTTTTTTCTATACCGATCGTTTTCTCAACAATACTCCAAGCCTGACGACTATTCTCAAGCATGCGTATTTTATTTTCAGCCTTTTCTATTGTATTTATTTCTTCTATGCCCCAAGACCTGGCTATTTTATCTATATAATTCATGTGTACTTTGCCAATGCTCACTGCGTATTGGAGAAGCATCAGAATAACGTCAATCGGAAGACCATCACTGTCATGAAAAGTTAGCAAAGTAGCGCAGTCTGCACTGGATATCGGACGAGATAAAATGACTTGTGCTTCTTGCATCAAGAAATTTATATCGTCAGAATCGTTTATCCTTTGCGCAACGAAAGCTGAATCCGGTTTTTTGCGTTTAGAAAGTTCCCTCAATTTATTATCTTTACTTGGTGAACTGTCAATTAAATTTTTATCTTCACGGGCTTTATGTAAACTGTTTGAACTCGTAGGCAAAACGTTTGGCATGTTTATCAGCTTCGTTTCCACCCAGTATTGCATAGCATCTTTGATGTCTGCACAAGACATAGACAAACTAGCAGAAATATCATCAATAGAAATATTTTCGCCGGCATGTCTTAATAAAAAAAGTAAAACTTTAAGTTGTGCAGAACCCGCTAATTTTATATGTTTATCAACAACGCAGCAGGGTACGGCAAACACGTTGTTCCAAGCACCAAGATCAATTGAAAAACTCATAATTACACCTCTTTATTTATTATACTACAAATGTATAACTTGTACAAAGTAGAAAAACTATGTATTTTTTATGAATATATTAGTGATTTTTATAAAAGATATGAATATAGTTTTAAGTTGAAAAAAACGAGAGGATATTATAAAATAAAAAAAGGAGGAGATGGCATGTCAGTAAATTTAGATACTAGATATTTATCAAAGTTTATCAAACCATTTGAGTTAGACCAAATATCACCGTTTGTGAAGACAGCACATGATATTTTACATTCTGGAAAAGGCGCAGGAAGCGAGTTTACAGGATGGCTTAACTTACCTCAAAACTACGATAAATTTGAGTTTGAAGAAATAAAAGCGACAGCGGAAAAAATAAGAAAAAATTCGGACATTTTGCTGGTTATAGGAATAGGTGGATCATACTTAGGCGCAAGAGCTGTAATCGAATTTTTAAAATCCAACAATTATAACGCTCTTCCTAAAAATACACCGGATATTTATTTTGTCGGTAACAACATGAGCACGACGTATATAAACGACATTCTGAGAATTTGCGAAAATAAAGAAGTATCTATTAACGTGATATCCAAATCCGGAACGACGACGGAACCTGCTATAGCGTTTAGAATATTTAGAAAACTTCTAGAAGATAAATACGGAAAAGATAAGGCTAAAGAGCGAATCTTTTGCACAACGGATAAATCTAAAGGAGCTTTGAAAAAGTTAGCGAATGAGGAAGGCTATAAAACTTTCACTGTCCCGGACGATATAGGGGGAAGATATTCTGTTTTGACGGCTGTGGGACTTTTACCTATAGCGGTCACAGGAATAAATATAGATAAACTCATGCATGGGGCAAAGTTAGCTCAAAGTGAACTTTCAAACGAAAACCTTGATGAAAACGATTGTTACAAATATGCTGCCATACGGCATATCCTTTATAATAAAGGCAAAGAGATCGAAGTCTTAGAAAGTTATGAACCGAGTTTTATGATGTTTAGCGAGTGGTACAAACAACTTTTTGGGGAGAGTGAAGGCAAAGACCAGAAGGGCATTTTACCGATATCACTTACTTTATCTACAGACCTTCACTCTATGGGACAATTTATTCAATCCGGAAGAAGAAATATGTTTGAGACTGTTTTATTGGTTGAAAGTCAGGGCAATGACATAGTTCTAGGCGAAGAAAATGGCAATGCAGATGGTTTGAATTATTTATCCGGAAAGACTGTATCGTTTATAAACAGGCAAGCAGCGCTAGGAACAATTTTAGCACATACAGATGGTGATGTTCCTAATGTAGTTTTAAAAATAAAAGAACGCTCTGAAGAAGAGCTTGGCTATTTGATATATTTTTTTGAAAAGGCTTGTGCTATCTCAGGCTATATGTTAGGGGTTAACCCGTTTGATCAGCCAGGTGTTGAAAATTATAAAAAAAATATGTTTGCACTTTTAGGCAAACCCGGCTTTGAAGAAAAAAGAGATGAAATATTAAATAAATTTAATGATTAGTAAAACAATGAGAGACAGCTGTATTCATCTGTCTCTCATTTTACTTTTTATAATATCTTCGCTTTATTTATAGAGAAAGCCCTATTATATTCTGGCATGTAGCTATAGCAATAACTAAGCTTAAGTATGTCATCTAATAATTGTGAACATGCTGAGTAATCATTTACGGAATGAGTTTCAGCAAAGGTACCACATGCGCTTATAAATTTGCTAAACTTATCTATTGTTTCTAAGATAAGTTGATTTTTTTCGGTTTTGCTTAATTTTTGGCTATCTTTTAAATTTTGCATGATGTCGTTAAAAATACATTGTAATTCATATTTAGCATTTTTGCTGTCTGAAGTTACATTTTTAAATAATTCTTTTAGCTGATCCTCTTGATTTGTTTTGAAATTCAACCACAAATTGCTAACTTTACTATCACTGTTTAAGCGATCTTTTAATCCAGATTCAAAGACATTATATTTATTTGTAATAAAACTAAATGTATTATTTCCAATTTTGCTGGATGCTTTTCCGACTCTATCTGAAAAACTAAATGATACAGGCCCCTTAACATTGGGGTTTATTTTAAACACTCCAGAATCGGTTCTTTTTATCAGTTTTAAAACCCATTCATCATTTAGTTTAATTATTGTGCTATCTTGCTCAGGCAAAGCTATCGGATTGGAATTTGGATTGGTTTTATCTATTCTTGTTAGATAAAAATTCAGATTTAAATAATTATTAAATGAAGAGAAAAAAGGAATGCCGATAATTCTTTTTATTCCAAGTTCTGAAAGAATAGATTCAAATTTATTATCAATTAAAGATAAAGATTCTTTCAGAACGGAGGCCATAGGATTCTTTTCATCTTTTGAAATTTTTGCGATTATCTCTTTTAATTTATTTTTTACTTTTTCTGTTCCGTAAACTTTATTTTCAACCATAGGTAGCTGAAATTGTATGGAGAAGTCCTTGCTTGTATCGAACTTACATTCGCTTACTTGATCACTATAAGACATATTTAAAAATGTTGTTCCGACTACAGGAATATCTAACTTGGTTTGAAAATTGAGGTTATTGAAAGCAGAGATGCAACTTGTGCTAAATTCAGCTTTTTGTTTAGTCAAGTTTGAAGAAAAGGTTTGCATTTGAGCAAGATGTTCTATTTCCATGTACAGTGCTTTAAACATGTTAATATCAGACTCTGTTACAGCAAATTCGCGCATGTACGATGCAATTGCTATAGCTGCTTTTAGCATTTCAAGTCGACCTTTGCTTAGCCTAAGTAATTTATTTGTAGTTAACCAGTCTTTTTCTATTTTATGCTTTAATTCTTTAGCATCAGCTCTTTCTTGTTTGGCCAAGCTTTTATCTGACAAAACAGATAAAGCAGATATGTAAAGCCTGATGTCTCCCTTTATGTTTGACACAATGATGGACAAGATTTTGCTTATTTCTTCGTCTGTCAATTTAAGGTTTTCATCTTTGTCCAAACCAAGTAAATAATTTTCCACTTGCTCTTTTATTTCGTTGTACTTTTTACATTTTTCAGTTTTTAAAAATGCTAAAATATCTGAAGCTTTTGTTACGTATGAAGATGGCGAACAATCTTCATCGATTAAGCTCAAATATGAGTGTGGTTGCCTTGTTGAAGTTATTCCTGAATCAGTTGAAACGTTAAATCCTAGGGAGGCTAAAAATTTAGCGGAAGCGTTTATATCTAAGGTATCGGTAAAAGTAAACTCATTGTTTGATGAAGTTGTAGCGGTTATATTGGGCCAGCTAAGATTGAGATTCTGTGGGACAATGCCTGTAGATTTCAGAAACCATTCTATTGAACTTTTTATTGTTGAGAGTAAGTTCTTTTCATTTTTTTGCATTACTTTTCTTGACTTTATAATGTTTTTTATTTCCGGAGCTCTTAATTCTATGCTGCTAATTTTTCCATCGATTGTATTTGCATCTAAGAACTGCTCAAGTGAATGGAAAATAAGTGTTCTGGTTACTTGCAAGTTATTGCCCATTTCTATTCCTAAATATCCTTGCAATCCTGTTCCCACAGCGCATCTTAAACCTGTGGAGTTATCTATTTTATAAAATGATTTTTCACTGGACGTTTCAGATGATTCGTTTGTAATAGAAATGTTTAAATTTGCGCCATCTAGAGGGATGCTGGCTGAAATGTCAGCGTTTCTAGAAACGTTTTGACTACTCAATTTTTTTTCTACAGAGGCTCTGGAATTTTCCAAAATTTGATTTGCAATTCGTCTGGAAATTAATACCTGATACGCATTTTTCATAGACGAAACAAACTTAAAAAAACTGTTATTACTGGGAATACTCTTATCAATCTCCATCAACTTTTTTAAGCTGTTTAGCCTTTTTAAAATTTCGAATTGTTTGTCACCTTGGGGTATATCGCTGGTTATGTAGTTAAGGGTACTTTCTATGCATTCTTTTAAAAGTGCGTTTTGCATGATGCAATCTTTTATAGGTCCCACATCATCGATGAAAGTGGTTGAATTTGTGTTTAGCAGAAAGTTAAAACCTTCTTTTAGGGCTATGTCTAAATTATCGTTTTCAAATAGGTTTAAAGCTAAACTTTTTTCAGAAAAACCACTTTCCAATGAATCTATAGTTTTTTTTGATAATACAAAGCCTTTCTGAGTCAAATCACTCAATATGTTGTGAGCCTGCTGGGAAGAGTAATCTTCTATACTTTGGCTATTAAGAAGCTTTTCCTGCTCACTTAAGAGTTTTTCCCTTGATACAACTTCACTGTCACACGGCATATTTACGTTTATAACGTTTTCATCAAGACGTTCAGCAGCATGAATTGGAGCAGAACATATTGACGAGAGCGTCATGGTAGCTGTTATTGACACAGCGATAATTTTTTTTAACATCATAATAAATTCCTCCTCATTTACTACAAAGACAAAGTAAAAAATTGATAATAAACTTTAGGTAAAAGCAGCTGCAAATTTTACCTAATTTGTTAAAATATTATTAATTTTATTACCTTGCCTAAAAGGAATTATAACATTACATGCATAAAATGTCAATATAATTCAAATTATATTGAACTAATTTTTGTAAAATATAACAGCTAAGTAATAAGAAAAACCAGGTGCTCTTAAAAACAAGTACACCTGGTTTGTAAAAATATTAGATATTAAATTTTTATGGGACGAGGTCAGTTTTCGTTGAAGCTATAAAGTAGTTGATAAGTGAAACCAGCAGCAAAACAAAGAAGGTAGCAACTAAAAATATAATGATTATAGAAGCTGTGGAAGTTGTGCTTAACGTTATGGTCAGGGCAGAAACTGAACTTAATATTGCACCGATGGACGAGTAAATAATATATTTTGCGTAAGCAAGCACAGACCTTTTACTGCAACTACATTGAGTATTTTGCATGTTTGCGGTTAAAAATAAAATAGCAAATAATGTCAAAGCACTTATAGCGAGCACAATATAAATTCCAATGGTAATGTTTGTCAATACGTTGAAACTAAAAAGAGAAGCGGCAGCTATTCCTGCAATTATACTTATGAGCAGGGCTGTGCCGATAGAGTTATGATTACACATATTTTTATATTCCTTTCTTAAATAAATAGTTTGGGTATATTAACATTATATGTATAAAAACTAATTTTGACATTTTTACGTAATAGCAAAATGAAAATTCATCGGCACAAAGTACAGTATTTAAATTTCAAGTAAAACTCAAAGTACAAATTGATTCTTTATTGGCTTGACAGCAATATGTTTATTATTTACCATGCGCAAATTTAATGCTTTACCACTTTAAAACTGATTTCTTGTGTATTTTTGCATTTTTTACTGTTTTCATACTAAGCCAACAATTTTTGTTTGTATGTTTATATTTTAAATTTTTACGTTTTAAAAAATATTTCACAGGCTAGTGCAGAGCTTGAGAGAAATGAAAAAATTATAGTGTAAAAGTAGTCTTAGTTACAAGTCCTAAGTATGTTATAGTTATAAAAATTGATCTACTTAATGAGAGTAAAATGAGTTTTAATTTAAAATAACTTATTGTCTCATAATTTTCCTTTAAAGTTATATTCAACTTGTAATTGTAGAATAGTAAAATTAAAGATAACATTATCGGGAAATATATAACAGGTTCTAAAAGCAAATTTCCAATAAAAACTAATATTAAGCTAGATATTAACAAAAATAAAGCAATAATTGATACTAGCTTACTTATCTTTTTTAATAACAAGATCTGAGTTTCAGTCAAGTTGTTCATGAAAGTATTACTCCTAAAAAGCTATTGTGGTTATAAGAAAATTCTTTTGGTAATTTTTATCGCAACAATTCATTTAGTTAAGCATATTATTAATTGTACTTCAAATCAAGTTAATTGGGTTTAATTTTTATGAATGCAGAGATCCACGTGTTAGTTAAACGCGTGGATCTTCATTTCACATTGATTCAGGAGTATTAATTTTAAACATAGTCAAAATATTTTTAATAACGATCTTAACTGCAATGCATAAAGATATTCTTGCCTGCATCAAATTTTCATTTTCGTTTTTTACTCTATGCGAATTGTAAAATTTATGAAACAGTGTAGCAAGTTCTATCACATACCTTGTGATCTTTGCAGGGTCGTAATACTTTGCCGCGTCTATGATTTCGCTTGTATATTTAGATAAATGATTGATCAATTCTTTTTCTTCGTCTGAGGATAAAAGCAAAAGTTCTTCTGGGGAACAATTTCTTATTTTTATGTTTTCTTTCTCAAGACCTTTCAAAATACTACAGATTCTTGCGTGGGCGTACTGTACGTAATAAACCGGATTTTGAGAATCCTGTTTTTTGGCTAAATCTAAATCAAAATCCATTTGAGAGTTAGCTTCTCGCATGTTAAATAGGAATCGGGCTGAATCGATAGGAACTTCATCTAAAAGGTCAGCAAGTTGAATAGCTTTACCCGTCCTTTTGCTCATTCTTACTACGTTTCCATCTTTCACGAGCCTTACTAGCTGAAAAAGCAAAACATCTAACCTTTTTTCATCTATGCCAAGAACAGCCATAGTTTTTTTCACACGAGCCACGTGTCCGTGATGGTCTGCACCCCAAAGATCTATACATATATCGAAATTTCTTTTCACGAATTTGTTGTAATGATAAGCTATATCTGAAATGAAATATGTAGGAGTGCCGTTTTTACGTATAAGTACTTCGTCTTTTTCGAGCCCCACAGCGGTTGCTTTATACCACAAAGCACCGCCTGATTCATAAGTAAGTCCTTTTTCAGCTAGAAGGTTTATTACATTTTTTATTTCTCCGTTTTTATGAAGGTCGCTTTCATGAAACCAGTTGTCATAGTTGATTCGGTATTTCTTTAAATCGTTTTGCATTTTTTCTATATTTCTAGGCAATGCAAAATCTACTAGAGCTTTTCGTCTAGTTTTTTCGTCACAGCTTATATATTTACCTCCGCATTTTTCAGCAAATTCTTTAGCTAAATCTAAAATATCTTCGCCGTGGTAACTGTCTTCAGGAAGCGAAATATAATCTTCTCCCATAAAAATTTGCTGATATCTTATATCAAGTGACATGGCAAATTTGTCAATTTGATTTCCTGCATCATTTATATAAAATTCCCTATAAACATTGAATCCTGCTGTTTCTAATACACTAGCTAAACAGTCACCTAAAGCGCCACCCCTCGCGTTTCCCATGTGCATTGGTCCTGTTGGGTTAGCAGAAACAAACTCGACCATAACTTTCTTTCCGTTTCCGTAATTTGACTTCCCATAATTATCACCTTTTTCCAGAACATCTTTCACAACTTCAGCGAAGAATTTTTCAGATAAGAAAAAATTTATAAAACCCGGTGCGGCCACTTCTGCTTTAGCAACGAGTGTATCGGTTAAGTCGATATGTTCAGCTATTATATGTGCGATTTTGATTGGAGCCATCCTAAAGTTTTTTGCGCAAACCATAGCGACATTTGTTGAAAAATTTCCATGACTTTTATCTGCCGGAACCTCAACTACAAAATTGACAACTTCTCCGCTAGGTAGCAAGTTTTCACTCATCGCTTTTGATATGGCATCATTTATTCTATCTTTTAAGATGTTCATAGTATCGATAACGATTTCAGACACTTTTATTTTCCTCCTTTATTTTTATCACGGTTACGTTTTCACTCAAAAGCTCAATGCCTGTACGCAAAGTATAATGAAGCTCTATACTTCCGCCACCATTATTTAAATTACAGCTCACTTTTTTAAGGTCAATATCCATCTCTATTTTCCCATACTTTGTACAGTATGTGCAAGTATGTTTTTTATCTTTTTCAAACACCATTTTGGATTGAATTTCGTCGGAGTGGCGCATTAAAGTAACTATACCTTTTTTATCAATTTCAATTATATTTTTAGATTTATCGCTACAATCAAACGAAACAAAAGCATAATTATCACTTTTTTTGTAAGTGCAAGGCTCTTCTACATAAACCGTATCGACTGAACTATTTACTATTTGAGTTCCTTTTATTGAAACTATGTAATTTTTATCCATAGAGCACCAGCTTACAAAACCAAGTCGCTAACATCAATTTTTTTCACACTTTTCTTAATATCTTTACATAGAAAAAGTTTAGCAGTTTCTGAGAAAGATTCGGCTGAATCACTGACGAAAAATGAGCTTTCTCCGTTACACTTTTTATCATTTAATAATTTCCTTCTGCACAATTCTTGTAAAGCGAACAAAGCTGTCTCCTTCCCGGAATTAACAATAGCAACATTTTTGCCCATAAAAGAAGAAATAATCGGCTCTATAATGGGATAATGTGTGCAGCCTAAAATCAAAGTATCTATATTTTTTTCTTTTAATTCTTTCAGATATCTCTCCACAGTTAAAACTGTAATAGGATCATCACCTATAAATCCATTTTCAACTAACGGTACAAATAAAGGACAAGCTTTTTCAAAAACTTCTATATTGGGATTTATTTTTTTTATTTCTTTTTTATATGAGCTGGTTTTTATTGTCGCAGCAGTGCCTATTACACCGACTCTACCGTTTTTAGTTACAAGACTAGCTTTTTTAGCGGTAGGCTCCACAACGCCAGTGAACGGTATACTTAAGTCTACACCGAGTCTTGTGGCAACTGAGCTAACCGTGCCACAAGCTGCTATTATCATTTTTACACCAAACGACATCAAAAATGCAACGTCTTCGGTTGCATATTTTAATATAGTTTCACAGCTGCGGTTCCCATATGGAACTCTTCCAGTGTCTCCAAAATAAATAATGTCTTCGTTTGGCAAAATGTTTAATAGTTCCTTAACCGCTGTAAGTCCGCCAAGCCCGGAATCGAAAACCCCAATAGGTTTATTTTTCATTTTTGTTAAACCTTTCTAAAGCTAAGTTAATAACTCTGTCTAGGAACTCTGGGTACGGTATACCGGTTTCCTGCATTAATTTAGGGTACATACTTATGGAAGTAAATCCCGGCAAAGTGTTTATTTCATTTAAGTAAATTTCGTTAGTTGCATTTTGTACAAAGAAATCAATTCTAGCTAAGCCCTTACAGCTCATGGTTTTGAAAGCTTTTTTTGCTATTTCTCTTATTCTATTTGAAGTTTCCTCTGAAATATGCGCCGGTATGTATAGCTTAGAATCTGAAACATATTTTGCTTCATAATCGTAGAATTCATTGGAAGGAGCTATTTCCCCAACAACCGAAGCAATTAATTCATCGTTGCCCAGAACCGCACATTCAACTTCTTGACCAACTATATTTTCTTCAACCAAAATTCTCGTATCGTGTTTTTGTGCCAATGAGATGGCATCTATTAGCTCATTTCTGTTATTTACTTTGCTTATTCCAACAGAAGAACCTGCATTTGAAGGTTTTACGAACATTGGATACGATTGAATTTGATTTTCAATATGTTCGATGCATTTGTTAGGATTTTTTTCATAGTCGTAACTTTCAATAAATGCAAACTTGGCTTTTTTTATTCCAGCAGATGTCAAGACTATGTTAGTGAAGATTTTATCCATGCAGCAGCAAGAGGACAGTACATCGCACCCAACATACGGAATCTGAGCCAGCTCGAAAAGTCCTTGTATTGTGCCGTCTTCTCCATTTTTGCCGTGGAGTACCGGAAAAATAACATCTACGTGAATAGTTTCAAATTTACCGTCATTAAAAACGTACAAACCTTTATCTCCAGCACTAGGAGAAATAAAAGCTGTTTTTTTATTTTCAACATCGTTTTCCCAAGTGTTGCTGCTGATGTTTTCGATATCTCCTGAATATAAATACCATTCACCTTTTTTAGTAATACCTACCAATAAAACGTTATATTTTTCTTCATTCAAATTTTTCAAAATAGATAAACAAGAATTTCTAGAAACCTCATGCTCGGATGAAGCCCCACCAAATAAAACAACCACATTTTTTTTCATATATAAAACTCCTTCTTGTCACTGATAATCCTAATAGCATATTATGAATTGTAGGTGCAATTTTATAATAAAAAAAGAGAAGGCATCATTACCATCTCTTTAGAAAATGCGACTTAAGCTTCGACCTTCAATACTTCTCTACCCTTATATGTTCCACAAGATTTACAAACTCTATGTGTAAGCTTTAACTCACCGCAATTAGAACATTTAACTAGAGCGGGTGATTCTAATTTCCAAACGGTTGAACGGCGTTTATCTCTTCTTGCTTTAGAAACTTTTCTCTTTGGTACTGCCAAGTTTATAACCTCCTTTTAATAATTAAAACAGTTCATAATCAAAGGCTAAAGAGAACAGTAAAAAATAAACCTTTGATATTACAATAATTAATTATATAATTTGTAAAAGAATTTGTCAACATAAAAATGTATGAATAAAATTTAAATATTATTACAAAATAGGTCAACAAGGTATTGAAAATGCGGTTGTTTTTTGATATAATAATAAATGTAACAGGTTATATTCCGTCGAAATGTTAGTTTTAGTTAAAATGACAAAAAAGGAGGGATTAAATTTGTTTTTGTCTGGAAATAATTTAGTCAATTCGAATGGCTTCCATTTTTTGTTTACGGTTTTACCTGGCACAGCGACCCTTTTATAAAATTTTATTAAGGAGAAATGTAAAATGACGACTACTCAACCTAAAGAGTTTAGTAAGTTACGCGCTTTTTTCTGGCCTATTCATAGGCATGAACTTAAAAAATTTGTTCCTATGAGCTTTTTGATGTTTTTTATTCTCTTTGTTTATACTCTTGTTAGAGACCTTAAGGATGCTTTTTTACAATATAGAAGTCACATCGCTTTCGGCACAAAAACAACCCCTTTAATCAGTGCATTAAAAATGTGGTATGTTTTACCTTGTGCATTTTTGGCTGTTATGCTGTTTACATTGCTTGTAAATAAATTTGGATCTAAAAAAACTTTCTACATAATTATAACTTTCTTTATTGCTTTCTTTGCAATATTTGGCTTATTTGTTTATCCAAATTTAGATGCTTTAATAATGCCGGCAGAGCAAATCACCGACATATTAAATTCTTGCCCGGGAGCTTTTCATACATTTTTAACTTGTCTTTTTAACTGGCCAATCACTTTGTTCTACATCTTTTCAGAAATATGGGGAACAATGGCAATATCATCTTTGTTCTGGCAATTCGCAAATGCTACAACGATGAAAAACGAAGTAAAAAGGTTTTTCGGTTTATTCCCTATTATAGGAAACATTGGATCTTATTTTGCAGCAGAAGCTATTGATAAAGCTTCTAAGAATCTGAATGACCGCAATATTTTGTTTTTAATGTTGTGTGCTTGCTTGAGTGGTGTGTTGGTTTTAGTTATGTATACTTTAATCAACAAATGGGTATTAACTGATATAAGATGTTTTGATCCAAGTCAAATAAAAAGTAAAAAGAAGAAAAAAGAAAAAGTCAGCATCATGGAAGGAATCAAAATTCTTTTCACAAACTCTTACATGGGTCTTGTAGCCATGTTAGTTGTTGGTTATGGTATGGCTATTAATTTCTCTGAAGTTGTTTTGAAGGAGCAAATGAGAACGCTTTGCACAACTCAAGGCGAATACATGCATATGTATAGCACTATGTCGAAGATGATAAGCTTATTGACTATATTCGTCACAATACTTGCTTCCAACGTTCTTAGAAGATGCAAATGGAAAACAGCAGCTCTTGTTACCCCAGCGATATTCTTGATCGCAGGTTCAATATTCTTTGGTATATCCTTATATAATAATTATGTAAGTTCTCAACTATTTGGATTTTCAGCTTTAGCACTTGCAGTTTGGGCTGGTATAATCCAAGACGCAATGGCTAAAAGTGTTAAGTATACTCTATTCGATACAACTAAGAGCATGGTTTACATTCCTCTTGACGAAGATACAAAGACAAAAGGTCAAGCTGCAGTTGAAGTTGTTGGAGGAAGAGCTGGTAAAGCTGGTGCATCATTTATTCAACAGATTATGTATGCGTTCAGCCCAGACGTTATGAAAAACGTTATTGCTATTGTAGCGATATTTGCAGTGTCTGTTATTGGATGGATTGTATCTGTATTCCGTCTAAACGGCAAATATGAGGCAGCTGTAACAGAGCAAAATGAACCAGAACCAGTAAAAGTAGAAGCTGCAGAGGCTGTAGCAAAATAAACTATATAATGTTTATAAAAAGGCAACTATTTATTTTAGAATAGTTGCCTTTTACTATATAAAAGATTTTTAAATGATTTATAAGCGAATTAAACTTAAATATAAACCCTTTACAGCGGCAAAAAAATTAATTTTCTCTACAGAAGCGGTAGCAACTACATCGTATTCTGCTACGGTTTCGTCAGCATTTTTATAAATTAATTTCCCTAAAAGCTTACCTTGCTCGAATGGTGCCTCTGCTTCATTCACTATTTGCAACTCACTTGTGATATTTTGCTCTTGCCCTTTTTTTACTAAAATATTTTTATCTATAGTTACACTTACAGGAACTTCTGACAGGGTTCCATTTTTAACTTTGACTGACTTTACCATATTTTCTGGTACTTTAGGTGTCATCACTTCGTAATTCGCAAAACCAAAGTCTAAAAGCTTAGCAGCAGAAGCAAATCGTTCTTTACCTGTTTTGTCACCCAAAACCACAGCCACAAGTTCTAAATTATTCCTTTTAGCCGTAGCCACTATGCAACAGCCGGCTTCACTGGTAGTTCCAGTTTTTAGACCCGTAATACCACTGTAACTTTTTAAAAGCTTATTTGTATTCACAAGCTGCGTTTTTCCGTTTCTCAAGTAATCTATCCAAATAGATGTATAGCTGAAAATACTTTTGTGTTTCATAAGTTCTCTTGCCATTAGCGAAATGTCGTATGCTGTGGTAACGTGCCCATCTTCGTCTAGCCCATTACAGTTTTTAAATGTAGTATTGTTCATGCCTAATTCTTTTGCTTTTTGGTTCATCTCTGAAACAAACGCTTCCTCTGTACCAGATATTTGTTCAGCAAGCGCTACTGCCGCATCGTTTGCAGAAGCCACCACAACCGCTTTTATCATATCGTCCGCGCTCATAGCTTCGCCCGGCTCCAGCCATATATCAGACCCACCCATCGATGAAGCATGTTCACTTGCGACTATTTTATCAGACAATGAAAGTTTTCCGCTTTCTATTGCTTCCATCACCAAAATCAAAGTCATTATTTTCGTAATGGATGCGCAGCTCCTCACTTCATCGGAAGATTTATCATACAAGACTTTACCACTTTCGGCATCTACCAAAACAGCAGACGGAGCCGAAATATCTAGCTCGACATTCTCCTGAGCAAAACAAAAATTTATTTTAGAAAACATGAAAATACTTACAAACAATATATACAAGAACTTTTTGAAATTCATATGACTTCTCCTCATTTTCAATATATATAAAAATATGTCCTTTGACTTATAAGTATTCACTTAACATTTAAAATAAAAGAGTATAACGCTTTAATTCTACAAATAATATAATAAGTTTATTTTGAATTGAGGAGATTTTATGGCAAAGAGAATAGGCAGATATACTATAAAAATGGAAAACCACCCTGCTATTATCGGATATGCAGCTGTATGTGGAAAAAAAGAAGCAGAAGGTCCCCTGGGGCATTATTTCGATTATACATTTGATGACTCGATGTTGGGAGAGACAAGTTGGGAAAAGGCCGAAAGTCGATTGCAAACTGAAAGTGTTATCAGAGCTCTAAATAAATCTGGGGTGGCTAAAGAAGATGTAGATTTTATTTTTGCTGGTGATTTATTAAACCAGTGCATTTCTTCAACCTTTGGACTTAGAAGTCTTAACATACCTTTTCTAGGACAATTTGGTGCTTGCTCTACAATGGCTCAAACTTTGGCGCTTTCTTCTATAATGGTAGAAACTGGTGTTGCCAAACACTGCATAGCTGTAACGTCGTCCCATTTTTGTGCAGCAGAAAGGCAGTTTCGTTTTCCGCTAGAGTACGGTGGCCAAAGAACTCCGACAGCTCAATGGACAGTTACCGGTTCTGGTGCAGCAGTTTTGGGCAAAGATGATAAAAGTCCTTTTATTTCTACTGTTACTGTGGGGAAAATAGTAGATTTAGGGGTAAAGGATGCTAACAATATGGGGGCTGCAATGGCTCCGGCTGCCGCTGCAACCATTTCAGATTTTTTTAACGATACTAAAACAAAACCATCAGATTATGATTTGATTTTAACAGGAGATCTTGGAGAAGTAGGTAGCAAACTTTTAAACGAGTTGCTAATCAAGGAAAATATAGATATATCTAAAAACCACTCTGATTGTGGAATTTTAATATTCGATAAAAAATCTCAAGATGTGCATGCTGGAGGCTCAGGGTGTGGCTGTTCAGCTTCAGTCTTATGTTCAACTATACTCAATAAATTAAGTTCTAAAGAAATGAACAATATTCTTTTTATAGCTACAGGTGCTTTGATGTCACCAACATCGTCTCAGCAAGGAGAAAGCATTCCGTCCATTGCACATTTAGTAAATATAAAATCAAGTAAGAACTTGTAACATTGAAAAATTAAAAAGTAACTTTTATTTATGTGTCTAGGTTGATTTACTTTCGCACTGGTTCACCTAAATGCAGCAAAAGAAAATTGCATTTTGAGACACAACTTAATACTACGAACTTTCACCACCAGTTTGACTGGTGGTTATAATTTTTAGAGTATGAAAATTTTGATTAAATATGAGTGCATAAAATCGGATTTATGATATTTCTGCGGAATTTGGCTATTGCCCTTTGGGTAAGTAAGAATGTTGTATTCAATTAAAAAACTCATTGTGCTTGGGATTAAACAGATAAATAAAAACAAAAAGCGAGATTGTAAGTAAGGGAGATTTCTAATGACGAATAAGGCAATGTTGCAATGATCGATTATCATTGAGCGAATGCATTTTAAATCAAGTTTTTAAAGTTAAGTGCCAAATCTTGAAATTCGTTAAAAAAATTACTTACGTGATAACCATCGCATGTAGCATGATGAACCGAAATAGAAACTGGCAATAAAAACTTGCCATTGTTTTCAAAGAACTTTCCTACCATAACAAAGGGAGGTAACCACACAACATCACGTGTAGGAAAGCAGTCAAAACTCGTAAAACTACTCCAAGGAAGTGAACTCATATCGAAACAATTTGGTGGATATTGTCCTTTGGCGGCCATACTTCGGATTTCACCATAGGTGTTAATATCTTTAATAAATCTTTCATAAAATACTTCAAAATTATCTGAATATTCTGTCAATAATATTGAAATTCTTTTATCGCTTTCATGGAATATCGGATATCTAGGATGAATTACATCGTAAATACCTAGGTTACCTTCATCATCGTAATTCATTTTAAATTCATCGTTTGAGTTTAGTACCTTTGATTTAGCTGAGGCGAGCTTGTATAGTGACGATGCCTTGAAAGAGCAAGTTTCAATGTTTAAAAGCGGCACGCTAACCGCTGGAATCGATGAAGACGATGACGCAATTTTTGCAGAGTTGTTAGGTAAAACCGTTGATGAGGAAACTGGCATTGTGACTTCAAACGTCAGTGATGAGCTTATTTATGTCGGCTTCGGACACATTGTTCCGAAATTGGTTAATGGAAAAAGAAAATATAAAGTAGAGTTTTTCCAAAAATGAAATTTAAACCATTTATAGCGGATGCGAAAACAAAAAGTGATAATTTAGAATTCACTACACCATCGGTTGAAGCGACGATTTTTGAGAATGGTTCGCGAGTCTGCGCTGCCGGTGGTAGATAAAGTGGACTCGACGAACAGGAAAAAACACAGAGTAATGCAAGTGGCAACGAGCAGAACGACAATGTTTTTGACCGAAACTGAGATTGGGAAAAGCATAAGGTTTATGGTACTGAAAGCGAAGCAAACACTGCGCTAGATGGCTTCTTTGTGCAATCGCAAGACATGGGGTCCACAAAAAGTTGGTAGCTCGAAAAGATGCGTAAAAACGGTGCGTTTACAAGTCGTTAGCCGATTCGAGCGAAACTTTTTGGAGAGAGGAGGAGCAGTGGAATGTGTGAGTTTTTGCCTTTTTAAGGCAAAACGAAAAAAATGAAACTTGTGACGACGAACAGGGGAGTAATAGTTTTTGATAGATAAAATCAATTATTTAGAAACTGAGGCAGAGAAAATAGGAAAGAAAATGACACCAATAACAGCAAAAAAAGCTGGCAGAATCTTAACTGAA
>OIZV01000410.1_pt1 | contig 22135 bp, 19 predicted proteins | sample 1588681 | NCBI WGS metagenome assembly OIZV01 (sample SAMN03283281) | human gut metagenome | biome: human-associated habitat; material: feces | host: Homo sapiens | place: Peru | collected 2012 | reverse complement strand
AAGGGACCTGAACAGCGCAAAATCCGCAAGCGGGTACTCGCTTGCTGTGCTTGCTATCGTAACCCTTCCCTCGTTTTTCCCTCTATCAATACTACAATTTGAAACGGAGATTTTGGCTTATAAGCAAAAAGGACGGTGTCGATTTTTTGTCGCACCGTCCAGTAAAAAATAATTTGATGAATGATTACCACTACGAAAGATGTGCTCCCTGTACTCCACTTACAAAAAAATCACACAACTTCTTCACATAGAATTGTGCTTCCTCACGGTTCATGCCGTGCTGCAGCGGTTCAAATATTCCGGAGTAAAAAGTGTGCGTCAGTAAATGTAGAATCTTTAATGTGATCTCCTGATTTTCTGCACCGCGCATGGCAAAAAACTTGCTTAAATGCCTGCAGTTTATTTCGGTAAGGGTCTCCACCATCGCCTTATACCTTGTTCCTTCCAAGCACCGTATAGCCAAGCGGAACTCGTCGGCATGGTCAAAAATATGATCCATCATTTTAGAATAGATCTCAGTAGGGTCAGAAGAAAAGGAAGGTACTTCAAGGGTGGTTTGGTACTCCGCCCAATATGTGTCTCCATAATCACGGTAGAGTGCGATCAATTTCTCCGTAGCGGGACCAACGATGGCATCAAATAGTCCCTCTTTATTGGGGAATCGCGTATAGACTGCCCTGGAACTGGTATCGGCCTTTTTCGCAATCTCCCGGATGGATGCGTCCTGAAAACCTTTTTCAAGAAACTCTGATTTTGCACATTCCAACAGCCGAGCAGAAACGCCGCTGATGCGCTTTGGCATGATAATCCCTCCTCGTGTAAGAACATCTATGCATTCATTTTAAGGATAACTCCCGCTATATGTCAAGGCAAAATGAAGGGGTTGACATTTTGGATGTAACAGATTAGAATATGCGTTGAAACAGCGTTTCAATTGAGGGCTGTTTTTTTGAAGTCAGTCGTTAGCGAACGCTAACCGAAGGAGGAAGGTTCATATGAAAGAAAAGGGTGTTATATCGCGGTTGTTTCAGTACATGGGCATATTCAAGATCACAATGGCAATTTCTTTTGTACTGGCGGCTATTTCTGCCGTGGTCAATTTAAGCGCCTACACCTGTGTTTACAATGTGGCAAAAGAGATCGTTGCATCTCACGGGAACTTTGCCTCATTGGATCAGGCATATCTGATTGAACTGGGGTGGAGGGCTGTGTTCCTGATCTCTGCAGCTTTTGGGCTTTACGGGATGGCGCTACTCTTTTCCCACATTACGGCCTTCAATACGGTTGCAAGACTGCGCATTCAGTTGATTCGGCATATTGGAAACCTCCCCTTGGGCTATCACTCCAACAATCCCAGCGGCAAGCAGAGAAAAATTATTGAGAAGAATACGGACAATCTGGAAACGATCATTGCGCACCAAATGCCGGACTTTGTTCAATCCGCCGCAATGCCCTTTGCGTTTTTGATATTCATGTTCCTATATGATTGGCGACTCTCTCTGACCTGCCTGATACCTATTTCCCTTGGCTTTATGATTTTGGCTTGGATGCTTAAAGATGAAAGCGAGGGCTTTGCCAGGCAATACCAGAAATCAGCGGAGGATATCAACAATGCAGCTACGGAATATGTCCGGGGAATCTCCGTAGTAAAGGTATTTGGACAGACCGCAAATTCCTTCCGCCGCTACAAAACCGCAGTACAGGAATATAGCGACTATATGACGAAGTATGCGCTCTCTATGGAGAATACAGATAGCGCCTATAACGCCATCATCAACGGCATCTTCTTTTTCCTGCTGCCCGGCGGCATCATCCTGTTCAATGCCAGTCAAAGCGTGGAGAAAGTTATTTTAAGTTTTATTTTTTTCGCTGTGCTGATTCCCTCTGTGGTTACGATCTTATCCCGTATTATGAAAAGTTCTTCAAATTTGATGATAGGGAAAGCATCGCTGGAAGCCATCGACAAGATTTTGGCAGAGCATCCCCTGCCTAAAACGGAGTCGCCCCGACAGCCACAAAGCTATGACATTCAACTGGAGCATGTCTCCTTTGCCTATGATGAAAACGCAGAGAAAGCCCTGGATGATGTTTCCCTTACCGTCAGGCAGGGAACTGTTACCGCTTTGGTAGGCGAGTCCGGCGGCGGCAAGAGTACGATTGCTAATTTGATCGCACGATTTTGGGACGTTCAGGAAGGAACCGTCAATATTGGCGGTGTGGATGTCTGCGATATGGACTACGGGGAGTGGATGAAACGGGTCAGCATCGTTTTTCAGGATACCAGCCTGTTCAAAATGTCCATCTTGGAAAATGTGGCGACCTTCTGCCCCGATGCCACAAGAGAAGAAATTCTGCGTGCCCTCCACCTGGCCCAGTGCGATGATATTTTGGAAAAACTTCCTGACGGTGTTGATACTGTGATTGGGACGAAGGGCATCTATCTCTCCGGTGGCGAGATGCAACGAATCGCCCTGGCGCGGGCCATCCTCAAGGATGCTCCCGTGATTTTATTAGACGAAGCCACCGCCTTTGCGGATGCAGAGAACGAGTATCTGATCCAAAAGGCGCTGGATGAGTTGCTGCGCGGGAAGACCGTTTTAATGATTGCCCATCGCTTGTCTACTATCCTCCATGCGGATCAGATTTGCGTGCTGGAACACGGGAAAATTGTAGAGTGTGGAACGCACCCGGAACTCATGAACAGGGGCGGTGTCTATGCCAGGATGTTCCACGAGTATCAGAGTAGTATCTCCTGGAAGATTGGAGGGAAACAGTATGCTTAAAATAATCTATCATCTCAGCGATGAGGGGAACCGTCGGCTCGTAAAAGCCGGTCTTTGTATGTGCCTTTATAATCTTGCCTGCCTACTCCCGGTCATACTGCTGGCCATGGTCGCAGATGAAATGCTGGAACGCTACTTTGGTACAGTACAAGGGAGCATCCCGCTTTGGGGGTATTGGGGAACTGCTCTCATTTTGTTACTCCTGATTTTTTTAACCTATCGTATGACATATCGGAACAAGTACCTGACTTCCGGGCAGGAAAACAGGAAACTGAGGATGAATTTGGCCGACAAGATCCGCAAGCTCCCCTTGTCCTATCTAGGACGGCGAGATCTGAGTGACTTAACCACGGCTATCATGGACGATGTTTCCGCTGTGGAAGGGGCCTTGACCAACGGAGTAACAGAATTTATCGGAGGAGCTCTCTCCGGACTAATCTCCATTCTGCTTCTACTTCTTTGTGACTGGCGCCTGGGTTTGAGCCTTGGACTCTGCCTTCCGGTGGTTGCTCTGGTGATGGCGTTGTGTCGGGGGATTTCAGAGGGGACCAATAAGAAAAACAAGCAAAAAAAGCTCAATATTAGTGATGGTCTGCAAGAATACTTGGAGAATATCAAGGTCCTGCGGACTTCAGAGAAAATGGGCCTCTACCAAAAGGGATTGACCGCAAAAATCAAGAAAGTTATCCCCGGTCTGGTGCTGTATGAGTTCCTCGCAGGCTTTTCCATCTCCATCTCGTACAAGGTGATGCGGCTGGGGCTGGGCGCGGTGATCATCATTGGATCAGGCCTGCTGATCGCCGGAGAGATCAGTACCTTTTTATTCATTTTATTCTTGTTTGTGGCAGTGAGGATCTACGAGCCCTTTTCCAAGGCGTGTGAGATGCTGGGAGAACTGATCTTTTCTCTGGTCAGCGCCGGGCGAATCGGAACGATTCTGCACTACCCGGAGCAGACCGGCACGGCCGATTATCCTCTGGAACAGTTTGACATCACCTTCGACCATGTGAGTTTTGGCTACAACGAGGATGATGTAATACACGATGTGTCCTTTACTGCAAGACAGGGGGAGATTACGGCTCTGGTGGGGCCTTCCGGCTGCGGGAAAAGCACCCTGTGCAAATTGGCGGCCCGTTTTTGGGATGTGGAGCGGGGTAGCGTCAGAATCGGCGGGGTCAATGTCAATGAGATCGACCCGGAAACGCTTCTTCGGAATGTTTCCATCGTGTTCCAGGATGTAGTGTTGTTTAACGATACCATCTACAACAATATCAAAATTGGAAAAGAAAACGCCACCCAAGAGGAGATTATAGCAGCGGCGAAACTGGCGCAGTGCGACGAATTCATCCGACGCTTACCGCAAGGGTATAACACTGTAATCGGAGAAAACGGCAAGACGCTTTCTGGCGGTGAACGCCAGCGGCTATCCATCGCACGGGCGTTTTTGAAAGATGCTCCCATCATCCTGTTGGATGAAAGTACAGCTTCCATTGACCCGGAGAATGAGACAAAGATCCAACAGGCCATCGGAACTCTCATTCAGAACAAGACAGTCCTGATTATAGCGCACAAGCTGCGTTCCATCGTGGAGTGTGATCAAATCGTCGTGCTAAAAGAAGGACAGTTGGAGGAAAAGGGCACCCATGACGAGCTGATGAGCCATGAGGGGCTTTACCACACTCTATATTCTTTGCAGAATGAGAGTTTGAACTGGACGGTCAAATCATAGCGAGAGGAGGCTCAGAAAGCCTTGGGGCAAAAGAAATCTGCTTTATTGCAGACAGGAACACGAAATTTCATCTTACGCAAACTTTGCGAATGTATGTTGACGCTGTTTATCGTGACGGTCATCTCTTTCGTTCTTATGAAAATATCTCCTATCGACCCGGCTGTTGCCCAGGCGCAGCGTCTGATGAACGCCACGCCGGAATACATCGCACAACTGCGGGAGGAAATGGGGCTCAACGACCCGCTTCCGATGCAGTATATCAGATGGCTGAAAGACGCGGTGCATTTGGATTTCGGCACATCAATTGTCAATGGCCGGAATGTCTATTCCGAAGTGACACAGGCTTTTTTATTTACACTTACCACCGTACTGCTCGCTATGATCATTGAGGCGATTGGAAGTGTACTGGTAGCCTGTCCGCTCTATTGGAAACGGAAACGGCTCAGCGGCCGTTTCATGGAGATTATTTGCTTTATTATTTTTACCATACCCACCTTTTTTGTTGCGAGCTGGTTCTTGGATCTGTTTGCACTCAAACTGGGATGGATATCCATATCAGGAAATGTAGGGCTCAAGCGATATCTTCCGGCGGCGCTTTGCATTTCGCTTAATGGGATTGCTTTTTTCAGCCAGATGCTGGCAAAAGGATTAGAACGAGGGATGCAGGAGGAGAGTGCGTTTTATTGCCGGTGCCGCGGGCTGAGCGAACGGCGCATACTGATTTTTCACGCATTCCCGCAAGCCGTTTCTGAAGTTGTACCCAGCTTCATGCAGGTTATGGCGCTGAGTTTGGCCGGTTCCATCATCGTGGAGCGCATCTTCTCCCTGCCGGGCTTAGGATATTTGGTGATTGAAAGCGTACTGAACCGCGATGCGCCGATGATCCACGCCGCTATCGTGTATCTGGCATTTTCCATCGTTCTGTTTAATACGCTTTCGGATATTTTACAGCGTGTATTACCCGGTGGTGCCGCAAAGGAGGTGTGACATGCAGAAAAAACGAAAGTTGCCAATTTACGCTGTACTGTCTATTGCCTTTCTCATTTTTTGTTCTACGGGGTTCCTTCTGGCTCCCAATGATCCAAAAGCACTCACTCTGGAAGCCAAACTGCTTTCTCCATGTATGAGTTACCCCTTTGGAACAGACGAACTCGGGCGCTGCATTTTCTCCAGGATATTGATGGGCGGATATGTCACGCTTGGGATGGCGCTATGCAGCGCCGCCATCGTTGCGGTGGCAGGTACTGCGGCTGGACTGCTCCTTGGACACGCTGGCTCTGGCAAGCGGATCGTAGTGGATAGTGCAATCAATGCGGCTACGGCAATTCCGCCAATCGCCTATCTTGTCATTTTTAACGGAATATGGGGCAATTCCATTCCGACGATGATGGTGGCGCTGACCGCCTCGCTGATCCTGCGCATGGTCAAGCTGGTCAAAACTCTGACGGAGATTGAAATGGGAAAAGCCTACATTATGTGTATGGTTTCCTCCGGTGCAACGAAAAATGGAATCCTGTTTGCTCATGTTCTCCCGAATATCGCAGGGGAGATTGTCCATTTTCTCTGTTTGTCCTGCGCAGAGATGATTGTTGGGATATCCGCCTTTTCCTTTATCGGTTTTACATTAGGAGACGAGGTAATCGATTGGGGCAGCATGCTGGCCTCTGCCCGTAAACTGATGGGCGTCAAACCATCCTTGCTGTTTTACCCCAGCCTGTTTATTTTCTTGAGCACAGTTTCTTTCAATATGCTTGGCAGGCTGTTTCAAAAGGAGAACACCGATCATGCTTGAGATCAAAAACCTGTCGGTTTGCGGAAAACAGCAAATTCCCCTACTGCGCAATATTTCTTTTACCTTGGAGCAGGGGCAGTGTTTAGGCCTTACCGGAGCCAGCGGTTCCGGCAAGACAACACTGCTGAAATCGGTAATGGGGGTACTGGATGATACCTGCACCATAACCGGCGGTGAACTTCTATTAGATGGGGAAGATCTGTCGATGCTCAGTCCTTCCTGCAGGCGGGCTCTTTGTGGCACGACCCTGGGCTTTGTACCGCAGAATCCTATGACAGCATTTAACCGCAATATGAAGATGGGTACACAGCTTATGGAAACGATCACTGCCAGGTTGGGTGTATCACGCCATGAGGCCAAAGTGATTGCTGTAGAGAATTTAGAAAAGGTCAATCTCCCTGATAAAGAACGCATCTTAAATGCATATCCGCCAGAACTGTCAGGCGGGATGCTTCAACGGATTGCATTTTCCATTCTGCTGGCATTAAACCCCTCTTATATCTTGGCTGATGAGCCAACCTCGGCCTTGGATGAAGCAAACCGTGATATTCTGCTGAGAATGTTCCAGAAACATACGAAGGAAACTGGGATATTATTTATTTCCCATGATGCGGCCGCGCTGCATTCCTTATGTGGGGAGATTATGGTCATGCAAAATGGTGTGATTATTGAGCGTGCAGAGGCGGACTCTCTTTTTCGGTATCCGCGCACCGAAAGGACAACAGATTTTGTGCGTTATACCTCGGTACAGAAGGGAGGCGATTGGGAATGGAGCGTGTCATAGTAGCCAAGGTTTCTAAACGCTACCTTGATGCCAAAGGTAACCCGTTCCATGCGTTGGATCAAGTATCCTTTACCTGGGATCGAGGAACAAATCTCGCTGTAACTGGCGAGAGTGGGTCGGGCAAAAGTACGCTGGCCCGGCTGTTAATTGGAATTGAACCTCCGACCTTGGGTGAAATTACATTGGATGGCGAGAATATTGCGAGGTGGAACTTTCGGCGCTGGCGCAAGGCCCGCCATCATATTCAAGCAGTCTTTCAGGATGCGGCTGGGACCATGGATCCCGCATATTCTGTATACCGTAATATGGAGGAAACGCTGAGAAATCTAACAACGCTCAACTCCGCGCAGCGGAAAAAAACGATTCTGGAACTGATGGAACTGACTCGGATGGATCAGCATCTGCTGGAGGTCCCTGTTAAACAACTCTCTGGAGGTGAGCAGCGCAGGCTTTCCCTGCTACGGGCGTTATCCATCAAACCGGATTTTCTGGTTCTTGACGAAGTGACCAGCGGACTTGATGTGGTGTCAGCAGATGCGGTACTAACACTGCTGGAGAATTATCACACTCATTATGGGTGTTCTTATCTCCTGATTACCCATGACCGGCAAGCAGCTTATCGAATTTCTGACCATATTCTCGTTATGGAAAAGGGGAAGATCATACAACACGGAAGAAGGCGGGTCAAACCGCTTTCTGAATAAAACTACGATTAAACAAGAAAGGGGATCTTAAATGAACAAAAAGATCTGGACCGCCGCACTGGCTGTGTGCCTTTGCGCATTGCTACTACTATCCGCTTGCGGATCAAAAGAAGGCACGGAGACGGTCAGCGGGGACGAAGCAGAAACAAAGACCCTAACCCTGGCTGCGTCCGGTGAATCGGATGTGTTGGCCTCCTTTTACATGGGGACGGACAACATGCCCACCATTAAACTGGTATATGATACTCTGGTGAAGTATGAGAACGGCGAATTTGTCCCAGGCTTAGCGGAGTCCTGGGAATTCAGTGATGACGGGAAAACGTTAACCTTCCAACTCCGAGCTGGAGTCAAATTTCATGATGGAACCGCCTGTGATGCCGAGGCTGTTAAAGCCGATTTGGAATATAAGCAGAACAACCCCGGCTTTATGGCCCTCAAGGCGATTACCGCAATTCAGAGCATAGAGGTGGTGGACGAAACGACCCTGAGCATCCACTATCCCGCACCGTACTACGCTTATCTGGCAGATTTCTGCTGGCCGGATGTAATGATTATAGTGTCACCCACAGTCTTTATCGAAGGTGATTATATGAACTTTTCCGGCATTTCCGGCACTGGCCCCTATGCGTTTGACCATCGGGAATCGGGTCAGTACACCCGTTTTGTACGCAATGAGGACTACTGGGGAGATGCTCCGTATTACGATGAGATCATTGTGAAATACATCCCGGAGTCCACCTCTCGCATCCAGGCGCTACAAAATGGGGAGATTGACATGATCTTTGGTAGCGCCCTTTTGTCCTATGACGAATATGTGCAGGTCACAGCAATGGACGGCATGGCGGGTCAGATATCAGAATCCGATACCCGCGTCCGAGATTTGGCGGTCAACGCTAGCCGACCGTTACTCACAGACCTTAAGGTGCGGCAGGCCATCGCCTATGCCATTGATAAGGAATCACTCTCGGAAAACCTTACTTACGGCTATGAGAAAGCTGCAGAATTACCCTTCACCGAGGGCTCTCCCTATATGGATATAGTTTTGGAACAGACTTATTCCTATGACCAGGAACAGTCGAATTTGCTTCTGGATGAAGCCGGCTGGATTATGAATGACTCCACCGGCATCCGTGAGAAGGATGGGCAGTCCCTGAGTTTGGTATTGACACTGGATTCCGCCTATGGCAGTTTCGATCACTCTGTTGCAACTGTAATCAAAGACCAGTTATCCAAGGTTGGCATTGAGGTAAGCATCAATGGAATGGAAAAGATGGATTGGATGAACGGCTATATGGCGGGAGAATTTGATTTGACCCTTTGGCCGGGAAACTATGCCTTTGCAAATCCAAACTGCTGGTTCAACCCCATGTCCAGCATGACGCCGCAGACTCCGGCGCTGATGGGCTTGTCTGACTCGCAGGAATTTTTGGACGCCATTGCGGAAACGACTGTGACTGATGATGAGGAGCGGCTGACAGAACTCTTTACCTACCTTTACAACTACGACATCGGCAATGTGATCGATATTCCTCTGAACTACTACAAGGATGTCATTGTTTACAACAGCGAAAAAATTGCTGGATACGAATTTGACAGTGCACCCTGCTTCTTTGATGTGGCACGATTGACACCGCAGTAACCAAAGGTTACGAGGATCAGGTGCGGAAATGGATAAAGCAACCCTTCATGCGTCCAGAGAGGACTATCTGGAGGCTATCCTTGTTCTCCAAAAACAAAAGGGTATGGTGCGCTCCGTGGATGTTGCCCGGCACATGGAGGTGTCAAAGCCAAGCGTGAGCCGTGCCGTGACCACTTTGAAGGAGGGCGGGTTCCTTACAATGGATGATGATTTCTTTCTTCATCTGACTGACTTGGGGTGGGAGGTAGCCGAGCAGACCTATGAGAAGCACCGCTTTTTCACGAATCTGCTCACCGAGGCCGGCGTAGCCCCGAAAACAGCAGAACGGGACGCCTGCCGGATGGAGCACGTCATCAGCCAGGAGTCCTTTAGGTGTCTGCGCGATGCCTACAAAGCAAAAAAAGAATAATCTGCCCGCATGGTAAACGGGTAAAACAGTAACGCGGTCGGGCATATCGAACCCGACCGCGTTACTCGTCTTTCTGGAAGGCTTCCGCCTGTTTACAGAGCGCGATATATTTTTCGATTTCTGCTTCGCTTTTCCCGGCAAAGAAGTCCGCGACTGTTTTCGAAACGGTCTGATTTACCATTTTCGGGAAGATGGCGGCGTCCACGCTGATATTCAATTCTTTGGCGACAAGGACCACCGTTTCAAATTTCGGATTACTCTTGCCAGTTTCCAAATCTATGATTGTGCGGGGGTTCATACCGAGGCGTTCAGCTAACTGCCTCTGCGTCAGATGCTGCCGCTTCCGTTCTGAACGCACCTTCCATGCAAATAGATCCAGCGGATTGTTCACTACACATCACCTCTACATCGAAGCGAGTTATGGCTCGCTTTTTATATACTACGACTCACATCCCGCAAGGCCCGTCCCTTTGACCACCTGCGCATGGGTGCGGGCTGCCGCTCTCCGCCCCGTTTCGTTCCGGCCTGTCAACCTGAACGAAACGAAAGGAACCGATTATGAGCGGCAAAAAGTTTTTTAATATAAATGCGGAAAACCAGCCAAACAGCGGCATTGCCATAACAGTAGTGGGCGAAAGGGGAAGAAAAGAACTGCCTCCCGGCACGAAGGGAGGTGAGAACTTGAAACCTGACCGCCACTACGAGCATAAGCAGCACGCCTTTGACAGCTACTGCAAGAGATCCATCAAGAATGAAGCAATGAACGCTTACACGCAGCTTCGGAAACGGAGCCGGCGTGAGGTCTCACTCAGCGAGCTGCCGGAGGATGCAATGGCCCAGCTTGCGGTTTATGACCGCTACTCGTGGGAATACACGACCTTCCCTGTGGGAGGGGCCGTGATTCTAATCGAGGATGACCGGCTGGCCGAGGCGCTTCTGGCGCTGCCCCAGGAGGACCGGGACATCTTTATGATGCACTGGTTCCTGAACATGGTAGATCGCGAGATTGCCGAGTACATGAACATGGCCCGCCGGACGGTCAACACCCGCAGGCAAAAAGCCTATCGGCTGCTGAAGGAGCTGATGGGAGGTGAAGCGGATGACTAAATCTGCGAATATGCGGGCGTCACTGATACCTTATCCGGTGATCGCTGCCGCTGTCGGAGGCAATCCCGAAGCGGTAAACCGGGTGATCCAGCACTATTCTGGCTACATTGCTGCGCTGTCCATGAGGACAAGCTATGACAAAAACGGCTTTCCTCACTCCTTGGTGGATGAAGATATGCGCAGGCGGCTGGAAACAAAGCTGATTATCTCCATCCTGAAATTTGACCTGAGCTGATTCAGGACTGGGCGCTGCGTGTTTCCCCCTTTCCATGTGGCGCCCTGTATCGCTCCTTGACAAAGAAAGCCCGGCGGGAGGCCTCCGGCGCAGCATAAGGCAGACGGATACGATCTGTCTGTGTGGAGCCGGGCGGCCGGTGCGCCACGACCCTGTTGCAAGTCCGCAGGACGGGACCCCTACCAAACAGGTGAGCGACAAAACCGAGCCGTAAAACAGGTGTGGCAGCCTGTGGGCGAGGATGCGCAGGCAGGATAATGAGACTCGCGCATTGGACGCCCACAAAGCATCGTGCGCCGCACCCATCAGCATGGGCCGGGGTGAAATTCCCGTGGAGCTGCGGCCAGCAGCCATCCGTTTTTTGCCTCTTTCATTTTTTACTACACGCAAATGAAAGGGGATTATTATGCAAGATCATAATTCTGTTTCAAGCGGTAAAAAACCGCAGGACAACCCTTTGAAAGAAGAAAAGACCTATCGCTTCGGCAATAGGTCTTTTGTTGTAGAGTCTGTTTTCAAAGAGGATAGCCCGGATACCCTGGGAAGTGTCCTTCTTCGATTGATGAAGGCCGAAAATGAGAAAATGTAAACTTTCCATACTCGGCTGACACGGGCAGAGGACAGCGGTATAATTGTATTGGGAATATAAGATATGCGCTGTTCGGCTGTCCAGAAAGGAGGACTTATGAGACAGTCGAATAACAAAAAATCCCGTGATGTGACCGCTTTCCTCTACGAGCGGCTTTCCCGTGACGACAATTTGGAGGGTGAGAGTTACAGCATTGGAAATCAAAAAAGGCTGCTGACCAAAGTGCGAAAGAGAAAGGCTACACCAACCTGATCCATTTCCTGGACGATGGCATTTCCGGCGTCACGATGGACCGCCCTGGTTTTGTGGAGATGATCCAGCAACTTGAGCAGGGACGGGCCGCCGCAGTATTTGTCAAAGACCTTTCCCGCCTGGGCCGTAACTACATCGAGGTCGGCAGGCTGACCGAGGAGTTCTTCCCCAATCACGACATTCGGCTGGTCGCTGTTTCGGACAACATCGACACCGACGAAGGTGAAAACGAGCTGGCTCCCATCCGCAATCTTTTCAATGAGTGGTATGCCCGCGACATCAGCAAGAAGCGGCGTATCAGCAACAAGATCAAGGGAAATGCGGGCGAGCCGATGGGCCAGCCTCCCTACGGATACATCAAAGACCCCAACAATCCGAAACGCTGGATCGTAGATGACGAAGCCGCCCAAGTGGTTCGGCGGATTTACAGCATGACCCTGGAGGGCTACGGGACGGAACAAATTGCAGCCCAGCTTGAAAAGGACGAAATCCTCACCCCGCGTGCCTATTGGCTAAAGAAGGGCATCAAGCGCCCCGGAAAGGGCAAGCAGCAGCCCGCTACCAAGTGGAACAGTTCCACTGTGACCAAAATCCTGTCTTTGCAGGAGTATTGCGGCGACATTCTCAACTTCAAGACCTATTCTAAATCCTACAAGAACAAAAAGAGGTTGGAGAATGACCGTGAAAATTGGGTCATCTTCAAGGACGTCCACAAGCCGATTATCGAGCGGTCCGTATTTGAGCAGGTGCAGCAGAAGCGGGGAAAAATCCGCAAGCGTCGCACCAACGAAGGCGAGCACAACATGTTCTCTGGTCTGCTGGTCTGTGCCGACTGCGGCAGCAATCTTCACTTCCACTTCAATCAGGGTAACCCGGAGATCAAGTATTTCAACTGCTCCAACTATAAGGGCAACCGTGGGAGCTGTACTTCCACCCACTATGTCCGAGTGGATTTTCTGGAACAGGTTGTGCTTGGCGAGATACGGCGCCTGACGAAGTTCGCCAGCCTCTATGAGGACGAATTCCTGAAAGCGGTGATTGGGCACTCCCAGCAAGCGGCGGAGACCGACCGCAAGCTGAAGGAGAAGGAATTGAAAGCCCTGCTTACACGCGACGAGGAACTGGACGGGCTGTTTGAACGCATCTATGAGGACAATGTTTCCGGCAAACTCTCTGACGACCGTTTTGCGAAAATGTCCAGACGGTATGAGGATGAGCAAAAGGAGCTGGCGGAGAAAATAAAAAAGCTCCGCTCCGAAATCGAGAAGCACAGCAGCCAGGCCATGACCACGGATATGTTCATCTCTTTGGTGCGAAAGTACACACGCGCACGCAAGCTCACGCCCCGGATGCTCAACGAGTTGGTTGAGAAGATCGAAGTTTACAATGCGGAGAAAATTGATGGTGTGTGGGAGCAGCGGCTTCGCATCCACTATAACTGCGTGGGAGAAATCACAATCCCTAAAATGCTGCCCCTGCCAATCCCTGATGTGACCGTCAATACCCGGAAGGGCGTGTTCGTCAACTATGCCCCAGCAGAGATTGCCGGATGAAAACAAAAAAAGACGAGTGTTCTTACAGCTTTTCAAATGCTATAAGAACACTCGTCATGGTGCGCCCGACAGGACTTGAACCTGCACGCTCACGCAATGGAACCTAAAGGTGATGTCACCTTCGTGAAAGATTTTTTATGATTTGATATAACTCTCTGATGAAGCAATCCTTCTGTTAGCCTGAACCGCACTCGGTAATTTGGAAAGCAGCAACTGTGCGGCAGTCTTGCTGTTTATAGAATTCACACAAGCAAGTCTGAATTATGTGTGAATTTTTTGTTGCAATTATCTGCAATTCATGATAAAATTCAAGCACAGATAAAATATATTTGTGTGCGAATTTTAATTAAGAGGGTCGGTGATTGCATGGACAACCGGGAACTGGCGAAAGTGATTATTGTAAGCAGGGGTGGCGTTGCGAAATCTGCTGATTTTGTTGCCGCCGGAATCCGTGCAGTTGATGTCGTGAATATGTGCAACGCCGGTTACCTCGAACGAGTACGCCACGGCTATTACAGCCTCGCCGGGGAAAGTATTGTTTCTGAGGAGCAGCTTCTCGCAACGCTTGTTCCGCAGGGGATTGTGTGCGCAGAATCAGCCCTCTTCTACTATGGATACAGTGATTTCGCACCACGCAAATGGTCCATAGCGGTGCCTCGTACTATGTCCAGAGCAAAACTTGAAGTGGATGCGCTTGTTCTGCAGGCGTACTTTGTGCAGGATAACCTGTATGAACTGGGTAAAACCACAGGGCGCTTTCAGGGCGTTGAATTGCCTGTTTATGACCGGGAAAGAACTATTTGCGACTGCTTCAAATATCGTTCCCGGCTGGACAACGAAATGTTCTCCAAGGCGTTGAATGCTTACGCAAACGATACGAAGAAAAATCTGAACAACCTTTCTGCATACTCTAAAAAGCTGCGAGTTTATAAAAAAGTGACTGAACTGATGGAGGTGCTGCTCAATGCCTGATGTTGCGGCATCTGTACTGGCGAGATTGAAAAACAAAGCGAACGAAAGCGGAAGAACCTATCAACTTTGCCTGCAGCTTTTTTGCCAGGAGGAATTTCTGCGCCGATTGGAAGAATCCAAATATGCTGAAAATCTTGTACTTAAGGGCGGTTTGTTCATCTATACCATTACCGATTTTGACAGTCGTGTGACAATGGATATAGACTTTCTTCTCCGGAAAGTGCCAAACACACCGGAGCAGCTGAAAACTGTGCTGGAGGAAATTATTTCCGCTCCTACTGGAAATGATTTTGTGACTTATGAAATTAAAAGTGTTGCGCCGATTGCTGTAGCGAAAAAATACGCAGGAATCGGTGCATCCCTCGTGGCTCGGATCAAGAACACAAAAACACCGCTCAACATTGATTTTGGTGTAGGTGACGTTATCGTTCCAAAGCATGAAAAGAGGAAGATTCCTACGCAGCTTGAAGATTTTTCCGCTCCGGCGGTAAATACATACTCTCTTGAAACGACCATCGCAGAAAAAATCGATGCAATCCTCAATCTGATGGAATTCTCCAGCAGAATGAAGGACTATTACGATATTTATTATCTGGCAAATAAATTTGACTTTGACGGCGTGTTGCTGACCGAAGCCATGAAAAAGACCTTTGCCAACCGTGACCACAGTTTTACCGTGAAGCAATTCGAGCAGGTGATGGCTTTCAACAGCGATGAAGCAATGCAGAAAAAGTGGAAAGCATTCTGCCGCAAAACCGATATAAAAACCGACGATTACAGTACTGTGCTTAAAACGATCAACGAATTTCTTTTTGAGCCGTTTGCTGCAGCTGTGGAAGGCAGAAACTATGTGAAACGCTGGTCGGTGTCAGAAAACAAATGGAGCTGATGCCGAAAAGATAAAGAAAGGTATATTTCAATGGCCAAGAAGAAAGTGGAAGAAAAAATCAATCTGGACGCTATCCTGTTTAAATGCCGCGATATTCTGCGCAAGGCGCGCAACTCCGGATCGTTCTTTGAAAAACGCGATATGATGCTCACGCTGGTGTTTTTGCGTTTCATTGGTGAAAAATTTGAAGATGGCGTAGAGAACTTACGGCAGAATCTGATCAAAGAGGGACTTGACCCTGATGACGAAGCAATTAAAGCCGCGTTTTTGGATGACCCCACTTTTACGGACGGTACATATAACCTGCCTGTGGATGCGCGCTGGTCAACGATCATCCAGACGCCTGCACCTAAGCTGAATGTCGCCCTTGATACTGCTCTGCATAGCATTGCTGCCAGCAGCAAACAGTTGAAGGGGTGTTTTGTGGAGGGTACGTTTACCACACGCAATCTCGCTCCCAACGATATCAAGCAGGTAGTCGATGAAGTCAATAAGATCAGTCACAGGGTCTTTGGCGAAGAGAAAGATCTGATCGGCCGCGTTTATGAGTACTTTCTGAAAGAATTCGCTGTCAACGCCACGAAAGAAGAGGGCGAATTCTACACCCCACACGATGTTGTGCAGCTGATCGCGACGATGATCGAGCCGTTTGACGGCACACTCTATGACCCCTGCTGCGGCTCTGGCGGTATGTTTGTCCAGAGTACCGATCTTATCCGGGAAAAGCGCGGTGATATCAGGAGAATCAATGTCTACGGTCAGGAAAAGGAAGCTGCAACCTACCGTCTGGCGAAGATGAACCTGGCCCTGCGCGGCATCAGCCATAATCTCGGCGAAGAAAGCGACTCCACTTTTACGCACGATCTGTTCAAAGGTCTTTACTTCGACTACATCATGGCCAATCCGCCCTTCAATCTGAAAGGCTGGTACGACGAGAATCTGAAAAACGATTCCCGCTGGGTGGATTACCAGACGCCGCCGGAGAGCAACGCCAACTATGCATGGATCCTCCACATTCTTTCCCATTTGAAAGCGCTCAAGGGTGTTGCAGGATTCCTGCTGGCCAATGGCGCTTTGGGCGACAGCGATACGCTTGAGATCCGAAAAAAGCTGATCCAGAATGATAAGGTCGAAGCCATTATCATTCTTCCGCGTGAGCTTTTTATCACCACGGATATCAGCGTCACCCTCTGGATCCTGAATCAGAATAAAAAGGGCGGGGCGTATCACGGCAGAATGCTGCGCAGCCGCGCGGGCGAAATCCTGTTCATGGATTTGCGCACGTGGACAGAAAACCCGGTTAAAAACGAGAGCAAAAAGAAAGTCCTTTTAAGCAGCGAACAGATTCAAAAAGCCGCCGACATTTATCACACATGGCAGTCCGAAGGAACCGACGGCGCAAATTATGCCGCACCGGAGCTTTACCGCAGCGTCAGTAAGGACGAAATTGAAAAGCAGGGCTGGAGTCTTGTCCCCAGCAAGTATATCGAGTTTATCGACCATGATCTGGAGATCGACTATGCCGCTGAAATGAGCCGTATTCAAAAAGAGATGCGCGAAGTTCTGAAGCAGGAAATGAAGTCCCAAAAGATGCTTGAAGATGCCTTCAGGGGGATTGGGTATGAGCTTGCATAAATATCGATTGGGCGAGTTGATTGAACTGCTTGAACATACGAACAGTGACTTGCACTACGGTGTTGATGATGTGCGAGGCGTTAATAACCTCAAACGCCTTATGCCCACAAAAGCAGACGTAAATGAGCGTGATTTAAGCAAATTCCAGATTGTTAAACCTGGCGAATTTGTTTTCAATCATCGAACCTCTCGTAATGGCAGTAAATTCAGCATCGCTTTAAATGATGGAAATACTCCTGTTATATGCACGGAGGATTATGTGGTTTTCCGAATAAAGGTAGATAGTAGAGACGCGCTGATTGCAGAATGGCTCTATCTGTATTTTAATCGTTCTGAATTTGATCGGTATGTGATAACAAACTCTTGGGGCAGTTCCACGGAATTCTACAACTGGGAGGATTTGTGCGACATAGACATTGAACTCCCAGATTTACCGACACAGCAGAAATATGTCGATGTCTATAATGCAATGGTCGCCAATCAGCAGGCATACGAGCGCGGCTTGGAGGATTTGAAGCTCACTTGCGATGCGTATATCGAAGATTTGCGGAGAAAAATGCCGTGCGAAAAAATTGGTAGGTATATTGAACGACATGATATTCGTAACGGTAAAAACGGCAGTAAAAATGTTATGGGGATTAGTACATCCAAACAATTTCGAGAACCCACATCCAAAGTCAACAAAAATGAACTTGCAAATTATAAAGTATGCCATCCACGCCAAATAGGGTTCGTCCAAACAACACACAACGAAAAAGTGTTTACATACGCTTTTAATAACACCAAAGAGGATATAGTTGTTTCTTCAGTAAACGAAGTTTTTTCAACGCAAGAGGATAAGTTATATCCGGAATATCTGTGTATGTTCTTCAATAGAACAGAATTTGATAGATATGCACGATTTCATTCTTGGGGATCGGCACGAGAAACATTCACTTGGAACGATTTAATTGAAGTCAAAATCCCCATTCCCGATATAGCAATCCAAAAGTCAATCGCCGAAATGTACACCGTATATAACAAACGCAAAAAGATAAACGAGCAGTTGAAAGCACAGATCAAGAACATCTGCCCGATTTTGATTCGGGGCTCGCTGGAAGACGGAGGTGAACCCAATGGCGAACCTGCATAACTATCACGGACGCTACTGTGAGTCGGACTATGAAAACGCATTTCTATCCTTTTTGGAGGAAGCGGGGTGGAGCTATCTGGCCGGAAGCAGCCTTCCGCGCAGTTCCATGCGGGACGTGTTATACACTGATGACATGGAGTTTTTCCTGAACAGAACCAACCCGGATCTGACTGCGGATGAGATTCAGCAGATCATGGACACCGTGCGCCTTGCGGGTTCGGAAAGTGATTTTGCCACACTGCATAAGGTGTACGACTGGATGGTGAACGGAATTCAGTTCACCCCGCAGGCGGCTCTTCCCAGAATGGTCAATTTGATTGAGTTTGAGGATCCGGAGAAAAATGTCTTCCGCGCGGTTAATCAGTTCACCGTGGAATACACCAACAACGGGCAGACGCAGACCCGCCGCCCGGATATTCTTCTTTTTGTCAACGGAATGCCGCTGTGCATCATCGAGCTGAAGAACCCGGCGGATAAAAACGCGACGATTTACGATGCATGGGAACAGATCAATATCCGCTATTGGCGCGATATTCCGCATCTGCTGCATTATTGCCCGCTGGCCTGCATTTCCGACGGTGTGAAAACGCGGCTCGGCACTGTCCGCGCACCCTATGAACACTTTTACGCGTGGCGCCGTGTGAATGACGGCGATGAAGTGTCACTTTTGCCGTTCGACGAGGTGCAGACCATGATACGGGGCGTGTACAGCCCGGTGCGGTTTCTTGAGATTTTCCGCGACTACATTTACTTCCAGGACAGAGCGTTCGACAGTGAGGAGCGGGAGATCGTCTGCCGCTATCCGCAGTTCTTTGCTGCTCGCCTGCTGAAGCAGAGCATCATTCGATCTGTCGTAGAGAAAAGCGGCAAGGGCGGCACCTATTTCGGCGCCACAGGCTGCGGAAAGACCTACACGATGGCGTTCCTTGCCCGACAGCTCGCTCTGCGGTGTACCGGCATAAAGGAAATCGGCTCTCCGACGATCATTATGATCGTTGACCGCGACGATCTTCAGAAACAGGGATCGAAACTATTTACCAAGAGCAAGGATTTTTTGAATCTTGGTGAGGTACAGGTTGTCCGAAGCCGTAATGCCCTGCGGCAGGAGCTTGGTATGCGGGAAAGCGGCGGCTTTTATATCTGCACGATCCAAAAATTCTGTGACCGTGAAGATGACAAAATCGGACTGATCAACAACCGTGCCAATATCATTTGTTTCTCTGACGAGGCACACAGAACACAGCTCGAACACGCAAACCGGATCAGGTTCAGCAAGGATACGGATGAAAATATGAAGGCGATGGTATCCAAGCCGTATGCAAAGGTTTTGAAAGAGGCATTCCCACACGCAACCTTCGTCGGCTTTACGGGCACACCCATCGACCAGACCTATCAAACCTTCGGCGCGGAGATCGACCGTTATACGATGGATCAGGCTGTGGCCGACGGTATCACTGTGTCCATCAAATATCATCCTAGGATCGCCAAGGTCTTGCTTGATCAGGAAAAGGTCGAGCAAATCGAAGCGTACTACCAGAGATGCTTTGACGATGGCGCAACGGCAGAGGATATTGAGACCAGCAAAACGGCCATGAGCTCCATGGAGATCATTCTGGGAGAGCCTTCCCGGTTGGAGCGCCTTGCCGTTGATATTCATGACCACTATGTTTCTGCCTGCGCCAACGACCCGGATAGAGTGCAAAAAGCGATGATCGTATGCTCCAACAGAAAAATCGCCTATGATCTGCTGCAAAAGTTCAAGGAACACTATCCGGAATGGTTTGAGAAAAAGAAGGTGCCCGATGGCAGTTCAGCTTCCGAAGAAGAATTGCGCGAGTTAAAACCGATGCCATTTATTGCGATGGTGGCAAGCGTCGCCAGCAACGATGCGTCGGATATGTACAAGTATCTCGGCGGCGCTGCGAACAGCAAACGGTCCGAGGAACTGGACGCTGCGTTCAAGCAGGATAAGTCCAATTTCCGCATTGCCATCGTCGTTGATATGTGGATCACAGGCTTTGACGTACCTTCTCTGACTTATATGTATAATGATAAGCCGCTGAAAAGGCATCTGCTGATCCAAACCATCAGCCGGGTCAACAGAAAATATCCCGGCAAAGATTATGGCTTTATCATCGATTATATTGGAATCCGTGACAATATGCGCGAGGCTCTGAAAATATACGGCGGCGATCACTCTATTGCACCTACGGCAGACGACGTGCAGCAGGCCACCGATGTGTTCAGAGAAGAACTTTCGATCCTGAAGGATCTCTTTTCGGGGTATGATCTGACTCCGTTCCTCAACCCGGCTGGAGATCCTGCCCTGCGGTACAGACTTTTAGCAAAAGCCGCCGAGTATGTTTTTGTTTCCGCACAGGAATTGCAAACAGAAATCAAGGGCGGCAAAGATGTCAGGAAAGTCTCGTTCAAAACATATTTCCTGAAAACTGTCAAGAGAATGCGGGCAGCGCATGATATCTGTCAGCCGTCCGGTGAACTGGATGAAGAGGAATCTGCTCTCGCGCAGTGCTTCATGGCCATTGCAGGATTTGTGCGCAAAATGAATGGCACCGATACTGAAGTCGATACCGATACCATGAACCGCCATGTGGCGAAGATGGTCGAGGAAGCACTAAAGTATAACGAGGTCGAAAGCGTTCTGGAGGATGGAGAACAGGAGGATATTTTCAGCCCTGAATATTATGAGAAGCTGTCTGATGTGAAAATGCCCGCATCCAAGCTGGAGCTGCTGGTAAAAATGCTTCGCAAGCAGATCATGGAATACGGCAAAACAAATCAGATGGCCGCAAAGAAGTATCAGGAAATGCTTGAGGAAACCATCAAACAGTATCATGAACGCAGAAAACATCTTACTGCAGAGGAAGCCGGCGAAGCCCAAGAGCAAACTTCTGAGGAAATTATCAGAAATGCTACAGAACAGGCCTTACGCATTCTGCGTGAAATGAATGCGGACCGCGAAAGCTTCCGGAAGATTGGTCTCACTTTTGAGGAGAAGGCATTCTATGATATTTTGATGGCGCTGCGCGACGAGTACAATTTTGAATACGGCAAAGACAAAATTGTCGACGGTATTTCTGTAAATGAGAAGTGCAGCTCTCTGGCTAGGAAAATCAAAGAAATCATTGATGCAAAATCTTCGTTTGCAGACTGGCTCAACAATCAGAATGTTCGCGACCAGCTTAAATTTGACATCAAAGTTTGCCTGATCAAGAATGGGTATCCTCCGCAGTACAGCCCCGAGGTTTTCCGAAAAGTTATGGAGCAGGTTGAGAACATCGAGGAGCATTCATCGATATCCGGATCCGGAATGTAAATAGTTATGCAAAAATCCCCCCACGCTGTTTGTGCTTCAGCGCGGGGGATTTCCTATATTGACATTACCGTTTCAGCCACTGTGCAAATTCCCCCTGTGAGATTTCCCCTGCCTCACACTTCTCCTTTTCCTTCTGCGCTTCCTTGCTCCAAGCCGAGAACGCTTCCTGAGAGATTTTGCCCGCACGGATCCACGCGAAGCGGCGCTTGTACTCGCGGCGGTAGATTTTCAGCAGCTCGTCCTGCGCGTGGCTTTGCAGATACTGCCGCATTGCACCAACCTCTTTGCAGGTGCGACCACGGCTGTCGAACACGCGGCTGCAATATTCCGTGCTGCCGTGAACCGTGAGTGCGAAATATTTGCCGCAGTTTTTGCAGGTGCGCATTGCAATTCTTTGCTGGACACATTCCCGCAGGGAAAAGTCGATCAAATCATACATACTTTGCGGATAAAGCACCTCGGTGAGCTGTTTTTCTCTCACGAACTCAAACGAAATCTTCATCGGCTGGAAGTCAAATTTCTGCAAGGACGGAGCCTGCTCATACGCCTGCACTCGAATAGAAAAGTCCACGTCTGTGATGCTTGCGTCCAGCA